>Ga0055543_1000985_pt1 | contig 12847 bp, 15 predicted proteins | sample AraplaCvi_mMF_r2_2_FD_61186 | JGI IMG/M metagenome (GOLD analysis project Ga0055543, IMG submission 61186) | Arabidopsis root microbial communities from North Carolina, USA - plate scrape MF_Cvi_mMF_r2 | ecosystem: Host-associated > Plants > Roots > Endosphere | place: USA: North Carolina | reverse complement strand
CGGGTGGCGCTCGACAAGCTCTTGCCGATGCAGCGGCTGGATTTCACCGGCCTCTTCACCGTCATGCACGGCCTGCCGGTAACGATCCGCCTGCTCGACCCGCCGCTGCACGAATTCCTGCCGAAGACCGATGACGAGGTCGCCGAGGTCGCCTTCGCCATGGGCATGGAGGCGACAGTGCTGCGCCAGCGCGTCGATGCGCTGCACGAATTCAACCCGATGCTCGGCCATCGCGGCTGCCGGCTGGCGATCTCCTATCCCGAAATCGTCGAGATGCAGGCCCGCGCCATCTTCGAGGCGGCGATTGCCGCAGCCCAGGAGACGGGGGCCGCCGTCGTGCCGGAGATCATGGTGCCGCTGGTCGGCCTGCGCTCCGAACTCGATTACGTCAAGGCGTGTATCGACGCGGTGGCCGGCAATGTAATGAGCGAGGCCGGCATGAAGATCGATTATCTCGTCGGCACGATGATCGAGCTGCCGCGTGCGGCCCTTCGCGCCCATGTGATTGCCGAAGCCGCCGAATTCTTCTCCTTCGGCACCAACGACCTGACGCAGACCACCTTCGGCATCTCGCGCGACGACGCCTCGGCCTTCATCCCCACCTATCAGCGCAAGGGCATCATCGAGCACGATCCCTTCATCTCGCTCGATTTCGACGGGGTCGGCGAATTGATCAGCATCGCCGCCGAACGCGGCCGGCGCACCCGCAACGACATGAAGCTCGGCATCTGCGGCGAACATGGCGGCGACCCGGCCTCGATCCGCTTCTGCGAAACGATCGGCCTCGATTATGTCTCCTGCTCGCCGTTTCGCGTGCCGATCGCCAGACTGGCGGCGGCGCAGGCGGTGATCTCAGGTGGTCTGGAAGAGATCCGGCGGGGTCCGAAAGACCTGCGGGGAAGCTTGTAAGACAGTCGGTGGCGCGTAAAAAAAGATAGTGCGGTTCTGCGCTTCCGTTAAAAGCGGAACCGCGGGGCAGGGGTGTCCGCGGCATTCAGTGATGATGCCGCCAGTGATCGCGGTAGATATACGGCCCGTTCAGATCCCAGGCCATGCTCTGCATCAGCTCGGCGCTCTGCGCCCGTGATTCGGCCCGCCGGTCGAGTTCGATGCGCTGCAGGCAGGTGGCAAAACCATCCGTGCCGCGCCGGAAGCCGTAGCCGAGGCAGCGCTGTTCATCCGCCGCCCGCCGCTCCTCCGGCGTCATCGTCTGGCAGGCGGAGAGCCCGGCGATGATGGTGGCCAGGGCGGTGATGAGAAGGGGATAGCGCATGGGTTTATTCCTTGGAATGCATTTCCCAGAGGAAAGTCCTTTCAGCCGATGCCGTCAAGCCACCCTTCATCCGCCTGCCGGCACCGACCGGGGTCGAGACGAGTGGCTCGGCTATGTCTACGCCGCCCCAGCCGGATCCCCGATCGGCAGCAGCGCCGGATTGAGCGGCGGATCCTGCGGGTTCTTCGTATCGGCCGGGTCCTGCGCCGGCGTCAGCGGCGGTTTTTGCTGGATGGGGTCGGGAATGCCGGGGGTCGGCGTCGGGCCGCGCGGCGTATCGGCATTGGGTGTCGGGATCGGGTCTTTGTTGGGCATGAGTGCCTCCTTTTCGAAAAGGGAACGGCATCGTCCGCATATGGTTCCACTTTCGCCACCGGACATTCCTCTGTATGAGGGGACTGGAAAACACTGGAACGAGCATGGCCATTCGCGATCGATTTTCGAAAAAACTGAGCTGCCCGCAATGCGGCAATGAGGGCTTTGCCGAGGCCTCGGAAGTCGACGATCCCAAGCGTAAGCACCCGGATTTCAAGGTCGATCAGCTGCCGCGCGGCTTTGGCGTGCAGCGGCCTGCCAATCATCAGGAAAATTTCGTGATCAAGTGCGAATGCGGACGCAAGTTTCCCTTCCGCAGCGTTGCGGAAGCCGCGGCCGAGCGTCGCTAAAATGTTGAGCTAGAACCTAGATCCGCTCCAGCAGTTCGACGAAGGCATCGGCGAAACGCACCAGCGGCGCGGTGTCTTCATCCGGCGCCTGCATGCGGATCTCCGTGCCGTGATCATCGAGCAGCGCCAGCACGACGCGCATCGCCTGGCCGTCGCCTGGAATGCGCAGCACGGCGATGCGGCGGCAATCCTGCACGAGGCCGGCGGCCGGCAGGTCGAACAGCAGTTCGCCGCCGGAGCGTTCCGCCGCCCGGCGCACCGCCTCGCAGAAGCCAGCCTCGCCGCCCGTACAACCTTCGAGCGAAAGTTCGAGCTCGAGCAGTTCCATCGGCAGTGTCGGTTCGGATTGGTGGTCGATCCCGCCAAGCGCAGACGCCTGCGGCCTGGCTGCTATCTCGGGTGAAATCATCCCGTCTCTCCTGTCTCTCTATCGGAGATGAAACCGCGGCAGAATGGCCTTTTTTTGGCATATCAGCAAGGGCTTATGAAGCGGCCCCCGTTTCGTCATGGCCTTCGCCGCGGATTCAAACGCAATGCTTCAGACAATGGTTTCAATTTAGCCGAATCTTGCCCCGGGTCCGGATGATTTTGGGCCGGGCCGGCCAAAAATCTGAATCCGGATCTAAATCAAAGAATAGAGCATGATGTCGTCCGAAAACCGCTTCACACTTTTCGGCATCTTGCTCTAAACAGGGGTGAGGCGATTTGCGTGGTCGAACGCGCGGGCGCTGACGAGCAACCGGTAAGTTTGATGGCCATCCGCTTCGACCGTCCCGTTTCCAGCGCCGCCCGCTTTTCGCGGCTGCTCGGGGCGTTTTCCCTGGTGCTGGCGCTGGCGGTGATGATCGCCCACCGCTTCGGTGGTCTCGCCACACCCTATCTGGTGCTACTGCTGATTGCCGCCGCCGGCGGCGCGCTGCTGGCCGCCATGCTCGCAGCCCTCGGGCTGCGCAGCCTCTGGATGACGGGAGCCGAAGGCGGGCTGGCGGCGCTGGCAGCACTGATCTATGCCGCCTTTCCGCTCGGCCTCGGCGCCTATGCCACCGAGCGTTACATGACGCTGCCTGATATTTACGACGTCTCCACCGATCCGGTCTCCGCACCCGACTGGCTGTCGCCGCCGCACTCCGACCAGATCTGGCTGAAGCGCAATCCGGAGGTGACGCCGGAGGATCGCGAAAAGCAGCTCACCGCCTATCCCGAACTGACCGGCCGGCGTTATGAGGGCGCACTCGACCGCGTGCTGGAAGCGGTGCGCAAGGTCGCCAAGATGAGCGGCATCACGATTACCCGCAGCAGCGGCGACACCGAGCCCGGCCGCGACCCCGAGGACATGCCGGTCAAGCCGCCGCAGCCGGGCGACGATGCCGTGGCCGATGCGCCCGATATCATCCCCGTGCCGACGCCGCGCCCCTATGACGACGACGTCGCCAAGCTGATCCGCGGCGCCAACGGCGTGACGCTGCAGGGCACCACCCGAACGCTGATCCTCGGCCTGCGCTTCGATATCCTCATTCGGCTGCGCGAAGAGGCCGAAACCACCTTCGTCGACATCCGCGTCGCCTCCCGCTACGGCCAACACGACCTCGGCTTCAGCGCCGAAATCGCCGGCGATTACCTGAAGGCGCTGGATGCCGAGCTGCTGGGGATTGCGGGTGGGTGAGCAACGGTGGCGCAAAGCGCCAGCAATCGATCCAGTGAATCGATTGCAATTGCGAACGCCCTGAGCCCAAGCGAAGGGCCGGGATAGGGTGCGGCAAACTCGACGCCCTTGTACTACGTCAAAGGAGGAGAGAGCTGCGGATGGGAAGCGACTTCCGCGGCCGTGGAGATCGCCGAGACCAGCCCCTCATCCGGCTGCCGCCACCTTCTCCCCGTAAACGGGGCGAAGGGGGATCGCGGCAACCTCTCCGTTCCTCGCTCGCTCTCGCAGGGCACGTCCCCTCGCCCCGTTTACGGGGAGAGGGTTAGGGTGAGGGGCGGCTATCCGCGCAAACCGACAGGCACATCACCGTCACCCCTCCACCACCAACCACCCCGTATACCGCACCACCAACCCTGTCAGCCGCCCGCCGATCTCCACGTGGAAGCAGAACCGCCCATCCCGCTCCTCCTCATAGGTATCGCCACCCGGCGCCAGAAACAGCGGCAACGGAACCCCGCAAAACCGCCAGCCGCGCACCACGAGCCGCAATCTCTCCCCATCCGGCACCGGCGCCATCAGCACCTGGAACGGCCCAAACACCTCGGCGAGCAGATGCCGGTCGCGGCCCTTGCCTTCGCCCTGCCAGCTGCGGAACACCTTGCCGCCGAAATCGCGCGTCCAGATCTCCCTGTCGCCATCGGCAACGAAACGCACCGTGACCGGCACATCCTCGCCCGCTGGGGGAAAGCCGATGACGCCTGCGACGATCCGCGCCAGCAGCCCGCCGCCGCGCTCGATCCGCGCCCGGCCCGTGGCGACGCGGGCGCCGCCGGCATGCAGGGCTGATAGGGCGGGCGGCAGCTGCTCCCAGGCGCTGCCGAGAATCTGCCGGTAGAGCGGCAAAGGCGCCGCCTCGTTTTCCATCCGGATGCCGGATGTGATCTGAAAACGCCGGAACGCCGCTTCGAAATCCGCAAGCCGCAATTCCCCCGCCGCCGGCCGCGCGCCATTCTCCGGCCGCGTGCCGGCCAGCAGCCGGCGCACCAGCGCGTCGACGCCGATGATGGGAATGAACGGCCCGTCATCACCTTCGGCAATCAGATGCCAGCCAGCTGTCAGCTTGCTCCCCGCGTGATCGACGCCGCCGACGCGGACGAACATGCCGCCGCGATGTTCGCCGATCGCGAAAGCATGGCTCGCGCGCTGCAGCAGCCGCGCAAACGGCAGCAGCGACGGCAGCAGCCGGAGGTGCACCAGCCGTGCCGCCAGGCTGAGCAAGTGCTGCAGCGGCTGCGGCTGCGTGCCGACCCCGGTGAAGCTGGATTTGAGATCGGCAAGATGCCGCGGCAGCAGCGCCAGGTCAGGCGCATCCACCAGCAGGAATTTCCGGCTGCGCAGCGGCGGAACCCCCGGCGGCGCCACCGCCACCCGCATCGCATCGATCAGCCCGCGCCCGGCGGCCGGCCGCCCATTGCGCAGCACCGTGACCTTCCTGCCGGCATAGGTGGCGATTGCTCTCACGACATTGAGCCCGATCCGCACATGCGGCGAGGGGGCAATGCCGGCCGCGACAGTTTCCATCCGGGAGAAATGCGGCGCCATCGCATCGAGTGCCGCGAAGGAGAGGGCGGGCAGGCTGCTCAGCCCTGAGAGCGCGAAGGTACCCTTGGCCCTGGCCGCCGCATCGAGCCCATCGATGCCGGCGACGAAACCGGTGCTGTCGGCGATATCGGCATAATCGATGCCGAGGCCGATGCAGGCCTCGACCACCTTATAGGCATCCTCCCCGAAGGTCTGGAACGGCCCCGAGGCATCGACGACGAGATGCGGTCTCAGCCGCGTCAGCTGTTCGGTGAGATCGCCGTCTCGGTCGAAGCTGACGGCCTGCACCATCGCGCCGAGATTGTTGCTTCCCAGGCCCTCGGCTCCATCTTTCGGCGTCCGCAGATCGGCAACGAAATCGTCGGCCTTTTCAAGCGAGCGCCCGGCAACCAGGAGCCTCAGCCTGGGCTGATCGCCAAGCAGCCGGGCAAGCCGCCCGCCGAAAGTGCCGTAACCGCCGATGATGAGCAGCGAAAACCGGTCGTCGCTCATGTGATGAAACGGCTTCGCTGCTCCGGCGTCGGCACCATGCAGCTTTGCCGGCCGGCGATCTTCAGTCGGTTGCGAGCGATGAATTCATAGAGCGCATCGGCCACCCGCCTCGGCAGCAGCCGGAAGATCTTGACCAGAGAATAGGGAAAGCCGAGCCCCGCCACCATGCGGATCGAGCCGTCGGACTTGAAGAAGCCGCGGCCGTTCTCGATCAGGATATTGGTCTCATAGTCGCGCGCATCGAGCCCGTAATGCCGGTAGAGTGCGGCACCCAGCGGCGTCTGCGCCGCGAGGAAGCGGTATCGCTGCTGCTTGTCATGTTTCAGCGCGAATTTCACCCAGCCGGAGCAGAACACGCATTCGCCATCAAAGACGATCAGCGGCCGGTCATCCGCAAAATCAGGCACATCGGCATCTTCGCGATAGCTGTAAGCGGTGCGCGTCATGGTAATCTCCCCATCTCCCGCTTACAACAGCCGGTAGGTGGCGGCAAGCGAAGGCGGCCCATCGGCCGCAATCTCGCCGCGCTCCATGAGATTCTCGATATGGGCGAGCACGGAAAGGGCGGCCGCCCCATGCAGCTTCGGATCGGTATCGCGATAGATCACCTTCACCATCTCGGATATCCGCTCATCGCCCGCCGCAACGCGCGCCAGCACCGCCTGCTCGCGCCTGAGGCGATGCGCCTTCAGCGCCTGCAGGAATCCGGCCGGCTGCGTCACCGGCCCGCCATGGCCGGGCAGCAACAGCCGGTCGTCGCGAGCAATCAGCCGGTCGAGCGATTCCATGTAATCCGCCATCGAACCATCCGGCGGCGCGACGATCGAGGTCGACCAGGCCATGACATGATCGCCGGAGAAGAGGATGTCGCGGCCCTCGAGCGCGAAGGCGGCATGATTGGCCGTGTGCCCCGGCGTCAGCACCGCAGTCAGCGCCCAGCCATCGCCCGATAGGCTCTGACCGTCACCGAGCACTATATCCGGCACGAAAGATAGATCCGAGCTTTCGGAAAAGGGATTGATCTCGCCATCCCTCAGCGGCCGCGCCGGCCGATGCGGCCCCTGGCCCACCGTCACCGCCCCCGTTGCCGCCTGCAGCCGGCGAGCCAGCGGAGAGTGGTCGCGATGCGTGTGGCTGACGAAGATATGCGTCACCTGGCGGCCGGCAAGCGCTGCCATCAGCGCCTGAAAATGCGCCTCGTCCTCCGGCCCGGGATCGATGACCGCGACGGAGGAAGAGCCGACGATATAGTTGTTGGTGCCGAAAAAGGTGAAAGGGCCGGGATTGTTCACGGTCACCCGCTCGACACCTGCAACCACCGGCACGGCTTGCCCATAGGCCGGCTCGAAAGCGAGGTCGAATGCGGGACTGTCCATGAAGGAATGATCTCGGGCCGATGACGTCGCCAATTCCTAGCACGACGGCGGGTGCTGCGCAGCGCATAAATCTGCGCCGGGTTAAACTTAGTCATTGTGACAGGCGAAGAGCTTTGCTAATCAGGCGTCGATTTGAGCAAGCGGTTTCCGCTCAAGCTCTGGTGGGGCGTCGCCAAGCGGTAAGGCAACGGTTTTTGGTACCGTCATCCCTGGTTCGAATCCAGGCGCCCCAGCCACGATTTTGTTGCTTCCTCGTGTTTAGCGATTTTTCCAGGCTCATGCGGAGTTTCAAGGGGAAGCCAATGGCTGCTTACGTCAAGATCAATCGGCCACGTTGCCAGCTCGGTCTCCAATGGCTTTGAGTGGCGCTGGCCGTCTCCGCTGGTTATCACTATAAAGATAACTATAGGATTATATTTATATCTTTACCTCTGGTGGGGTGTAGCCAAGCGGTAGGGCAGCTTTTGGTGCCGCCATCCCCTGGTTCGAATCCAGGTGCCCTGCCACGATGAGTTTTTAAAATAATCAAATGATTGCAAAACAGAAATGGCTTTGGGTTGCACCCACGCGGATCTTTCGCCATCGTTTGGAACTAGCTAGGCTTGCTCTCGAATATGAGTGGAGGTGCATGACGTGGATATTATGGGTGCGCTTGCTATAGCGAGCCAGACAATCAAAGTGGCCAAAGATCTTCGAGATATTGAACGTGATGTTGATTCGGCCAGCTACAAAGCCAAGACGGCCGAACTTTACACCGGCTTGGCCGATCTAAAGATCGCGCTGAGCGACGCACGGGAGGAACTGCACGAGCGGGATGCAATGATCGAAGCTTCTGGCAGAGATCGAGACCTTGAAGTCTGGCGAGGCCTGCCCTCTATGTCAGAGCGGTAGATTCAAGGTCACGGCTATTCGTGATGATCCGGTCTTTCACGTTTTTGGCCATAAACAGCATACAATCACTTGCCAAAATCCCGAATGTGGGCATCAGGAGACGCGCAAGATTGTCCCGCGAGAATAACCTGCCGCATCGCACCCATTGAAAGATGTGCTTTTCTGGGGACGGGCAACCTAATCCGAATATCGATGTAGATAATTTCAGCCTAGGCGAGAGAATCGGCTGATTCGGAGAGCTGAACATGTCGATTTTTGCCCCACACAATCTTGAGACTATGAATGAGGATGACGTTGCTGGCGAGCTGGTCCGTCCACTTTGCAGAGCGTTGGGGTATAGCCAGGGTAACCCGGAAGCGAACCTCCGTAGTCAAATTGCTCTTCAGTATGACAAGGCGTTTCTAGGTCACAAGAAGCCCGGAAAAGACCCTGTTTTACGCGGTAGGCCTGATTTTGTTTGCGAGGTTGTATCTTACACGCGGTGGGTCGTAGAAGCGAAGAAGCCATCTGTGGAATTGTCCACGGCGGATAGCTATCAAGCGCACACGTACGCGACACACCCTGAGATAGCTGCAGAACTGTATATGCTCACGAACGGAAGAGAGTTCCGGCTGTATCGCGTCGGCGAACCTGACAAAATTCTGCTTACATGGGCAAAAGATCAAACGGACGAGATGTTGCCAGTGCTTCGGTATAATCTCGGTCCAGAGGCGATGAAGCGCCGCGCGAGTGTGAAGATAGATCTGGGAAAGCCGCTAGCAGCAGGTATCGGATCGACCGTCGAAATTGTTGGTGGCCACGTTGTTTACGAGAAAACAACGGCAAGCATTCCGTTGCAAAAGTCTATCGACGGATTGACGAACTCCATTCAAGGTAGTGTTGTCACCAGATTGGAAGACGGCCTCATCTCGGCGCAAGTCGACGTGAGGTCAGCGTTCGCCGAATTAAATGAAATCCATAATGCGCTTGGGTTTTCGAAGCTCACGTTCAACACCTCCGAAGAGTTTCTGTCCGCCGACAGGGAAAAGCCCACGCTTTTGCAAAACATAATTTCGGTTAAAGCTCCGGCTGGAACGGATTTTCCAGCAACGATGCTCAGCCCAGGCGGAAAATTGGCCGTCGGCTTCAAAGCTGACTGCTACACTGAAGCGCTTGGCTTCATCGAAGGCAATATTTTCAAGGGTACATTTGTAATTGAATATGACTATGAATTACACGCCACGCCGTTTTTTAGACCCCCGATTGAGGGTTTCGAGATGAGAACTGAAGGTCGATTTGAGATTCGGTTTCAGTAAGACGTAAAGGGCAAGCGCCATCCCTGTCACACCTTGACCAAGAAGCTTGCTACCAACTCCAGTGCTGCCGCCATGACGGGGACGGCAGCTTCGCGTCCCCAATTGCGATCGGATTAATGGCTTCTTTACGTTGAGATAAGGGAAAGCAGCTCAGCCATTCCCTTGCTTCTGGATGGCTTGTAAAAACGCCTCGTATGTTGGAGCTATTGACTAACGCGCATGAGAGCATCAATTTTACCATCAGGGTCGTGCTCGGCATAGACGCTGCGATCTTCGTCGCCGGTGGCATCTATTACTTGATCATGAACGAGCGCCTTGCTGCCAAGGCTTCGAAATTCGGCAACATTACCTACACAACTCCGTTCACGATCCACACCGGGATCGCTTGGGGCTCTCCGGAGTGTCCGCAAGAGATCAGAGACGAGTATTTACATCTTCGCACTCAAAGGCTGAAGCACAGCGCTGTCCTTGCGATCCCCATGCTGTTCTACCTCATTTTCCTTCGGCCTTATTATCACTAGCGACACGAAGACCGCGTCTCTAATCGGGCATTTGGGGTCAAGCTCTTTTCTTGTCGTCTTCGGCGGCCTGATCGTTCACGCGGGTCCTTTCGTGGGGGCGATGGGCCGCGAGCATGAGTTGATGAGTAAGCGGTGCCCACCTCCTACATTGACGCAGTCAGGCTTCTATGAGCTGCTGCATCCTGCACTAAAGGGCAAACTTCCCGGTCCACCAATCGGCGGATTTTGCCCCTTGCTGTGGTGGCCACAGTTTGCTGGAAAGGGAGATCAAGCCACCGTCATTGTATCCGACCAAAGCGATTATTTCGTCTTCGTCGGCATGGTCCAGTTTCTCCATGATGGCGGCGAGGCTCGTCCCTGCCGGTGCTTTGTCGCGTACGGCGAGAATATAGTTCTGGGGATAGCCACCCCAAAGACTTTGCGTTTTTTGATAATAGGCCTGGATAGCGTTCGTTGCGATGGCTTGATTAGATGATCCGTCGACGCGGCAATCAAATAGCTGCCAATCGCTTCTCAAGAATTCTTCAAATATGTCAACGTCCCTTACGTCGCTGTGAAAGAACTTTTCCATCGTCTCGCCCTCGCCGATTTCGCCGCCGATGATATGGCGGAAAAATCCCATCAGTCAAAGGAAGCAGACCTGCGGTCGCGCATGTTGCGTTACCGGAGAGGCCGATGGTTCCATGGCAGGAGTTCTTCAATCCCACTTTGCTTGTGGCCGTTTACGATAGCGGTCAGCGTGCTGCTCAGATAGGCGAACGGATCGATAGCATTGAGTTTGCACGTCTCGACAAGGGAGGCAATGGTCGCCCAGTTCTCCGCTCCGGCATCATGCCCCGCGAAAAGCGCGTTCTTGCGGTTAAGGGCAATCGGCCTGATGGTCCGCTCAACGGTATTGTTGTCGATCTCGATACGGCCGTCGGTCAGGAAGACACAAAGGCCATCCCAGTATTTGGCGATGTAGGCAAGCGCTTCGCCGAGCGGCGACTTGCCAGCGACACGGGCACGATGCTGCGTGAGCCAAGTTCGCATGTCCGCAATCAATGGCGCTGACCGTGCTTGCCTCCCGGCGAGGCGAGCGTCGGGATCGAGACTGCGCAGCTCTGCTTCAATGCAATAGAGTTCGCCGATCCGCTTCACGCCATCCTCGGCAATGGGGGTCGAGCCGGTGCGGATGATCTCGACCAGCTTACGCCGGGCATGCGCCCAACAGTAGGCGAGTTTGATGTCGGGACCGATACGATCCGGCGCGATCAGCCGATTATATCCCGCGTAGCCGTCAACCTGAAGGATGCCCGTGAACCCTTGCAATATCTGTTCGGCATGCTGTCCGCCGCGACCTGGCGCGTAGGTAAAGGCCACACCGGGCGGAGCCCCTCCACCCCACGGTCGGTCATCACGGGCCAGCGCCCAGAAGTACCCGGTCTTGGTCTTGCGGGAGCCGGGATCGAGCACCGGTGCACGAGTCTCATCCATGAACAGCTTGGTCGAGTGCTTCAAATCGGCGATCAAAGCGTCGAAAACCGGACGAAGTTCGAATGCTGCCCGGCCGACCCAGTCGGCGAGCGTGGAGCGGTCGAGATCGATACCCTGGCGGCCCATTATCTGAGCCTGCCGGTAGAGCGGCAGATGATCCGCGTATTTGGACACCAGCACATGCGCGATGGTCGCCTCGGTCGGCAATCCTGCATGGATCAGTCGTGCAGGCGCTGGAGCCTGGGCAACGCCGTCGGTGCAAGAACGGCAGGCATATTTGGGGCGACGGGTGACAACGACGCGAAATTGCGCCGGGATCACATCGAGCCGCTCGGAAACGTCCTCGCCGATGCGATGCAGGCCGCCGCCACAGGGGCAGATCAGGCTTTTCGGCTCGATGATCTCCTCGACACGAGGAAGGTGGGCGGGAAGAGAGCCGCGATTGGCGGCGCGTGGTTTGGGGCGCGGTTTACCCGAAAGGCTATCGGCCTCGTCTTCGGCATGGACGGCCGCAATGGCCGTTTCCAGGTCCTCCAGTGCGAGATCGAATTGCTCGGGATCGGCCTTCTCGGACTTGCGGCCGAAGGCAGCCTGCTTGAAAGCGGCGACCAGCTTCTCCAGTCGCTCGATCCGGTCATCCTTGCGAACTTCGCGGGCTTGCGCCGCGATCAGCATGGCCTTCAGGGCAGCAATATCGTCTGGAAGATCGGCGGCATCCAACATGCCCGAAGTCTATCAAACCCCGTCACGCTTGGCCGGAAGAATCCGCTGCCCGAGTCATCGTGCCGCATCTATTCGATGGCATCCGGCGGTCTCGCCTCTACGGAACGAACCCGACGCCAGTCGAGGCCTGCAAACAGCGCTTCGAACTGCGCGTGGCCCAAGGTCATCAAGCCATCCCTGACGCCCGGCCAGGTGAACGTGTGTTCTTCCAGCCGCTTGTAGGCCATCACCAGACCGCTGCCATCCCAGTAGATCAACTTCAGCCGGTCTGCTTTCCGCGACCGGAATACGAAGACCGTCCCCGTAAATGGGTCCTTGTGCAACTCGTTCTTGACCAACGCCGCCAATCCATCATGTCCTTTGCGGAAGTCGACCGGCTTGGTCGCCACCATGATCCGGACGCGGTTCGATGGAAAGATCATGCCGGAACCGCGCAGGCACGCGCGACAGCGGCAATCCGGGTGGCAGAAGCGCCTTCTTCCAAGCGTATCGTGACAGCGCCGACGATGATCTCGGGACGGTTGGCCTTCTTGATCGGCGGCTCCGAAACGGGTGGTCCGACTATCAACGCCGCGAACTCCACCGCATCTTCGGGTGCAGGAAGCACCAGCTTTCCCTGCCGCGCCATCGTCCGCCAGGTAGAAAGGTGGTTCGGCTTCAAGCCGTGGCGCTCTGCGACCTCATTCACCATTGCGCCTGGCCGCAGGCTTTCCGAAACGATCTGCGCCTTGACATCGTCTGGCCAATGCCGATGAACCTCACGTCCAGACTTCCTGGTCGTGAGAACCTCCAATGTACTCTCCATGGAGAAACTCCCGTTGCTCGTCCATGGAAAGCCGATCACAGATTACGGGAGGAAGGACAACGTGGGACTGGGGCATCGCTTAC
>Ga0055543_1000982_pt1 | contig 12894 bp, 14 predicted proteins | sample AraplaCvi_mMF_r2_2_FD_61186 | JGI IMG/M metagenome (GOLD analysis project Ga0055543, IMG submission 61186) | Arabidopsis root microbial communities from North Carolina, USA - plate scrape MF_Cvi_mMF_r2 | ecosystem: Host-associated > Plants > Roots > Endosphere | place: USA: North Carolina | reverse complement strand
GGGCGAGGCCGGCATCGGCTTCGCCAGCAGCAGCAATTCCAGCAATGGCAACGACAGCACCGCCCAGGGCAGCACCATCAACGGCGGTCGCAACGTCAACCTGACGGCCACCGGCGGCGATATCCACGCCACCGGCGCCACGCTCAATGCTGGCAGGACCCTGAGCCTGGACGCAGCACAGAACATCGTGCTGGACGCCAGCCAGAGCACGCTGCATAGCGATGGCAAGAACAGAAGCTCCGGCGTTGAAGCTGGCGTTGGCTTCCAGGTTGGCGCACAAACCGGCGTGTACATCTACGCCGCAGCAAACGTTGGCAAGGGCCACAACCAGAACGACACCACAATCAACAACAACACCGCGCTCAAGGCTGACACGATCAACATCACCAGCAAGGGTGACACAACGCTCAAAGGTGCGACGGCAACGGCCAACACGATCAACACGGACGTTGGCGGCAAGCTGGCCATTGAAAGCCTGCAGGACACCAGCCAATTCGACAGCGTGCAAACCAACGCCGGCGTACGCGTGCAGGTCGCAATCGGCAACGCATGGAGCGCCTCCGGCAACTTGTCGCAGCAAAAGGGCAGCGGCACCTACGCCGGCGTAGGCCAGCAGTCGGGCCTGTTCGCAGGCGACGGCGGCTACCACGTCAAGGCCGATACCATCGACCTGAAAGGCGGCGCCATCGCCAGCACCAATGCAGGTGCCTCTGAGCTGACGACCAACAAGCTGACCACGTCCGACATCGAGAACAAGATGAAGTACTCGGCCAGCAACGTCAGCGTGGCCGGGGGAACTGGCGGCAAGAGCGAATTGCTCAGGGATGACGCCGGCAAGATCTTGTCGCTGAGTCAGCAGACGCAGGCATTCGGTACAGCCAAGGACGGCAACGTTGCACCAGGCCTGCCGATGGTGGAGAGGGGAAGCGACAGATCCACTACTTACGCCACCATCACCGACGGCAAGATCACTATCGGCGGTGTGACGACCAGTTCCGTCAAGGACTTGGGTATCAACAATGATTTGAGCAAAGCCAACACCGCGCTGGATAAGCTGCCTGATATGCAGAAGTTGCTAAAGGACCAGCAAGCCATGTCGGCCGCCACTGGTACCGTGATTGCGACCGCCAAGCAGTTCGCAGGTGACGTCGCAGGTAATGCTGCGAAGGCGCAAAAGGCTGCGCAAGAGACGCTGAACGATCCGAAGAGTACTGCCGAACAGAAGTTGGCTGCGGCGAAAGCAAACGAAGAAGCCCAACAAACTTTGAAAGACTGGGGCACCGGTGGTATTTACAGCCGTGCGCTGAATGCCGGTGTTGGTATCTTGACCGGTGCGCTGGCTGGGCAAGGCGGTGGACAAATCACAGCTAATGCTATTGCCCCGACGGTCGCCAAAATGGTTGGAGATATAGGCACCGATTTGCAAAAGGAAGCTAGGAATGAGGCGGACAAGTTTGCCGGTCTCGCCCAGCAAGCGGCAGATCGCGGTGACACGGCTGCAGCTGCTGAGTACAGCGCCAAGGCAAACGAAGCTGCTACTACTGCTGCGAATTGGGGCGACAACGGGATCTACCGTGTCGGGCTGCATGCAGCTACCCAAGGCATGCTAGGCGGCTTGGCAAATGGCCAATCCGGCGCACTGGAGAGTGCCGCTGGTGTTGTTGGCGGCAACTTGGGGCAGCAGCTTGGGGCACAACTCGGTAATGCGGAAGCCGATAAGCTCGGTTTGAAGGGCGACGAGAAAAGAGCATTTGTCAATGCGTTCCAGCAGACTGGGGCTGCAGTTGGAGGTATGGTTGCTGGGGCTGCTGCAGGGAATGCGTCTGGTGAAACGGTCGATGCTGGCTCGGTTCTGGCTGCGGCGCGAGGTGGGCAAGCTGCAGGAACTGTTGACGAGTTCAACCGGCGTTTGCATGAGGACAACAAAGCTAAGGAAAAGACTCTGGCGGCCGAACTGGCAAAAAGAAGTCAAGGAAAATACACGCAAAAGCAGGTCGAAGATATCCTTCGGGCTGCTGCCAATAGTGCCCTCGGCGAAGATGCTACGACAGGTTCAGTCATCAAACTCACCAAGGACACGCCGGCGAGCGCGCTTTATGACGTGAACGTAATGAAGCTTCAGGGCCCGTTCGCTGGTCAGTATTATATGGTTGAGACCATTCCTTCGACAGTCGATCCGGCACTTGCGAAGTTTGTTACCGATAATACTGGTGGCAGCAAATCGCCTTACTCTTGGAGTGATACGCAATTAGGCAAGGGAGCGCCTCTTACGCAAACGCCGTACGTGAATCCCTTCGAGCCAAATGCAAGTGGTTGTTTGACCGGCGATTGCGCTGCGGGGCTGCTTCCGAACAAGCATGACATAGTGATGGAAACGAGGATCTTGGCTGGTTTCCAAGGTGTAGGAGGGGCTACTCAAGCAGCTACCGGTGCAACGCTTGCCAAAATCGGTTTGGCGACATGTTTTGAGACTGGCCTTGGGTGCGTTGTTGGCGCAATCGGCTTATATCAGATGGCGGCCGGTGCGGACAACGTTTACACGGCGTATCAATCGGCTAGGGATGGGACACCGCATGCGACGGCGGGCGGTCAGCTTCTTCGCTACACCGGTCTGTCACCGGCAGCCAGTGAGTTGGTCTACGGCGGTACCCAGATCGGCAGCTTGTTTGGCGCGAGCAAAATGATCGGCAGTGCTGGAACGATTGGGAAGGGGGCGGCCCCTGGGTTCAATAGCAGAGCGCCTCTTCCCGACACCATGTTCGATGAGAGTACGATTGGGTCATCGGCGGCGTTTCAAGAGTTCGAAGAGTCGCTCCACGGTCCACTCCTCCCGAGCAAGTCTATTAGTTCAACTGAACAGGTTGGACAAGGACTAAACGCGGCTTCTGGCAACCAATCAATTTTCAACATGCGAACGGCTGCTGCAGATGCGATTGGACAGGATGTGGTAAAAGCGATGGATGGGGTAATTTCGAAGGAAAAGGCCGCTGCTGTCCAGATTTTTACCCATCAAGATGGCACGGTTAGTGTTGGGATCTCTGGAGATTTGTCCTCGCCTAAAACTGTGGAAGGAATTGCTAGATTGCAGGCTACTCTAGATAAGAAATTTGGCGAGGGGAAATTTAAAGTGGGAACCACAACTTTGGACGAGTCAAACGGAGTCGTAAGAGTGATGGATAAAGATGGGAAACTTAGTAATGCTCCTGGTGTTTGCGCCGAACCGAAGGCCTGTACTGCCGCTGCACAAAACCATAGTCCCATAACTGGCTCGGCCACGATTTGGCGATCGACCAAATCAAATAAATACCCTAACACAGCGCCTAATGCTGGTAGCCTGTCTCCAAATCAAATGGGGCCGTGCTTGACATGTGGTAATCCGTCAAATCATGCTGTTTATAATAATGTCGCCAATAGCGGAAAAAAGGTAGGTAAATAGATATGTTAAGAAGATTGGTTGAGTTGTTGTTGCCATATGTCAGTGACCTAAGGTCTGTTGACGAGGCAAAGATCCGAAAATTTGCGGAGGCGCAGAATATATTCTTGCGTGATGAGCACTTGCATTTTTTGACGAGATTCGGGAGCCAGGAAAATGGCCGGCCTAGAATTTTTGAATGGTGGGAGGGTGATTTCGATTTTGATCTTTTTAGTAAGGTCTATCTAGAAAAATATCCAGATATGGAAGTTCCTGCGGGCAACACGTTTTTTGGATGCGATTTTGTCGGGCATTCACTTTGCATCGATAACTCTTCAGGAGAAATATTTTTGTATGACGAAGGTGAAAGATTTGCTCTTGTGCATGAGGGGATTGATGGCTTTCTATTAAGGTGTATGGCATCCGTCTATGGGGAGGAGGCATTCGCAGGAAAAACGGTTAACATAGGTGTAGAGAAGGAATTTTTTGAGGGATTTAGGTCAAAGAATCACCATAAAAAAATAGCTGGAGCCACGAGCTACGATTTCGAGTATGTAAATCTGGCTCGACCTGCAATTGTTTCCGAATATTATATGGTGGAGGGAAGACTGATTTCTTTGTACCACCCAACACGAACAATGATTACCCTTTCCGGGGGGGTTCTTGGGGAAATCTAGCTGTCCTGTTTTTTTAAAAAGTGCGTTCGTTGTCGGCGTTGGTGTAGTCTTTACTCGAAGTCAAGCAATATGACCCATATTCCATTGGATATAAAATGACAAAGAAAAGAGATTCGTCAAGCTGAAGTCCGGTAAAGCGCTGCAAGTGGTCGCCTCCGACATCGCCGCCAAGGAAAACCTCACCTTGATCGGCAAGAACGTCGACCTGGCCGCAGCGCAGAACACTTCGGTGAGCCAGGTGAACGCCCAGAGCAAGTCATCCGGCTTTGGTCAACCCGGTGAAAGCCTTCAAGGACGCCTACAAGGAAGACACCAAGAACACCAAGGACGGCAGCTTCGTTGGCCGGGAAATTGGCAAGGCCAAGGGTGCGGCAGACGGCGCCCGAGCCGCGATGACGGTCGCCACCTTGCAGTTCGGCGCCCACGGCAAGAACAGCACGGAAAACCACGCCATCAGCGAGGCGCGCACCAGCACCCTCACTGCCGGCAAGGACTTGACCATCATCGCCACCGACGGCTCGATCACCAGCCAGGGCACGCAGATGAGCGCCGACGGCAATGCCTTGCTGCTGGCGAAAGACAGCATCAAGCTCGACGTCGCCCACACGACGGAAACCAAATCGCAGAATTCTGGCACCTCGGGCTTCAGCTTCGACAACCGCTCCGCCATGATGGTTGGCACCCTTGCACAACAAGAGCAACGGCAACGGCGCCACCGACACCGTGACCGGCACCACGCTGTCGGCCGGCGGCAGCGCCACCATCGCGACGCAGACCGGCGACATCACGTTGATCGGCGCGAATGTGGCGTCCGAAGGGCAGATGGCAATCAATGCGGCGCGCAACCTGACCATCACCAGCGCCCAGGATACGGTGCGTAACGCCAACCAGAGCGACAACAAGGCAATCGGCAAGGTGGTCATTTCCGACACCGAACGCTTCGCCGGCTACCACAACGAAAAGCACCTGGACAACGGCAACGAAGTCATGTAAAGACCCAGCGGTTCCTGCTCAACTTAGGCCGCTAATCTAAATGCCTCAGCGGGTGTTTTCATGCCCAGTGCCTGGTGTGGGCGCTGATTGTTGTAAAACCCGATCCAGTCGCCGATAACGCGGCTGGCATGCTGCAAAGTCTCGAAGCGGTGGCGATGCACGCATTGCTCCTTCAACGTCCGAATCACGCGCTCCACCATGCCGTTCTGTTCCGGGCAATGCGGCGTGATGAATTCCTGGCGCAAGCCGTAGCTGCGCACCAGCGCGGTGTAGCTGCGGCTAGTGAAGACCAAACCGTTATCGGACCGCAGCAAGAACGGCGCCGACACTCGGCCCAGCGTGCCATAGCGGGCAATGAGTGCCTGCTCCAAGGCCGCTTCCGCTGTCTTGGCTTTGCCCGATCGAGACAAATGCCAGCCAAGCAGTTCGCGGGTGTGGCAGTCAATCACCAAAGCCAGTACCAGCCAGCCGTCGCGGCCGGCCCAAACGCGGTATAGGTCCGTCGCCCAGCGTTGATTCGGCGCCGTGGCCACGGAAGGCAAAGCCTGTACGCGTGGACGGAACCCGATCGGTCGTTTCTTCACTTGCCAGCCGCGCAGCTGGAAGATACGCCGCACGGTGTTCTTGTTGAAGCCCAAGAGGGCCGCAACGGTGCGATAGCCGAACGATGGCGCCTCGTTGATCATGGCCTTGATTGGTTCGGCAAAACGCGCCTGCACCTTCGGCGCCGCCTTGACGGACTTGTAGTACACCGTCCGGCGCGGCATGTCGAACCACTGGCACAGCTTATTGATCGAAACCTTGAATCCATCTTCTGCTAGTCCCTGGCGGATCGTTTCGATCACTTCTCTTCCTCGCCCAGCAGGGACGCCAGCTTTTTTCGAGCACGCAGTTCAAGCATCGCTTCACCGTACGCTTCCTGCAGCTCTTTGATCTGCCGTTCATACTGCTCGCGCACGTCCAGCGGCTTGGCCCGCAAGGCGTTCTCCATGCCCCGCTTCGCCTCATCGATCCATTCTTCGATCTCAGACGGAGGCATGTCGAAGGCCCGACTGGCCTCTGCTACCGTCGTTTGGCCCTGAATGATCTCCGTAACCAGTGCCGCTTTGCGCTTGGCAGTCCAAAGCTTTACTTCTTCTTCCATAACCATGCTCACGTGATGTCCTTTCTGTATTATCACCTGAGCAGGAAATCACTGGGTCATTACACAAGACTCGAATGGGAATTGGAATTTCAACACCATGTTTCCGCAACCTAAAGATTGAGAGGAGAATACTGCATGAATGAGTTGCCTGAGCCAATTAATTCTGTTTTGCGGGACTATTGTCACGTCGAATGGTATGAAGTTGATGAACTTGCGGATGATGTTAAAAAGGTAAATAAAAAATTTGATGTCGCGGAACTTAAGAAACAATTCGAGTTGATGATTGCGACAACAGAGGATATTACGCAGCAAGTGAACACCCTGACATTTAACGAGTTTGCAACAATGGAGGAAGTTCATGCTTGGCTAGGTGAAATATATGGGGTGGTTTTTAGATAGTCAAATTTTGTATAGGGATCATTGTCGGGGCTGAAAGTCATAGCGAAGCTGTCAGAAATTTCTTGTGAGTCGGGGTCATGAAAGAATACCGAAAGCAAAGGCATTAAGATTACCGTTACCAAGATTAAGTAATAGAAAATGAAAAAATACAGTGCAATGGCTAATGTTGAATTTAATGGCGACTTTTTCAGGGTCGTTACGATGTCGCAAGGGATGCTTAGTTACGCTGAGCCTTCCGCCGATCCGATTTATCTTCCTCCGGATATAGATGATAGCGAGCTGGGACGCTCAGTCCGGCGGGGATTGTTGCTTTCGAGGCAGGTCACAGTGAGTGAGTTTCAAGAAATTCTCAAGTCAAAGATTGTCGAATTAAATGCGAAAGTTCGGGATGATTGGGCAATGAGGCAATTTGGATATAAGAAGAAATGCGAACTGAACATAAACATAGATACTTGTCTGATCAGAGTGTTTGATGGGAAGATTGAAATCCAACCTACGCATCAAAATTCGGTGGACACTTATACGATTAGCAAGGAGGAAGGCCCATTCCCCCTATACGTTGACGAAAATGTGAGGGATGCAGAATTGGGGGCGGCAATTAAGCATGCAATGACCCAATAGTGCAGTGCGTTAATAAAATGACATCCAATTGGCGACTTGACCTTGTTGTCACTCAGACGTTAATCGGATTAAGGGCCATAGGGCCGGAACTGCGCCAAGCTGAACTTGGGCGAAGCGCTGCAAGTGTTGGCCTCTGAGATCGCCGCTCACTCGAAGGTGGCGGCGAAGTGCATTGCACGTCGGGCTCCTTAGGCTTTTTCTTGTCGATTTGCTTGAGCAAATATTGTGTTGTGTGGTGATGCATAGGTGAGCGTTTCTCTGCAGATTGTGGACGGAGTCTGAAATCGTCAGCCAAGGACAGATACGCCGCTACCGGCGTATTCGAAATCCCGTCAGCAGCCTATCCCACGCTTCAACCTTCGCGACCGTCAAAGGCCTGTGGCTGTAGGTATCAATTCCGGCGCAAGCCTCTTGCGAACGGCGGTCGCAACGTCAACCTGACGGCCACCGGCGGCGACATCCACGCCACCGGCGCCACGCTCAATGCCGGCAAAACCCTGAGCCTGGATGCAGCACAGAACATCGTGCTGGATGCCAGCCAGAGCACGCTGCACAGCGATGGCAAGAACAGGAGCTCGGGTGTTGAAGCTGGCGTTAGGTTCCAGGTCGGTGCACAGACCGGCGTGTACATCTATGCCGCTGCAAACGTCGGCAAGGACCACAACCAGAACGACACCACAATCAACAACAACGCAGCGCTCAAAGTTGCGACGGCAACGGCCAACACGATCAACACGGACGTTGGCGGCAAGCTGGCCATTGAAAGCCTGCAGGACACCAGCCAATTCGACAGCGTGCAAACCAACGCCGGCGTGCGCGTGCAGGTCGCGATCGGCAACGCATGGAGCGCCTCCGGCAACCTGTCGCAGCAGAAGGGCAGTGGCACCTATGCAGACGTAGGCCAGCAATCGGGCCTGTTAGCAGGCGACGGCGGCTATCACGTCAAGGCCGACACCATCGACCTGAAAGGCGACGCCATCGCCAGCACCAATGCAGGTGCTTTTGAGCTGACGACGCAAGCTTACTACGTCCGACATCGAAAACAAGATGAAGTACTCGGCCAGCAACGTGAGCATGGCCGGAGGTATCGGCGGCGGCAGCGGCGCGGGTGATAAGGACGACGAAGGCAACATCAAACCCAAAGATCAGCAGCAAACCTTCGGCACCGCCAAGGGCGGCAACGTCACCCCAGGCTTGCCAATGGTGCAGAATGGCGACTGGGCGAACAGCGCGAGCAAGTCTGCTGCAAACGATAGGGCCGATGCGCAAAAAGTGCTGGACAATCCAAACAGCACGGCCGAGCAAAGGGCGGTGCCGCACAAGGTTTATTGGGGAGTCTAGCCAATGGTCAAGCGGGGACGTTGCAGAGTGCAGCCGGTGTTGTGGGCGGAAATTTGGGACAGAGGCTAGGAGTGGAGATTGGTAATACCGAAGCAGATAAACTTGGGTTGGATGCTATCACCGATGCTTTGAGGGCCGGACGAGTGGAAAAGTGGGTTGTGCATACTCGGCCAAATGGCAATACCGAAATCCAGGTTCTCGATGCTGCGGGTAAGCCGAAAGCTGTTGACACCTCGAAAATTTTGCCTCCAAGAAGATAGGATAAATGATGATTCGTGCGAAAAAAGGAGACCAGGGCTACTGGGACGAGTGGATTGGATATCGAAAGAAGCGCTTGGCCGACATGTGGGAGAAGTGCCAAAGCCCGGCTGGCGATCCTACATATGCGCCCCAGTATATGTTTGAGCTAGCCAAGAATCATTGGCACTTAATGTTTTGCCTTTACTCCAGAGGGGACTCAATTAATGACATGGTTCCGCTTTTTGCGCCGATGCTTGACGCGTGGGAAGAATCCGAAAGGCTTGGTCGGCACGTATGGTCCACGGAGCAGAAGGCCAGGCGGCATAGTTGGGCGCTGAATTTTGATCACTACATCGTTTCCTTCTGGCTTGTCGGGCTGGCACTTGCGTTGGAGCTACCTGACGATTTGTGGAACCGAATGGTTGCGTTGATTGGCAATGAGGGGGAAGACATCTTGCTTGATCGTGTAATTGCAAGTCGATCACCGGGCAGGCGAATCGGTACGCAGCTATGCTTCACGCGACCATATGAACGCCTCTTGACAACGATCAATGCACCAAGGCCCGAACAGGGACAAATGCTGCTCGAATTTGTCAAACATTGGTATGTAGAGTTGGCGCAAATAAGTAAAGGCGCCAGTGTCGATCAGCCGGCACCGTCCCCATACCCTTACTGGCACAAATTCGGTGATCGTGACTTTGAGGACGGGACCTATTTTGGCCGCTGGTGTGTTGAGGCTGTTGCCGTCGTTAAGGTATTCGGGGTTGACGACAGTCTTTGCCTCGGCCATGAAAATTATCCGGCGAACCTCTTGCATCAGGAAATCAGGAGTGAACCAAATCACTCCATCAGAACGGAGAAGGGTGGTTGGTATCGTAAATTGTTAGGGCTTTGAGTTTTGCTGAAGATTTTCAGGCGTGTTTTCATTACTGGCTGATATGTTGAATACTGCCGATCAATCGTCCAAGCGGAGTGCGATAAACTATATGCGAGAGAGATGGTGAAGCGCTTAAAGAGTTCTATAAGAAGCTTCCGATCAGATGAGTGTATTCATGAGGTGAAGTTGGCGTTGGCGAGCGAGTGTTCTGGCGGCGAGACTCCGTTGGGACAGCAAGAACTGGGACAAGCAGATCCACGAAAAACAGACCGTGGGCAGCGGGCCAGACCAACTAAAGCGCGGACGGCGCATTCAAGGGCACCAAGAAAAACGGCTACACCTCAAGGACGGCGATCACCGCGCATGACCAATCGCAAAGGATGGTAGCTATCGGCTCCAGCCTGCAGGGCCAGGGGGTGACCCTGGCCGCTGGCCAGAATCTGATGCAGTCGGCCAGTGACGTGATGGGGGGGGAGCGGGACGTCAATATCTCCGCCATCCGCAACTTGAGCATCGTCAGCGCCGAGGAAAAGTCGGACAGCAGCTACCAGATGAAGAAGTTCGGCTTCAGCATCGGTTACTCGTCGGGCAAACTCAGTGCAGGCTACGGCAAGTCGAGCGGTACCACGCAGAGTAATCTCGAAACGACGACGCAGCACGCCTCCAGCATCGGTGCCCTGGTCGGCAGCATCAAGCTGGAGGCCGGCGAGACGCTGCAAGTGATCGCCTCCGACATCGCCGCCAAGGATGACCTGACCCTGATCGGCAAGAACGTGCTGACCTGCTAGGAAATGGGTAGCCAGCGGTTTGGTTAGTCTTCTAGTTATTGATGCACATGGAGGCTAAATAAAGAAACGCTGCGCAACAGTGGGGCCGACAACGGAGAAGCACGAGACCAAGGCGGTATGACCGTAGAGATTGCCCAGCGCGGCATTGGCCGTGCTTCGGCGCCGATAGTAAACTGGGATCGAAAACTCGAAGCATTACGGTCGTTACGCCTCAAGGGACAGTGTATATCCCAAGGAAATAGAGATGATTGTTGGCTATCCAACTGAAGAAGAATTGCGAAATCGAATTGCCAACCAATTGGCTTGGCGAGGGCCGACAGATATAGTGGCATTGTTATGATTTGGTTATCTTGGGGCACTTTTGGAATGGGGATTGATTGAACCGCATGTCTATGACAATTTGACAGCACTGCTTCCTGCCGTGGGTAATAAAGAGCAGTACGAGCAATTTACCAATGAGCCAATTAGCCCAGGGCATGAGCGGGAAATAGATGAATTTTTGAGTAAAAGACTAGATGAGTAGCAAACGGATCCCTGTCCAAATATTCAAACAGAGATTGCGCCGGTGTCCTGTTCAAATGCAAAAATAGGGAGCGCTCTGTCCTGTTCAATTGTCCAATTAGGTATCCTGTCGGTGCGGACTGCCATTTTCGCTGGCGGGGGGCGCGAAGATGGCGGCAAAGTGCAATCGCGAAACATTTCGAACACAGCTTGCAGTTGCTGCCGATTCGCCACGTCCCAGTAATTCGGCTTTTCCTTGAGCGTGCCGAAGAAGCGTTCGACACGCCCGTTCTGCCACGGGCACCCGGCGTCAATGCGCTGATGCCGGATGCCCATCATGCGAAGCGCGCCGACAAATAAGGGTGATGTAAAAGTGCGTTAGCGACAAGACCTTGGATACAAATGCGACGACATACACAAGCAAACCAAGCTCCATTACATAGATCCCGCACGTAAAAAAACCATGATTACTGACGATATTGAAATAAATAAGAAAATATTTGCGTTGCTGAACTCCGGAATTCAGCAAGAGTATGAGTCTTTTGAGTTTACTGCGCATATCCGGGACGGGTATATCGAAACAAAATTATGGGTTACCTCAGGAGGCGTCCGGTCCAGTAACCTTAAGACAACGTTCAATGGAGCGATTTTGTGTTCGCTTATCGAGGAGCTGCAGGCGAGCGGGTTGAAACGTGGCGATAATTGGAAATCGTTCTCGATGTCCTACATTTATGGTGATAAGGTAAAGGTCAAATTTGATCGTTGAGCTTGATGGGAAATAAGATCACCCGATGACCAGCTGTCCTGTTCTCACTTTCTCGGCAAGGTCAACTGGCCTGTCCTGCCCAAGTAGCCGCTTTCACGGCGTATGGTGACACTCTCTTGTCGAGATCAACCTGAGCAGCGATGTCATCAACAGCGGCAGCGGTCCTACCCAGCTCAGTGCAGGCAACAACCTGAACCTGAACGCGGAGAAGACCGGCAGCTGCCAGCGTGTCGTATGGACACGAACAACCACCAGAGCCAGGATGTGGGCACGCAAGTTCGCAGCAATAGCGCGCTGACCCTCAATGCAGGCCAGGACATCAACGCCAAGGCGGCCACCGTAGCTCTACGCAAGGATTTAACGTGCTGGCCGGCCGCGACGTCAACATCCTGGCGGGCCGGGCTACCCAGGACGTGGATGCGGCATCCAAGCATACCGACAAAGGCTTCATGTCGAAGAGGACAGTCACCACGACCGATCAGCTGCACAGCACCACCGCAGTGGGTCCGGCCTGGACGGCAGCACCGTCAACGTGCAGGCTGGCTGCGACGTGACCATCAAAGGCTCCGGTATTATCGCCGACAAGGACCTGTCGATTGACGCCAGGCGCAACCTGAGTGTCCTGCGCGCGGAGGAATCTTCCACCTCTTCCAGCAGCAAGGAAGCGAAGAAGTCTGGCTTTACCGGCGGCTTCTCGGCGGGCAATCTCAGCGCCGGCTATGGCAAATTAAGTTCCTCCTCGCAAAACAGTCTGCAGGCGGTGACCCAGGCGGCATCGAGCGTCGGCTCCCTGAACGGCAGCGCCAAGCTGAAGTCCGGCGAAACGCTGCAAGTGGTGGCCTCCGACATCGTCGCCAAAGAAAACCTGGCCCTGATCGGCAAGAAAGTCGACCTGGCTGCGGCGCAGAACACCTCAGTCGAGCAGCAGACCAGGCAAAGCAAGTCGTCCGGCTTCAGTGTCGGTTTCACGGTCAATCCGCTGGCAGCCTACAAAGACGCCTACAAGAGCAGCACCGAAAACTCCAAGTCCGGCAGCTTGGTTGGCAGGGAATTCGCCAAGGCGGAAGGCGCAGCGGAAGGCGCCTCGGCCGCGCTGGCAGTGGTCAACACGCAGTTTGGCAACAAGAGCACGAAC
>Ga0055543_1000956_pt1 | contig 13225 bp, 9 predicted proteins | sample AraplaCvi_mMF_r2_2_FD_61186 | JGI IMG/M metagenome (GOLD analysis project Ga0055543, IMG submission 61186) | Arabidopsis root microbial communities from North Carolina, USA - plate scrape MF_Cvi_mMF_r2 | ecosystem: Host-associated > Plants > Roots > Endosphere | place: USA: North Carolina | reverse complement strand
TCTCTCGTGCCGACCAGGAAAAGGAAATGCAATGGTTCGTCGATGCGGCGAAGCCTTTCCAGGGTATGGACATCAAGGTTGTTTCGGAAACCTTGACCACTCACAAGTATGAGTCCGAGGTTCTGGCTCCGGCCTTCACTGCGATCACCGGCATCAAGGTCACGCACGACGTCATTCAAGAGGGTGACGTTGTCGAGAAGATCCAGACGCAGATGCAGACCGGGCAGAACCTGTATGATGGCTGGGTCAACGACTCCGACTTGATCGGTACGCACTGGCGCTATCAGCAGGTGCGCAATCTGACCGACTGGATGGCCGGCGAAGGCAAGGACGTTACCAATCCCGGCCTCGATATCGACGACTTCATCGGCACCAAGTTCACGACCGCGCCGGACAAGAAGCTCTACCAGCTTCCCGACCAGCAGTTCGCCAACCTCTATTGGTTCCGCTACGACTGGTTCAACGACGAGAAGAACAAGGCCGATTTCAAGGCGAAATACGGCTACGATCTCGGCGTTCCGGTCAACTGGTCGGCCTATGAAGACATTGCCGAATTCTTTACCGGCCGTGACGTCAACGGCAAGAAGGTCTTCGGCCATATGGACTACGGCAAGAAGGACCCGTCGCTCGGCTGGCGCTTCACCGACGCCTGGCTGTCGATGGCTGGCAACGGCGACAAGGGCCTGCCGAACGGTCTTCCGGTCGACGAATGGGGCATCAAGGTCGACGAGAATTCGCGTCCAGTCGGTTCGTGCGTCGCGCGTGGCGGCGATACCAACGGCCCGGCATCGGTCTATTCGATCCAGAAGTATCTCGATTGGTTGAAGGCGTACGCACCGCCGGAAGCTCAGGGCATGACCTTCTCGGAATCCGGTCCGGTGCCTGCACAGGGTAACGTCGCGCAGCAGATCTTCTGGTACACGGCGTTTACCGCAGACATGGTCAAGCCTGGCCTGCCTGTTATGAATGAGGACGGTACGCCGAAATGGCGCATGGCACCGAGCCCGCATGGCGTTTACTGGAAAGACGGCATGAAGCTTGGTTATCAGGACGTCGGCTCGTGGACGTTGATGAAGTCGACCCCGACGGACCGCGCGAAAGCTGCCTGGCTCTATGCACAGTTCGTGACCTCCAAGACTGTTGACGTGAAGAAGAGCCAGCTCGGTCTCACCTTCATCCGCGAATCCACCATTCGCGACAAGAGCTTTACGGAGCGCGCTCCGAAGCTCGGCGGTCTGATTGAGTTCTATCGTTCGCCGGCCCGTGTTCAATGGTCGCCAACCGGCACCAACGTTCCCGACTATCCGAAGCTGGCTCAGCTTTGGTGGCAGGCTATCGGTGACGCCGCTGCCGGCGCCAAGACACCGCAGGAAGCCATGGACTCTCTTTGCGGCGAGCAGGAGAAGGTCATGGGTCGCATCGAGAAATCGGGCGTCCAGGGCGATATCGGCCCGAAACTCGCCGAGGAGCATGATCTCGCTTATTGGAACGCGGATGCGGTGAAGAAGGGCAACCTTGCACCGCAGCTGAAGATCGAGAATGAGAAGGAAAAGCCGGTCACTGTCAACTACGACGAACTCGTCAAGAGCTGGCAGTCGAAGTAAGGCGGACCTCGGCCGGAGGCAACGAGGCTTCCGGCCATCACTTCCCGCCACCGGCTACGGCCGGTGGCACCCACAATCTTTCTCTCATGAAACCTCCGCGTCTGCCCTCCTTGCCGGGCGGAGCGGTTTCGTGCGAGCCGGAGACGGATATGAGCGGCTATATTCTTTCAATCGACCAGGGCACGACGTCCTCACGCGCGATCATCTTCGACGGCGACATGAAAATGGCCGGCTCCGCGCAGGCGGAGATCACCCAATACTATCCGCAGCCCGGATGGGTGGAACATGACGCCACGGAGATCTGGCTGTCCGTGATCGACACGGTGCGCAAGGCGATTGCAGATGCCGGCATACAGGCCGGCGACATTGCCGCGATCGGCATCACCAACCAACGCGAGACGGCGGTCGTTTGGGATCGCAATTCCGGAACACCGCTTCATCGCGCGATCGTCTGGCAGGACAGGCGCACGGCTGAAATGTGCGAGAGCCTGAAGGCCGACGGCTACGAGAAGCTGTTCAGCGCCAAGACCGGGCTGTTGCTCGACCCCTATTTCTCCGGAACGAAGCTGCGCTGGCTGCTCGACAATGTCGACGGACTGCGTGAGAAGGCGGAGGCAGGCGAGGTCTGCTTCGGCACGATCGACAGCTGGCTGATCTACAATCTGACGGGCGGCCGTGTGCATGCCACCGATGCGACCAATGCATCGAGAACGCTGCTCTACAATATCGATGACGGTGCCTGGGACGAGGAGCTTCTCGGCATTCTCGGTATTCCCCCTGCGGTGCTTCCCGAGGTCAGGGAATGCGCCGATGATTTCGGCCGCGTCGACAAGGCGTTGTTCGGTGCGGAGCTTCCGATCCTCGGCGTTGCCGGCGACCAGCAGGCGGCGGCGATGGGCAATGCCTGCTTCGAGCCCGGCATGATGAAATCCACCTATGGCACCGGCTGCTTTGCCCTGCTGAACACCGGCCGGGACCGTGTTTCCTCCTCCAACCGGATGCTGACGACGATCGCCTACCGGCTCGACGGCGAGACGACCTATGCGCTCGAAGGCTCGATCTTCATCGCCGGTGCCGCCGTGCAATGGCTGCGCGATGGCCTCGGCATCATCGGCCAGGCGTCGGAGGCGGGGGTGCTTGCGGCCAAGGCCGACCCAGGACAGCAGGTCTATATCGTTCCGGCCTTCACCGGCCTCGGCGCCCCCTATTGGGATCCGGCCGCGCGCGGCGCGATCTTCGGCCTGACCCGAAACAGCGGGCCGGCGGAATTTGCCCGCGCCGTGCTCGAATCCGTCGCCTACCAGACGCTCGATCTGCTGGTGGCGATGAAGAAGGACTGGGGCGTCAACCAGCTGGAAACGGTGCTGCGTGTCGATGGCGGCATGGCGGCTTCGGATTGGACGATGCAGTGCCTCGCCGACATGACGGGGAACCCCGTCGACCGCTCGGCGATCCGCGAGACGACGGCGCTGGGTGCTGCCTGGCTTGCCGGCTCGAAAGCCGGCATCTGGCCCGGCAGGCGGGAGTTTGCGCAGGCCTGGGCCTGCGACCGCCGCTTCAGCCCTTCGATGGAGGAGACCGAGCGGCAGACCAAGATCATCGGCTGGAAGAATGCCGTCTCCAGAATGATTTCGGACGCCTCGGCGGGATAGAACCGCTTCCGGCTCTTACGCGCCGCCGGCAGCCTTTCTGTTGATGAAGCTCAGGGCCAGCACGGCAAAGATCAGCGTTCCCGTGCCGACCTGCTGCCAATAGAAGTTCAGGTCTGTCAGCAGCAGCCCGTTGGCGACGATGCTGAGCAGCAGCGCGCCGAGAACGGTCCCGCCGACATTCGGCCGCCCGAGCGGGCTGAGCGTCGTGCCGATGAAGGTGGCGCCGATGGCATTGAGCAGGAAGGCATTGCCGGAGGATGGAATGTAGGTGGTGACGGTTGCCGTCAGGATCAGGCCGGCGATGGCCGCGATCAGCCCGACCAGGATGAAGGTCACCGCGACATGGGCCGGCGCTGCGATGCCGGAATAGCGCACGACGCCCGGCTGGATGCCGATCGACAGAATGACGCGGCCGAAACGCGTGCGGGCAAAAACCACCGCTGCGGCTGCGATGACGATGATGGCCGCGGCCAGCGGCACCGGAAAGCCGGCGACCGTGCCGTGGCCGAGGAAGCGGAAGGCCTCCGGCACGCCGTTCGGCGGCAGATAGACCGGATTGCCGCCATTGGTCAGCAGTTGTTGAACGCTGCGGCCGATGAACAGCGTGCCGAGCGTGGCGAGGAACGGCGACACGCCGATCCCGGAGATCAAGAGCGCGTTGAAGGCGCCGACGACCGCCCCGGCCGCCAGTCCTGCGAGCGCGGCGAGTGCCACCGGCTGCCCGGCGAGAACCAGCGAAACGAAGGCGAAGCTGGCGAAATCCATTGCCGTTCCCACGGAAAGATCGATGCCGCCCGAGGCGACGGCGAAGGTCATGGCGATGGAGACGATGGCAAGCAGCGTGAAATTGTTGACCAGTATGCTCTGCAGGTTCGCCAGCGTTGTGAATGTCGGCGTTGTCAGGGAAAAGGCGGCGAATACCGCAACCAGGGCGAGGATCAGCCCATAACGCACCAGGCCGCCGGCGATCAGACGCGGCAAGCCTGTCGTAGCGGGGGTAGGGGTATGGAGCGACATGGTCAGACCTCCTGCCGGCGCAGCAGCGTCGTCGCGGAAACGACGATGAGAATGAGCACGCCCTGGACGCCGCTGACCAGGGTGCTCGAAATATTCAGCAGCTGGAAACCGTTGACCAGGAAGCCGACCAAAAGGGCCGAAAGCAGCGTCCCGGTGACTGTCGGAACCAGCCGACGCGAAAAGACCGAGCCGAGCAGGGCCGTTACGACGACCGGCAGCAGCATCTCGCCGGAACCGGTCGTGCTGCCGCTCAGATAGGAAACCGACAGGATGCCGGCGATGCCGCCGGAGAGGCCGCTGGCGACGAAGGCACCTGATAGTAGCCGGCGAAGCGGCAGGCCGGCGGCACGCGCCGCATCCGGAAACTCACCGACAGCATAGAGACGCAGGCCGAGCGGAGTATATTGCACGATCGCCGTCGCGATCGCCGTGAAGCCGAGGAGCACATAGGCAAGAACCGGTATGCCGAAAGGATCCGAGGCCGAAAGCGCTGAGAGGAAGGGCGTCGAGGCCGGCAGGACGGTATTGCCGGTCAGCACCAATTCCAGGCCGGCGACGACGTTCATGACGGCAAGCGTGGCAAGCAGTGGCACGATGCCGGCATAGACGACGGCAATGGCATTCACCGTGCCGATTAGCGCCCCGGTCAAGATCGCCGCCGCAATCGCCGTCGCGTCGCCGTAGCCGAGCTGCGTCAGGCTCGCATAGACTGCGGCGCTGAGACCCATATTGGCGGCGAGCGACAGGTCGATGCCGCCGGTGACGACATTGGAGCCGCCGGCGATCAGCACGATCGTCAGACCGATGGCAAGCACGCCTGAGATGGCCGATTGGCCAAGCACATTACCGATATTGCCGATGCTGAGGAAATAGGGTGCAGTCAGCGAGAAGACGATCAGAATGGCGGCGAAGGCGATCAACGATCCGAAGCGTAGCGCGGCCGCTGCAATATTGCCGGCCGGCCGGGGAGGCGGTTCCGCAGCAGACAAACCGGAAGGCGCGAATTCCACTTCAGCCGACATGGCGTTGTCCCTCGGATGATCCGGTCGATTGCGCCAGCACGGCATCCGCCGTGGTCTCCGACGAGATGAATTCCCGCACCACCCGCCCGCGGAAGAGCACGAGGATGCGGTCGGTGATGCCGACGAGTTCGGGCAGATCCGAAGACAGCACGATCACACCGGCGCCGCGCGCCGCGAGTTCGCCGATCAGCGTATAGATCTCGACCTTGGAGCCGATATCGACGCCGACCGTCGGCTCGTCGAGGAGATAGACCTCGGAGCGGCGGCTCAGCCATTTGGCGATGGCGATCTTCTGCTGGTTGCCGCCTGAAAGCGTGCGCAGCAGGGCATCGCGCCCATTGGTTTTCACCTGCAGCCGACTAATCAGGGCATCGGCTTCGTCCCGTTCGCGTTTGCGATCGAGAAAGCCGAAACGGGTGAAACGGCCAAGGCTGGAAAGGCTGATATTTTCCGCGACGCTGAGGTCGAGCGCGATGCCGTGGCGTCGCCGGTCTTCCGGCACCAGCGCGATCTCGCGCCCGGTCGCCTGCGTTGGATTGGTGAAACGGGCAGCCTTGCCGCTGACCTCGATACGGCCGGACGCCGCTGTCTCCAGACCGAAGAGCGCGCGGACCAGCTCCTTGGCGCCGGAGCCGAGCAGGCCGGTGAGGCCGAGCACCTCGCCGCGGCGAAGCGTGAAACTGACGTCGCTATATTTCCCCGGCGCCGACAGTTGCTCGACCTTGAGGATTTCCTCGCCAGGCGTCACCTGTGGCTTCGGGAACATCTCCTTGATGTCGCGCTCGACCATCAGCCGCGCAATCGCACCGGCCGAGGTGTCCCCGATCGGCAGGGAGGCGACATCAAGCCCATTGCGCAGCACGGTGACGTGGTCGCAGAGCTCTTCGATTTCGTTCAGGTAATGCGAGATATAGATGATGGTGACGCCCTCGTCGCGCAGACGACGGATCAGCCGGAAGAGGATATCGGCCTCGCGGCGCACCAAGGCGGCGGTCGGCTCATCGAAGACGAGCACTTTCGGCTGATTGAGGAGGGCGCGGGTGATCTGCACGATCTGCTTTTCGGCGGTCGACAATTCGCCGATCAGCGCGCTGTTCGGCAAGCGGATACCGAAATAGTCGTTGAGAATGTCGGATGCGCGCCGCTGCATCAGTCGCCGGTCGAGGAACGGCGTGCCAGATATGCGCGGTTCCCGGCCGAGGAACAGGGCTTCGCCGACGGTGAAGGTCGGCACCAGCAGCCGATCCTGGTGAATGAAGTGGATGCCGAGCTCTTCGGCAAGATGCGGCGTCAGCCTGTCGAATGTACGCCCTTCGATCTCGATCCGGCCGCCATCCGGCTGGTGAAGACCGGCCAGCAGCTTGATCAGCGTCGACTTGCCGGCGCCGTTCTGGCCTACGAGACCGTGGATGGTGCCGCGCCTGACGATCAGCGACGCGCCGGCAAGCGCCTGCGCCCCGCCGAAATGCTTGACGATGCCTTCGAAGCGGATGATGTCGTTGCGTGCCGTGACCGGCTGCTTCAACGAAATGGCCGTCATGTCGATCTCTCCGGGCGGGCAGATTCCGAGCGATCCGGCAGGGCCGGATCGCTCGTGTTCAGTGTCAGCCGATGCCGAGTTTCTTGGTGACTTCGCCGACATTGGTCTTGTTGGCGAGCAGCGCCGGAACATAGGTTTCGCGCGGCAGGGTCTGGCCGGCGAGCAGCTTGGCGACGTTGCGGATGGCGGTGCGGCCGATTTCCGCCGGCTGCTGGGCGACATCGGCGCCGGCCGGCGAATTCGGATCGGCGATGAGCTGCAGCACTTCCGGGCTGCCGTCGACGCCGTAGGTGCGGATCTCGGTCCGCCCGGCGGCCGTCAGAGCCTGAGTCGCGCCCAGCTGCGGAATGTCCCAGGCCGACCAGATCGCCTTGATCGAACCCTTTTCCGGATATTTGTTGAGGATGGCCGTGATCTGCGTGAAGGCGTCCTGCACGGTGTTCGGGATGACGTCGCGCAGTTCCGGCTGGAGGATTTTCACCTTCGGGAAATATTTGACGACATTGACCAGCTGGTCGTAGCGGATCGCGCAGGGGGTGACGCCGTAGAAGCCGTTGAAGACGACGATATTGCCTTCGCCGCCGATATCGGAGACGAGCTGTAGCGCCAGGTCCTTGCCGATGCCCCAATTGTCGGAAGTCGTGTTGTTGATCGAATTGGTCGAGCCGACGTCGACGGTCAAAACCGGGATCCCGGCATCGCGCGCCTTCTTCAGCCAGGGATCGATGACGCTGAGCGTACCGAGGATCTGGACGATCGCATCCGGCTTCTGGGCGATCAGCGTCTGCAATTGCGAAACCAGCTTGCCGTCATTGCGCCCGGCATCGACGGCGATGGGCTCGCCGCCGAGGCGCTTTACCTCTTCGATCTGGGCATTATAGGCCTGCAGGTCGAAGAAGTGATCGGTGCCGGTGGCGCTGATGGCTATGCGCTTGCCTTTCAGCGACAGCTCTTCGGCTGCAAAAACCGGCTTCTGCCCGATGAGGGAGGCACCGGCGACGGCAACCCCGGCCGCGGCGGACAGTTTCAACAGGTCTCGTCTTCCGAGACCGCTTCCGGATTTTTCGATGCTCATTGCCATTCTCTCCAATTAATTATGTCTATAGATTAAATGGATTAATGCGGATGAGGAGGAACGAATTTCCAAAAGAACGATCTCCGGGGAAAAGAGTGGAGGGAACGAAAGCTGATCCCTGGCTGCGGTTTCCCATGACCGGGAATGATTTCGGATGTCTCGGCGGTTTTGAGAGCGATCAGATGAGTCGACAGTCCACAGCCACCGATCAGGAAGAAACACGCACTGCATAATTCTTGCGCATGCGACCAGATTTGCCGAGGGTGAACGCCTGCCAGGCCGTGGTGCCGTGTGGCGCGACAGCAGTCATAAAATCACGATTTACATGGGCGCGGTCGGGTTTTATCCCACGACGTTGATATCCAGCGCGAAGCTTGGCTTCCATTTGGCGCGCAACTTGCCTCTCTCCCTGTCAGGGAGAATGAAACAATGCCCGATATCGATCCGCAGATTTTCTCAATAAGCCGGCCATCCCTCGGAGGCTACAAGGCCTTCGTTCAACGCGACATGATCGTCGAGACCTATCGCAGTGCCGCGGGGCAAATGGTTTCAAGGGGCTCGCTTCATAGAATTTCGATCAACCGTACGGCGCACGGCAAATATGCCTATCGGTTTGGAAGCGGGGCATTCTGCAAAGTTGAGAGGCCGCCCTTCACTCTGGGATTTCAACCGGCTGCCACGGTCCTTGAGGTCGAGGGCGATGCGGCGGATTATATCTCGATCTTCCAGTCACCGGCGCTCTACAGCGGCATCGGGGGTTCTCGCTTCGATCCCGAGCATTGGGATAGTGATGCGCTGAGCGCGACGACGGATCCGACAACGCTGCAGGTTGCGCTTTCTCTTGCATTTGCCGCCGAGAAGACCGGGCGCGACGACCCGCTTTTGATGCAGCATCTGGGAATGGCGCTCGCCTGTTGTGTTGTAAAACTGCTGGGCGCCAAACCTGAAGCCGGCGATCGTCCGCTGACATCGGAGAATCTCCGGCGCGTGATCGATTACATCGAGGACCTGCTTGGCAAATCCGATTTGAGTGTTGAGGAGCTGGCCGGTGTGGCCCATATGAGCCCCTTTCACTTCAGTCGGGAATTCAAACGGGCGGCGGGCATGGCGCCGCATCGCTTCGTCCTCGAACGCAGGATCGAGCGGGCGCGACTTTACCTTGCCGATGGCAAGGAGACGCTTGCAAACATCGCTTATACCACAGGCTTTTCCAGCCAGGCGCATTTCTCCAGCGTCTTTCGGCGTCTGATGGGGGCGACACCGAAGGAATACCAGCGTTCGGTCCGTCTTTGAGCCGGCGCCCGCCGATGGCAAATCAGCAATTTTGCGAAAGATAATCGCACGAATTTGAAATCTCTTGAGGCTGCGGTCTGCGAGGCTTTTCCCATCAGGAGGCCCGTATGACCGCTTTTGCCCAAACCAATCCGATTACCGACATCTGTTTTTTGGTCGAGGATATCGAAAGAGCATCTGCCTTCTATGTCGAGCGGCTTGGCTTCAAGCCGCGCCGCCGCGCTCCCGGCTTTGCCGATTTCAAAGGCGCGGGCGTGACGCTGGCGCTCTGGGAGATCGCGCATATCGCCGAGAATACCGGTGTCTCAAACCGCCGGGCTCCTCCGGGCGTGCACAAGGCCTGCGCGGCCATCGAGCTTGCCTCGCCAGAGCAGGTCGATGCTGCCTATGTGGAGCTGAAGGCTGCGGGCGTGCTCTTCCACGCGCCGCCGCAGAATTACGTCTGGAATGCGCGATGCTGCTATTTCGCTGATCCCGACGACAATCTCTGGGAGATCTATGCGTGGTCTGAAGGCGGCCCTATCGGCGACATCGACCCGCGGCAACGAGCATAAGCGGCCCAGCCAGCCGTCCGACAAACCAACAACGGGAAGGCAAGCAAATGAACGGGGATGACAAACAAATCGTGGTCGGCAGGCGTACCGTCCTGAAGGGCGGAGCCTTTGCTCTCGCCGCGGCGACGGCGGGGATCAGCGTATTCGTACCGCGTCATTCGAACGCCGCCGCATCCAAAGTCATCATCAAATATGATTGGCTGATGAGCAACGGACAGATCGGCGATATCGTTGCCGTCAAGCAAGGCCTGTTTGAGGCCGAGGGTCTCGACGTCGAGTTTTCCCCCGGCGGTCCCAATTCGGCAACGGTGCCGCCCGTGATCACGGGTGATGCGCAGCTCGGCCAATTCTCGGATTCGGCACAGCTACTTCTTGCCCGGTCATCCGGCGTGCCGATCAAGATCTTCGCCTGCGGTTTCCGCATGGCGCCTTTCGCCTTCTATTCGCTGCCCAAGGCGCCGATCCGCACCGTCAAGGATATGGTTGGCAAGCGCATCGGCATCCAGCCGACCGCCCGTTATGTGCTCGATGCCATCCTGCTGAAGAACAATATCGACCCCTCGAGCCTGACCATCACCAATATCGGCTTCGACATGACGCCGCTGATGACCGGCCAGGTGGATGCGGTCACCGGATGGATCACCAACACGCAGGCCCTTTCCGTCATCGGCCCCGACCGCATCGATCTGATGATGAAGGACACGGGCCTGCCATCCTATGCCAATGTCTATTTCGCCACCGACGATGCCGTGAGCGGCAACGCCGAGACGCTGGCAAAGGTGCTGCGTGCGGTCGCCAAGGGCTGGGCCTGGACGCATGAACATCCCGAAGAGGCGGTGAAGTTGACAGTCGAGGCCTATCCGCAGCTCGATCTTGCCGTAGAGCTGAAGACGGTGCCGCGTATATTGTCGCTGAGCTTCGACGCTGCGACCGGCAAGGATGGCTGGGGCAGCTTCGATCCGGCCGCGCTTGCCGAGCAGATTTCCGTCTATGACAAGATCGGTCAGTTCAAGAGCGGCGCTCCGAAGCTGGAGGATTGCTATACGACTGAGATACTGGACATGACGGCGGGCGACCGCCCGAAGATTGCGTGAGAGCGGATTTGCCTGAAGCAGCGGCCATCGAAACCAAGGACTTGGCTGTCGGCTATGCCGGCGCTGTCGAGACGACCCGCATTCTGTCCGGCGTCGACCTCAGCGTCGGCAGGGGTGAGTTTCTGACCATTCTCGGCCCTTCCGGTTGCGGCAAGTCGACCTTCCTGCGTGCGGTGGCGGATCTTCTTCCGCCGCTTGACGGGCGGCTGTCGGTGCTCGGCAGGACAGCTTCGGAGGCGCGCCGGCGGCGCGAGGTCGCCTTCGTCTTTCAGGACGCAACGCTGTTACCCTGGCGGACCGTGAGGGAGAATGTCGCGCTGCCGCTCCAGGTGGGGAAGAAGAGCGTCTCGCGCTTGGTCGATCCGCGGCCCGACCATTGGATCGAGCTGGTCGGCCTGTCGCATCTGGCCGATCGCTATCCGCATCAATTGTCCGGCGGACAGCGCCAGCGCGTCGCCATAGCGCGTGCGCTTCAATGCGAGCCGGATATCCTGCTCATGGACGAGCCCTTCGGTGCGCTCGACGAGATCACCCGCGAACGACTGAACGACGAGCTTCTGGACGTCTGGCGCCGGACCGGCACGACCATCCTGTTCGTCACTCACAGCGTCATCGAGGCGATCTATCTCGGCGGACGCGTGCTGGTCCTGGCCGCCAATCCGGGCCGCGTCCAGGCGCTGATCGACCTTGCGCCGATGAAAGACGAGCGCGGCCTCTGTCGGCGTGAGAGCCTCGATGTTCAGGAGACCGCCGCCCGTCTGCGCCAATTGCTGCAGGAGGGGAGTTCGGCTGCATGACGCACCGTCCGTTATCCATCATCGAGGCGATCGGCCTTCCTGTTATCGGTGCCCTCTCATTGCTTCTCGCCTGGCAATGGCTGGTGCCGGCTCTCGGTATTCCCAGTTATATCGTTCCCACGCCGCTGGCGATCCTGCGCACGCTTGGCATCGAATGGCGCTTCCTGCTGTCGAATGCCGTTCCGACATGGGGGGAGGCGGGTCTCGGCTTCCTCCTGGGCAACGGTCTCGCCGTGATCATGGCGATTGCCTTTGTCTATAATCCGCGGTTCCAGGCCGCCTATTTTCCCGTCGTCCTGCTCTTCAACACCATCCCGGTGCTGGCGCTCGCGCCGATCATCATCCTCATCTTCGGCCTCGGCATGCTTCCGAAGATCATCATCGCCGCTCTCATCTGCTTCTTCCCAACCCTGGTGAATACCGCCCGGGGCCTCAATCTGGCGACTGCGAGCGAGCTTGACCTGATGCATGTGCTTTCGGCGAGCGGATGGGAAACGTTCTGGCGCCTGCGCGCACCACGGTCCGCCCCCTTGCTCTTTGCATCATTGCGCATTTCGGCAACCACCTGTGTGATCGGCGCGATCGTCGGGGAGTGGATCGGCTCGAACCAGGGGCTGGGTGCTGTCATCATCCAGTCGACATTCAACTATCAGGCGGAAAGGCTCTTTGCCGCCGTCGTGCTCGCTTCTCTCTCCGGCATCGTCTTTTTCGCCGTCGTTGCCCAGATCGAGCGGATTTTCCGTCGGCTGCATCAGGGGCAAAGCTGAAGCCCCGGTACGAACGAACCACCAGTCCGAACTCATGCCCAGATGCCGATCACGCAGACGCAGATATTTGGCAGCTATCGAAGATAAGCCGGATCGGCGCTATTGAACATTGTATCACTTGAGACTAAATATAACCTCAAGTGAAAAGGATCCATGATCATGATGGGATTTGCGCTCATCGCCGATGTTCTCGGATTGCCTGCCAGGGAACCGGCATCGCGTTCGGCCTTCGGCCTGCTCTCCAGCATCGAAGAAGGCTTGCCGGTCAAGGCGCTCGATCGCATGGCGCTGCTTCTGGCGCCCGATGATGTCCAGTTCAAATACCGCCTCGTTCCGAAGGCCACCTATGAGCGGCGCAAGTCCAAGCATCGGCTCTCTTCCGACGAGGGCATAAAGCTCGCCCGTCTTGCCCGTGTCTGGGGCCTGGCACTCGATGTCTGGCAGAGCGAGGCTGAGGCGCGCGACTTCCTGTTTCGCCCGCATGCAATGTTGGAGGACAGGCGGCCGATCGACGTGGTCATCCAGAGCGAGATCGGCGGCGAGCTGGTACTCGATATCCTCGGAAGCCTGAAATACGGCAGCGCTGCGTGAGCGCACAGCATCTCGACCGGACGTTGACATCCGTCCGCATCGGCGATCCCGCCGGAACCTATCCGATCTTCGACGCCACCGGCTCGACCATCGCGCCGGGACGGTGGAACACATCGGGCAGCCCGATCATCTACACCAGCGAGCATTATTCGACGGCGCTGCTCGAAAAGCTCGTCCACGGCAGCGGGCGGCTGCCGCCCAACCAGCACTATGTGACGA
>Ga0055543_1000954_pt1 | contig 13239 bp, 10 predicted proteins | sample AraplaCvi_mMF_r2_2_FD_61186 | JGI IMG/M metagenome (GOLD analysis project Ga0055543, IMG submission 61186) | Arabidopsis root microbial communities from North Carolina, USA - plate scrape MF_Cvi_mMF_r2 | ecosystem: Host-associated > Plants > Roots > Endosphere | place: USA: North Carolina | reverse complement strand
CGCCACCGGCTCCGGCAAGTCGACCACCATCGCGTCCATGCTGGACCACCGCAATGAACTGCGCTCGGGCCACATCCTGACGCTGGAAGACCCGATCGAATACCTGTTCCGCAACAAGAAGTCGATCGTCAATCAGCGCGAAATCGGCAGCGATGCCAAGGATTTCTACACTGCGCTGCGCAATTCGATGCGCCAGGCGCCGGACTGCATCCTGATCGGCGAGATCCGCGACCGCGAGACCATGGCTTCGGCAATGGCCTACGCGCAGTCGGGCCACCTGGTGCTGGCGACCCTGCACGCAAACAACTCGTACAACGCGCTCAACCGTATCATTTCCTTCTACCCGATCGAGAACCGCCCTGCGCTGCTGCAGGATTTGTCCTCGACCGTCAAGGCCATCGTGTCGCAGCGCCTGATCCGCTCGGCCGGCGGCGGCACCCGCACGCCAGCAGTCGAGATCATGGTCAACACCCGCTACATTTCCGACCTGATCGAAAAAGGCGAAATCGGCGCGATCAAGGAAGCGCTGGAAAAATCCCTGTCGCCAGGCTCGCAGTCCTTTGAACAGGCGCTGTACAAGCTGGTGATGGAAGGCGCGATCACCAAGGATGAAGCGCTGGCCAACGCCGACTCGGCCACCAACTTGCTGTGGCTGCTCAATCACGGCATGGAAGCCCCTCCGCCGGTCGAGGAAGAAGAACTGAAATCCCCGAGCGACGCCTCCTTCACCGAGTTCACGCTGAACTCCTGATCTCCTCCGATCCGCGGCAGGAACCTCCTGTTCCTGCCGTCTCCTTCCCCCTGCGCAAGCACGCCCTAGTGCGCCCCTCCCCAGTTAGACATCCTCACGAAGGCGAACACCCGAAATCGCATCTTGCTTCACGTAGTGGCGGAATGAGTCTTGCAGTTGAACAAACCAGTTTCCATAATGCGCGTACTTGTCTTCGGCAATTGGGAACCGATGGTACAGATCGAATAAGTCATCAAACCAATAATTATTGACACCCGTTTGTTTGAATAGCTGAGCAGGGTGTTTGGTTCCGGTGTAAAACTCTTTCAACAGACTTTTGGAAATCACTCGACTATAAGGATGATTGAGTGAGCGATCTACCTCCGCAAGCAATCTGAAAATGATCGGAATGTGATGCTCATCGCCGACCCATTCCCAAAAATTCATCGAGAATCCGAAAGGGAAAACCTGCCAGCGAAATTCTGAATATCGCACGATCAGCAAGACCTCCATCCCTTCTGGCTCTATCGCCATGTAAGACGCGACGGGAGACTCGGATGCAATTGAAGAAATTTTCTCGGACTGATAGTCGTAAATCGTTTCACAAGGATATTTAGGTGAAATGCCGTGTTTAAGCCATGAGCTGGAAATGCCACCCAAATTGCATAGCCGATCGATGACCTTTTCGGTCACTTCGAGATCAGAGGCTTCAATCGCCTTCCACTCCTTCTCGCTTGGAAAATCTATCTTCTCGATTAGTTGAGAGGGGGAAAGTGCCAGATCTTCACGCGCTTCCTTGATGCGGCTGCCACAGTCGAAACGGCGCGAAATTGTTGGGGCGTTCGAATCCTGTCGATACTCCAAAAGCCTTCCGAAATAGCCCTCGATAATGTCGCCGAAAGCAAGCGTGTGCTGAGTTATCCGCTCAAGAGAAAGGGCGTCCAACTCCCATCCGTGGTCAATGCACGCTGCGCGGTACTCTTCAACTTCATCCTTCACAGGAGTATTTACGCATAGAAGAACGCGACGAATCTTTGACGCGAACTTCGTTACTGCTAGCTTTTGGATATCGTCGAGTACCTTCGTGTGGATGTCCGACTGCCTGGTTGTGCAAACTATTGCCGTATAAGTGTCATCTCCTGCGTGATACACGTGAGCATCGCATTTCCCCTTCGTGGTTTTGCCAATAAAGTTGAACGATGGTTCCAGGTTTTCAAAGCCCGGAAAGATGCGAGGAAGGAGTTCACTCATGAATCGCTCAAATTCGTCATCGCCCATTGCGCCAACTAACATTCTCAGTCGTTCTTTAAGTCCACTCTGCATGACCGTTTCCTTGGAAAATTTTGCGCAGTTTTTCGGATTGGCCAAGGGATCATATCTCGTGACAGATGGTAAAAACATATCGCTTTGTAACGGCATACAACATGGTTGACTTCACGGTGACTTGTGAACGGCATGCGATGATGTATGATCGGAATTTCATATCAACAAGAAATTCCGCCCCAATATGAGCACCGCACTGCCGATCGCCAAAACCGACACCCTCTCCCTCGACATGCTGTCCAACCTGGTGAACCGCCACGGTTGCATCACCGGCGCGACAGGCACCGGCAAGACGGTCACGCTGCAGCGCATTGCGCAGTCGCTGTCCAACATCGGCGTACCGGTCTTCATGGCCGACATCAAGGGCGACTTGTCCGGCATGGCCAAACCCGGCGTGCTGGGTGAGAAAATGGCTAAGCGCCTGGAAGCGCTGAAGCTGGAAACCCCGCAATGGGCCGGCTGCCCGGTCACTTTCTGGGACGTGTTCGGCGAACAAGGGCATCCAGTGCGCGCCACGATTTCCGACCTCGGCCCGACCCTGCTGGCCCGCATGCTGAACCTGAACGATACCCAGGAAGGCGTGCTGCAGCTGGTGTTCAAGATCGCCGACGATAACGGCCTGCTGCTGCTCGACACCAAGGACCTGCGCGCCATGCTGCAGCACGTGGGCGACAATGCCGCCGACTACAAGACCAGCTACGGCAACGTCAGCGCCGCCAGCATCGGCGCCATCCAGCGCGGCCTGCTGGCGATTGAAGAACAAGGCGGCGAGCATTTCTTCGGCGAGCCGATGCTGAACATCGACGACCTGATTCAGACCGATGCTGCAGGCAAAGGCGTGGTGAACATCCTCGCTGCCGACAAGCTGATGAACGCGCCGCGCATTTACGCCGTATTCCTGCTGTGGATGCTGTCCGAGCTGTTCGAGAACCTGCCCGAGGTGGGCGACCTCGATAAGCCAAAGCTGGTGTTCTTCTTTGACGAAGCCCACCTGCTGTTTGCCGAAGCGCCGAAAGCGCTGCTGCAAAAAATCGAACAGGTGGTGCGGCTGATCCGCTCCAAAGGCGTTGGCGTGTTCTTCATCACCCAGAACCCACTCGATATTCCTGAGACCGTGCTGGGCCAGTTGGGCAACCGCGTGCAGCATGCCTTGCGCGCCTACACCCCGCGCGACCAGAAGGCCGTCAAGTCCGCAGCCGAAACCTTCCGTCCGAATCCGGCGATCGACGTGGCGCAGGTGATCACCGAACTGGGCGTCGGCGAAGCGCTGGTATCCTTCCTCGACGAAAAAGGCACGCCGCAAATCGTGCAGCGCGCCTTCGTCTTGCCGCCAGCTTCGCAACTGGGCCCGATCACGCCAGCAGAACGCCAGGCGGCGCGCGACAACTCCGTTGTGGCCGGGGTGTATGAAAAAGCTGTCGATCGCGAATCTGCCTACGAAAAGCTGACTGGCCGCGTCACCAAAACCGGCGATGGCACGGCCCCGGCCTCAAGCGGCCGTGCCCCGATGGGCCGCGGCACCGCGCAGGCGCCCGCCGAAGCCCCCGCCGACAGCGGCGGCTCCATTTTCGGCGACGTGCTGGGCGGCCTGTTCGGCGGCAGCAGCAAGCGCGATACCGCCGTGCAGGCGATGGTCAAATCCGCCGCCCGCAGCATCGGTTCGCAAGTCGGCCGCGAGATTATCCGCGGCGTGCTCGGCTCCATCCTGAAAAAGCGCTGACCGTGCGCCCTGCCCTTCTGCTGTTTGTGCTGCTTCCGGCAGCACTAGTGCAAGCTTGCCCGTCCGAATCGGCTCGCCCAATCGCCTCGTTACGCGAATTACCAAACGACGTATTGAGCCTGCTGGGGCGCTTTGAGAAGCCGCAGCCTGGCATCGCCGACATCGGCGAGCCTTTTAACCCTTCGGATGTCCTTTATCCCGGCGGCCCGCCACGGCGGCGCCTGGTTTCCGGCATCGCAGCGAAGGATTGCGTTGAGTTGAAGGTGGAATTCGGAGGCATCGCCCACTACATGGAGCAGGTCGAATTCCAGGACACGTGGCGCGGCTGGGTCAAGACCAAAGGCGCTTATGACACCTCAACCGTCAAGCCAGTTCCGGCCCAGGTGCCACTCCCTTGACGATGTCCCAATGGGACCGTCCGGCCCCCTTCATCTTGCCGGTCACGCCACAGGCGAACGATATCGACGGCCTGGATCACACCAACAATGCCGTCTACGTGCGCTGGTGCGAGGAAGCTGGCTGGGCACACTCCAATGCACTGGGCCTGGCGCTGGCCGACTATAAGCGGCTGGACCGCGGCATGGCGATTCGCCGCAGCGAATTCGATTACATCTTCGCCACCAATGAGGGTGAAGAACTGCTGCTTGGGACCTGGCTGCTGCCTGGCGACAGCCCGCTGTCGATGCAGCGCTGCTTCCAGCTGATACGACAACGCGACCACACCACGGTGCTGCGCGCGCGCTGGGACCTGGTGTGCATCGAGCTCTCCAGCGGCCGGCCCAAGCGGCTGCCGCCGGAATTCAGTGCAGTCTACGTGCCCGCATTCAGCGCGGCCTGACCCAATCAAAAAAACGTGCGCCGCCCGCCATCACGGCAAGCGGCGCACCCAAGTCAAGCCCCTTCGATCAGAACTTGTAGACGGCGCCGATATTGAAGAAGCGCCCCACCGCGCCCGTCTGGTGCAGGGCCGGGTTGTAGAAGGTAGATGCGGCGCTGCCGTAGGTCTGGAAGTCCAACGGTGCCTGCTTGTTGAAGACATTCAGGATCGAACCACGCAGGGTCCAGCGGTCGTTCAGCTTGTAGGTCGCATTGAAGTCGACCGACGTGAAGTGCTTCACGCGGCAGAACTGTTCCGGTGGATCGGAGAAGGCGCCGCTGCCATTCAGGATCGCGTCCTTGCAAGTCTGGGCCGTTGGGCTGGACGGGTCGGTTACGCTGTAGCTCGAAATCCAGTTGACGGTACCGGTCAGGTTCAGCGGCCCATTATCGAAGCCAAGGATGAACTGCGCACGGTCCTTCGGATTGCCGGTGTCGCCCGACACACCGGATGGGCCGTGCGTGCCGGCCAGTTCCACCGTCGGGCCACCCTGGATACCCTGCTTGTAGCTGAACATGTGCGACTCGATCAACTCGGCCGTGATCTTGCCTACGCCCTCCACGTTGAAGCGGAAACGCATGTCGATATCCAGTCCGCGGGTAGTGGTCGACGATGCATTTTCATAGGGGTACGGCGCGAACAGCATATTGCCCACTGCGGGCGTATTGCTGCCCACCGTGCCATCGGGCAGCACGTAGGGTTGATTAACCGGCGTCCCACGAACCACCACCGCCAGCGGATCGTAACTCGGATCGCTGATCGCGCTGATGATCTGGTTCGTCATCTTGATGTGGTAGTAGTCGGCCGACATATTGAACATCTTGCTCGGCTCGATGATCACACCCAGGGTGTAGGACTTCGACTTTTCCGGCTTGAGATTCTTGCCAGGCTGCTGCGCGCCGCCCAGGGCCACCGAACATTGCTGCGGATAGTTACCGGGGATAATTGTCGGATCCTGTCCATCGGTCGGGCACAGGATCGGGTCAGGCACGCCATTGGCAGCGAAGAAGGAGCCGGTATTGCCCGTCTCCGCAGGATTCGGGGCGCGGAAGCCCTTGGTGTAGGTACCGCGCAGGGTCAGTTCTTTCAGCGGCACGTATTTGAAGCCCACCTTCGGCGTAGTCGCTTTCGCCAGGCCCATCACACGGTCATAACGCACCGAGGCGCCCAGCTCCAGGTTCTGCAATACCGGCGCTACCAGTTCGGCATACAGCGCGCCAATGTTCTGGTTGCCGATGGCCCAAGCGTTATTGCCGATCTGCTCACCGGAAGCGACGGCCGCCGGTGCCACCGCATCAAGCTTGCGGCGGGTGTATTCGGCGCCCAGGCCCAGCGCCAGCGCGCCGCCCTGCAGGTCCATCAGCTCGCGCGAGCCGCGCAGGCTGAGGAATTCCAGCGTGCTGGTCGCTTCGGTATGTTCGGTCGGCGCAATGAACTGGCGCAGCGTTGCGGCGTTGCCGGAAGCTGCAGCACCAACCAGGTAAGGATGGACCGGATCACTGAACGCGGCCTGCAGGTTGGCCAGGTTGAAATTGCCGTCGATGTTCTGCTTGACCCGGCTCCGGCTCCAGCCCGCGGACGCCGTCAGGTCCCACGAACCGAGCGTGCCGGTCAGGTCGCCGACGAAGCGCAAGGTGCGCGCTTTGAGTTCCGTGCGGCCGCCGCCCAGCTCAGGGAAGTTGTACTGCAACAGTTGCGGCAAGCCGGTCGGGTTGCCCGGATAGCTGGCAGGGACGGTCAATTGCAGCGGCCCGGCCAGCGGCGTCGCTGTCGGCGTGGTGAACGAAGGGCCGAACTGCAACGCGGTCAGGCCGCCGCCATTGACGCCGGACGTCGCATAGCGTCCCAGCTGCTCCGCATCGGACTGGAACACGGAGCCCTTCAGGTTCAACTGCCAGCCGCCGCCCAGCTTTTGCATGTGGGACGCGATCAGGTTGATGTTCTTGGTCTCGGGCTGCAGTTCCAGGTCCGCGTCGTGGTAAGCGCACTGTTTTGCGTCCAGCATGGCCTGGTTACAGCCTGGCAGGAAGCCGGAAATTTCGAACGTATCCGGGGCGACGAAGTAGCCGGTCAGGGAACCCGGCAGACCGCCATTGGAAGGCGTCGGCACGCCGCGGCTGCGGTCACGGCCGCCCAGGGCGGTCCAGTCGGTGCGGGTAAAGTCCTTGCCCAGGCGATCGGTCACCAGGATCTTTTTCTGCTTGCGGTATTCAACGGCCAGATAGGTATTGTGGCCGTCCGCAGCGATGTCGCCCCAGCCGTAGATGCCGGAAACGTGGGCCGTCGTGCCATCGTGCTTGTACGACTGGCCGGCTTCGCCGGTGATGCTGCCGCCGACCACGGTCTTCTTGAGGATCACGTTGACGACGCCTGCCACGGCATCGGAACCGTAGACGGAGGATGCGCCATCCTTCAGGATTTCGATGCGGTCGATCGCTTCGAAAGGAATCTGGCTGATGTCGACGAAGCTGCGCTGGCCGTCATCCGACAGCGCATAAGGCGCCATGCGGTGGCCGTCGATCAGCACCAGGGTTGCGCCCACGGACAGGCCGCGCAGCGAGATGCCGCTCGCACCGCCGGCGAAAGCGCCGCTGAACGATTGGGACAGGGTGCCCTGGCCATTGGCTGTCACATTGCGCAGCACTTCGGAGACCGAGGTGTAGCCCGAATTTTTCAGGTCTTGCGCGCTCAGCACCTGCACCGGGCTGGGGGTTTCCTTGTCGGTGCGGCGGATGTTGGAGCCGGTGATTTCCACCCTTTGCATCGGCTGGGCTTCCGGTCCGGAGCTGGTTTGCGCCTGGACTGCCGGCGCGATGGCCAGGGTGGTCAGGGCGAGGTGTACTGCGAGGGGTATTGCCTTGTGCTTCATTCTGATGTCTCCATGAGGATGAGAAGGCCATCAGATCACTTTAGTTAATACGAAGTCAATTATTTTCCATATAACGTTGCCCTAAAACTACACAAATGTAACTAGTAAAAACTCAGTAACTCATCCCGTCAGAACTCAACGTCAAAATAAACCCGCGCCTGGTGTTGCGCTGACCACTGCAGGATCGCGCGCACTTCTTCCAGCGCCGCCAGCGTGGCTTTCTTGGACGGCAGCTTTTTTACCGAAGCGTCGATTGCCGCCAGCAGCCCGTCCACTGCCGCCAGCACTTGTGCCGCCGGCGTGCCGTCCTCCGCAGCCTGGCCGTCGATACCGACGAATGTGGAAAGGGGCACAAGCCCGGCTTCTTCGCTGATCGCCTCCAGTTTGCTCCAGGCGCGGCCAAGCGCGCCCGCATCCATATCGCGCTGCAGCGGGCATTCTGGCTGGGCGACCAGCCACATTGGCGTACTCGCAGTGCGGAACAATTTGGCGGCGTCGCGCCGGCGTTCTGCCAGTTTGGCGTTGTAGGCGCGATCAGCGATCGTGGCGATCCACTCGTCAGCAAAGGCCTCTTCCAGCTTCAACATGCGCCGGACATCGTCGACAATGTCGACGGGAGCAGCGCTGATGTTGCTGCGCTGAGACACCAGCACCGCGCCAAAGTGCGATAGCCCATGCGCCTTAAGCACGCCGATGGCGCCTTCCTGCTTCGCGTAGTAATCGTTGACCGTCTCCTCCATTTCCTTGCGGCTCCGGCCCATCGCGTTGATGGCCTTGACCTTGGCATCGCTGTAAAACTCGCCGCGCGCATGGCGGCGGGCGATCATCAATTGATCGTGTGCTTCGCGCCTCACCTGTAATTCCTCGCGCAGCGCCAGCAGGCGCTCGATGGCGGCGCGCTCGGCATCGGAGGATGCGCGCGAGAGCGCCAGCTCCAATGCACGGCCCTCCAGGTAATTGGCATGGGACAGGTCGATTTCCGCTTCGGTCTTGGGTAGTGTGCTCATGCCGCTGCCTCGGTTGGTGATTGCTGGAAACATTAACAAACCGTACACGGCTTGTCACCACCGTGCCACGATATAATGTCGTCCTTCGGCCGCGGCGCGGCCCCAGCACAACAATATTTTTTCCGAATGATTACCCTCTACGGCATCCCCAACTGCGACACCGTCAAGAAAGCCCGCGTATGGCTCGCTGGCCAGCAGCACGATTTCACCTTCCACGACTTCAAGAAGCAAGGGCTGGACGAAGCCACTGTGCGCAGCTGGCTGAAAACCCTGGATTGGGAAGTGTTGGTCAACAAGAAGGGCACCACCTGGCGCGCCCTGCCCGACGAACGCAAGGCCGCCGTTACCAGTGCCGATGCCGCCGTTGCGCTGATGCTGGAAAACCCGTCCGTGATCAAACGCCCGGTGCTGGTGGGCGCCGGCCCGAAAGCGCACGTCGGCTTTAATGACGCCATGTACCAGGAAATCTTCGCAGCATGAGCGCCTCTCGTACCCTCGACCTGACCGAAAAGCTGCTGGGCCGCGAATCCGTCACGCCGGACGACAAAGGCTGCCAGGACCATTTGAAATCCTGGCTGGAGCCGCTGGGCTTTCACTGCGAGACCATCATTTCTGGCGAAGTGACCAACCTGTGGGCGCGCAAGGGCACCGAGAGCCCTGTGCTGGTGTTTGCCGGCCACACCGACGTGGTGCCGACCGGCCCGGTCGAAAAGTGGTCTTCCGAACCGTTCTACCCGACCCATCGCGACGGCAAACTGTATGGCCGCGGCGCTGCCGACATGAAGACCTCGATTGCCGCGATGGTCGTCGCCTGCGAGGAATTCCTTGCCGCGAACCCGGGCCATAAGGGCTCGATCGCTTTCCTGATCACCTCCGACGAGGAAGGTCCTGCCACCGACGGCACCGTCAAGGTAGTGGAAAAGCTGAAGGCGCGCAACGAGGCCATCGACTACTGCATCGTCGGCGAGCCGACTTCCGACAAGACCCTGGGCGACATGATCAAGAACGGCCGCCGCGGTTCGCTGTCGGGCAGCCTGACCATCAAGGGCGTGCAGGGCCACATCGCCTACCCGCAACTGGCCAAGAACCCGATCCACCTGGCTGCGCCGGCGCTGGCCGACCTGGTGGCGGAAGTCTGGGACCACGGCAACGAGTACTACCTGCCGACTTCCTGGCAGATGTCGAACATCAAGGCCGGCACCGGCGCCAACAACGTGATCCCGGGCGACCTGCACATCGACTTCAACTTCCGCTTCTCGACCGCCTCCACGCACGAGAGCCTGCGCGAGCGCGTGCACGCCATCCTCGACAAGCATGGCCTGGAGTACCAGCTGGACTGGACCCTGTCCGGCCTGCCCTTCCTGACCCCGCGCGGCACGCTGTCCGAAGCGCTGTGCCACGCCATCAAGGATGAAACGGGCGTGGACACCGAACTGTCCACCACCGGCGGCACTTCCGACGGGCGCTTCATCGCCCAGATCTGCCCCCAGGTGATAGAATTTGGCCCCCCGAACGCCAGCATCCACAAGATCGACGAGCACATCGAAATCCGCTTCATCGATCCACTGAAGAACATCTACCGCCGCACCCTGGAAAACCTCCTGCGCTAAGAACAAGACTATGGATACCACCCTGTACACCACCCCGCGCGACCTGATTCGCCACGCAGTCACCCGTTTCAACAAGGCCAAGCTGTTCTTCGGCCACGGCAGCGCCGAGGCTTACGATGAAGCGGCTTACCTGACCCTGCACACCCTGGCGCTGCCGCTGGACCGCCTGGAGCCGTTCATGGATGCGCGCCTGCAGCCGGAAGAGGTGGCCGAAGTGCTGGCTGTGATCGAGCGCCGCGCCAACGACCGCGTGCCGGCGGCCTACATCACCAACGAGGCCTGGCTGGGCACGTACAACTTCTACGTCGACGAACGCACCATCGTGCCGCGTTCGTATATCGCAGAACTGATTCCCAACTACTTCGCGCCGTGGGTCAATGATGCGGAGAACGTGTCGAATATCCTCGAACTGTGCACCGGCTCCGGCTGCCTGGCGATCATGATGGCCGATGCTTTCCCTGATGCGGAAGTGGATGCGGTGGACATCTCCGGCGATGCGCTGGAAGTGGCGCGCAAGAACGTCGACAAGTACGAGCTCGCTGACCGGGTGAACCTGATCCAGTCGGACCTGTATGCCAACGTCCCTGCCGGCAAGAAGTATGACCTGATCATCACAAACCCGCCGTATGTGAATTCTTCGTCGATGGCCAAGCTGCCGCAGGAATACCTGCACGAGCCGCAGATCGCCCTGGACGGCGGCGCCGATGGCATGGACCTGGTGCGCAAGATCGTTGCCGGCGCGGCTGAACGCTTGACCGACGACGGCCTGCTGATCGTTGAAATCGGCAACGAGAAAGAGTTTGCGGAGGCGGCCTTTGGGCACTTGGGGCTGACCTGGCTGACGACCAGCCAGGGCGATGATATGGTGTTCCTGCTCACTGCTGACCAACTGAAAATTTAAACCAGCAAAGCGGTGTCTGACCCGCAGGGTCAGACACCGGCGCGCCTGGGCCGCGGACTGCGGGTCAGACACTGGTTTACCGGTTTTATAGAAACGACCAAGAAAATGATCCGCTTCACCAACGTCAGCCTGATGCGCGGCCTGAAGCCGCTGCTGGAATCCGCCGACCTGACCCTGAACCCAGGCGACAAGATTGGCCTGATCGGCGCCAATGGCGCCGGCAAATCCAGCCTGTTCGCCATGCTGCGCAACGAGCTGCACCCGGACCTGGGCGACATCGACTTCCCGAAAAGCTGGCGCATGGCCTACGTGGCGCAGGAAACCCCTGCCCTGCCGCGCACCGCCATCGACTACGCCATCGACGGCGACGCCCACTTGCGCCAATTGCAGGCCGAACTGGCACGCCTGGAAGCCCTGCCCGATACGCCGGAACACGGCATCGACATCGCCCACGTCCACACCGAGCTGGCCGATGCCGATGCCTACACCGTGCAGTCGCGCGCCGAGCAGCTGCTGCTTGGCCTGGGATTCTCGCTGGAGCAGATGCAGCAGCCGGTGGCCAGCTTCTCCGGCGGCTGGCGTATGCGCCTGAACCTGGCGCAAGCGCTGATGTGCCCTTCCGACCTGCTGCTGCTGGACGAACCGACCAACCACCTGGACCTGGACGCGATCATCTGGCTGGAAGACTGGCTGAAGCGCTACCCCGGCACCCTGATCATCATTTCCCACGACCGCGATTTCCTCGACGAGATCGTGAACGTGATCGTCCACATCGACGACCGCAAGCTGAAACGCTACTCGGGCAACTACTCCGGCTTCGAGCGCCAGCGCGCCGCGCAGCTGGTGCTGCAGGCTTCCGCCATCGAGAAGCAGCAACGCGCCCGCGCGCACCTGCAGTCCTTCATCGACCGCTTCAAGGCCAAGGCCACCAAGGCTCGCCAGGCGCAAAGCCGCATGAAGCAGCTGGCCAAGATGGAAGAACTGGCACCGCTGCGCGCCGCCGCCGAATTCAGCTTCGAATTCCGCGACCCGGTCAGCGCACCGAACCCGCTGCTGGTGATGGAAGACGTCGACTGCGGCTACCACACCGAGCAAGGCGACAAGACCATCGTGCGCGGCGTGACGTTCTCGCTGGTACAAGGCCAGCGTATCGGCCTGCTGGGCGTGAACGGCGCCGGCAAGTCGACCCTGATCAAGACCATCGCCGGAGACATCGACCCGCTGACGGGAACCGCCACCACCGGCAAGGGCCTGGTGATCGGCTACTTCGCCCAGCACCAGGTCGAGATGCTGCGCCACGACGAATCGCCGCTGTGGCACCTGCAGAAAATGGCGCCAACCGTACGCGAGCAGGAGCTGCGCAACTTCCTGGGCAGCTTCAACTTCCCGGGCGATATGGTGACCAGCAAGATTGCGCCGTTCTCCGGCGGCGAGAAAGCGCGCCTGGCATTGGCCCTGATTGTGTGGCAGCGCCCTAACCTGCTGCTGCTGGACGAACCGACCAACCACCTGGACCTGGAAACCCGCGAAGCGCTGACCGACGCACTGGCCCAGTTCGAAGGCACCCTGCTGGTCGTGTCCCACGACCGCCACCTGCTGCGCGCCACCACCGAGCAGTTCATCATTGTCGAGAACGGGCGCCTGCGCGAATTCGACGGCGACCTCGATGAATACAAGGACTGGCTGCTGCAAACCAAGCTGGCCAAGCCCGCCGCTGCATCCAGCGCAGCACCGGCCGCCGCCGGCCAGCCTGCAGCGGCCGAGGCCTCGCCGCTCGACCGCAAGGAGCAAAAGCGCCTGGAAGCCGAGCAGCGCCAGCGCCTGTCGGCCCAGCGCAAGCCTTTGGAAAACCGCCTGAAAAAGGTGGAAGCCGCCATGGCCCAGCGCAGCGAACAGAAAGCGGCGATCGACGCCGCCCTGGCCGATCCCGCCATCTACGAAGCGGAAAACAAGCCGAAGCTGAAAACCCTGCTGGCCGACCAGGTCGAATGCAGCAAGGAACTGGAGCAGCTTGAAGGCGAGTGGCTCGAGCTTCAGGAGCAGCTCGAAGCGCTGGCCGCCTGACGCTGGCGCATCGCCCCGCGCACCGCCATCTACGATGCGGAAAACAAGCCGAAGCTGAAAACCCTGCTGGCCGACCAGGTCGAATGCAGCAAGGAACTGGAGCAGCTTGAAGGCGAGTGGCTCGAGCTTCAGGAGCAG
>Ga0055543_1000951_pt1 | contig 13253 bp, 11 predicted proteins | sample AraplaCvi_mMF_r2_2_FD_61186 | JGI IMG/M metagenome (GOLD analysis project Ga0055543, IMG submission 61186) | Arabidopsis root microbial communities from North Carolina, USA - plate scrape MF_Cvi_mMF_r2 | ecosystem: Host-associated > Plants > Roots > Endosphere | place: USA: North Carolina | reverse complement strand
GGGCGGCGGTTTCGAGCCAGGCATGAAGCAGAAGCCAACCGACCAGACCGTGGAAAACGAAGCCAAGAACGGCCTGAAAAACGAGCCATACACCCTGGCCATGGCACGTACCTCGGCTCCTCACTCCGCATCCGCCCAGTTCTTCATCAACGTGAAGAACAACTCCTTCCTGGACTACCCAGGCCAGGACGGCTGGGGCTACGCCGTGTTCGGCAAAGTCACCCAGGGCACCGAAGTGGTTGACGCCATCAAAGGCGTGAAGACCACCCGTTCCGGCATGTTCTCCGACGTGCCAGCGGAAGACATCATCATCGAAAAGATCGAAGCGGCTTAATTTGATTCTCTTCGTATCAGACCTGCATTTGCAGCCGGCGCGGCCGGTGCTGACGGAAGCGTTCCTGCGCTTCCTCGACGAACACGCGCTGGGTGCAAAGCAGCTCTATTTGCTGGGCGATATCTTTGAATATTGGGCAGGCGATGATGACCTGCCGGAGCCCTTCCACCAGCAGATTGTGTCCGCCCTGCGCCGCGTCAGCGACGCGGGCGTGCAGCTGTTCTGGATCGCGGGCAACCGCGACTTCCTCGTTGGCGAAGCCTTCGCCGCTGCAGCGGGCCTGACCCTGCTGCCTGAAACCTGGGTGATCGATGCCCACGGCCAGCGCATCGTGCTGGTACACGGCGACGCCCAATGCACGCAAGACGTGAAATACATGGCCTTCCGCGCGCAAGTGCGCCAGCCCGCATGGCAACAGCAATTCCTGTCCATGCCCCTGGCCCAGCGCAAGCAGATCATTGCCGGCCTGCGCGAGCAGAGCAAGCAAGGCCACGCCGAGAAATCCTACGACATCATGGATGTGACGCCGGAAGCGATCGCCGAAGTGTTTGCCCAAACCGGCACCACGATCATGATCCACGGCCACACCCACCGCCCCGCCCTGCACGAAGTCGCCGGCACCCGCCGCTACGTGCTGCCGGACTGGGAGCCCGAATCCACGCCGCCGCGCGGCGGCTGGATCAGCATTGCCGAGAACGGCGCCATTACCCGCCACGCGCTGGACGGCACCGCTATATAAGCGCGAGCGCCCATGCGCTCATGCCAGCGAGACGTGGCATCCTACGTGGTGGAGTCCGTCGACCTTCAATCCATATTGGCCATCGAGGGGCCATTCGGCGGAAGACATCACCTTCCCCCAGTTATACACATTCCCTCCCCCGTCGCGATAAACCCAATGCACCAATTCGTTTTTGCTGTTCATGATCCCGAGGATGCCTTGTCCGCCCGGATCGCCGTCACTGGTAAGGGTTGCCGTTGGAATACCGCAAATCTCCTGCACGTACAGGGTCAATGCTTCCGGCGTCATCGCGCATTGGAAGTCATTGCTCTCTCCGATTAATCGCTTGCTGCGGACGGCCAGGTCGGCCATCTGGATATATCCCTCAACGCCAAGATGCATCAGGGGCGATTTGAGTTCCTTGTTCAACGCTTCGAGTCCCGGGATCAGGTCAGCCCGGAACGCGCGCACGTACTTCAGGAATGTCAGCACCTCGATCAGCAGCCCCAACTGGATGCTGCGCGCGGTTTTCGTGTCGATCTTGTTCTGCAAGCGGACGTCCGTGGTGTACAGGTGGGAAAGAGCAGACGTGAAACCGCATATTCCCCACGTGCCGTTGTACCTGCTGATGCTTTCGCGCGGCATGATGCCTCCTGTCCATGAGATTGCAGTGTGGCTTCAAGACAGTCTAGCGAGCGCGTCCGGGCGAGCAAGTAACAAGGCGTATCAGTTCACGTAACAAGTCTCGTTCCCGCCAACCGAATTCTGCCAGTGAATTCGATTAACTCACTTTGATCGATTTCTTGCTCAACTCTGCGCCATATCGCGAGACAAACTCGGCAGGCATGGATGACATGCGTTTCAAATTCGGAACGAGCTTGATGTCCTCGGGCGATCGCACATCGAACGTCCCGCATTCGCCATCCCAATATGGAAAGACTTGACGATAAATTTCATTGCCGCCATCAAACCCGAGCTCTTCCACTTGCGCCAAAAGCGAAGAAGGAATCGGCAACTCCTTAAAGTAGGCTAACACTTCGGGAATGACCTCGTAGCCTTCCTTCCGAATCTGGATCTCCCGCTCCGTATACTGGCGGACGAACTCCTCGACCTCGAACTTCGGCAAAAGTTTGCCCTGAATGTACATCAGCTCCTCAATGACGAGCAGCTTGAAGTTCAGGTCTCGGAACAGCTGATTTGCTCCCTTGGTTGATGTCTTGCCCGATTTAGGCAAGCCAATTGACTGATTCAAAGACCTTAGCTCGTCGATGTGTTCTCCAGAATGCCCACTATCAACGATCATCTGCACCAGCCGCCTTGCTTTCTTCGATTTAGTCAGCAGTAAGCGCCTGTCTGTGTCGGAATCCAACCCATAGAAGAAGGCAAGGTCGGCAAAGGTGTCGAACTGGCTGGCGTTCCAGCGTTTTGAACTTACCTCAAGCTGGGCCGCAATCTCGCTCAGGTCCTCGTAGAGAAAGCTGTCGCCGCCGTTGTCGAGCAGGTCCAGCATGATGTTGAAGAACATGCCCGCATGGTCCTGGTGCACGCCAACGACGAGATAATGGTCAATGAGCTGACTCAGGATCGTCGCACGATCGGCGCAATGCTCGAGCAATGACAGCGTAATGTTGTTGCCGATGTCGGGATTCGTCCGCACGAGCGGTAGGATTAATTCGGCTGCTTCCGCCCGTAGTTCATCGCTTTGTCCTAAGCCGCCGTGGTAAAAATAAATCTCGAGCAGCATTTCAATCACGTCTGCACCAGTCCCGGTGTCCGGTTTGACTGGCAAGGGGAAAATCCGTTCTGTCGAGTGTGCTGCCACCTTCCTGATCAAATCCAGGATCCTGGGCGAGTGCCGGGTTAGTGCGACATGCAAGCAGTCGTTCGCGCCTGGAAAACGGAGATGGTTTCTGTGGAATGCAAAGGTCAGTTGGTACCCGACTTGCGCATCAACTGCGTTCGCCCAATCAATGCCCTCCAGCCTTGCGAAAATCTCTTCGTACAGACGATTCGCAGCAAGCGTTGAAGTCTCGCCAAATGCCAACCATGCCCGATTGACGGCTTTGATGACATGGCCATATTTGCTTTCGGTCGTCGGAAGGTCTATTACCAGTTTGATGGTTTCGGTAACGACCGTCCAACCGTCTTCAGGAGGGTAGTTTTTTACTTCCTGGACGAAGTCGTCCAATACGCGGATCATTTGTTTGCTGCGGGTCTGCAGCGCGTACATCAAGTCTTTGTTAATCATGTCTGCTTAAGCCGCCATTGGCAATTTACAAGCGATGGTAGCACTGAAGAGTCTCATGTTGCCAACGTTCAATGGATTTTTTCGCAACGCCACGGCATTGCCAGATGCTTGACACATCTGTGACACATGTCACATACTGATGCCATTCGTCACAAACCGCGTTTTGCCATGCTTATTCCGTCTACACCCGAACTCTGCGTACTGAAAGCCCTCTGGCGACAGGCGCCCTTGAGCGCACGCGAAATCCATGAAATGGTGGAGGATGAACTTGCCTGGTCTTTTTCGTCCACACGCAAGACCGTGGAGCGGATGATGGAGAAACAGATGATTGCGCAGCACGTACGCCACGGCGTTCAGGTCTACGAAGCCTTGCTGGACAAGGTCGAGACCCTTGCCGCTTATGCCCGCGACTTCGGCACGCGCATCATGGAACTGGATTCCCCACTGCCGGTGAATATGTTCGCAGGCAGTAAACTGGTGAATGCCAACGAACTCGCTCAGCTCGAACAAATGCTGTCCGACTGGCCCGATGAGGACGAAGCAAAGTGAGCGACTTCGACTTGCTGTTGATGCGGTTCCTGCTGGCGAGCCTGGGCTGCTTTGCGGCCGGCTTCAGCGTGTGGGCGTTGAGTGCCCTGCTCAGGCGCGCACTGCCGGCATTGGCGGCGCAGCGCTCGCTTTGGTTGCTTGGCCAGTTGGCCGTGCTGGCGGTCTTCGCGCTGATGCTGCTGCCACATAGCGAACGTGTGCGCCTGATCCCGCCACTCGAAGCGGCTACCGAAACCGTCACGCAATACATCGCGCCATCCAAGGCGCCGACGCTGCCCAACGTTACTGCCGAGGAGGCTCATCAGGCAGACAATTCTTCAAGTACACGAGCATGGATACTGCGAGGTGCCCAATTGTGGCTCTGCGTCTATCTGGCTGGCCTCGCATGGTCGGCCGCCAACTTGTGGCGCGCGCAGCGTATGCTCAATCGGCTGGCGCAGACCGGTGAAGTTGCGAGCTCGGGCCACGCGGCCATCATCGAAGTGGATGCGCCAATCTCGCCAATGCTGCTTGGCCTGTTCCGCCCTCGCCTGCTGCTGCCGCGCCATTTGGGCGGCTTCGACAAGCTGCAGCGCGAAATGATCGTCGAACACGAGATGACCCATTTGCGCCGCCACGACCTGCAATGGATGGCTGCCGGCATGCTGCTGCAAACGCTATTGTGGTTCAATCCCTTCATGCGCCTGCTGCGCGCCAACCTGACCTGGGCGCAGGAACTGGGCTGCGACCGCGCTGTGCTGCGCGGCCGTCCCGCGTCGCAGCGCAAGGCTTACGCTGCAGCGCTGGTCGCCCAGCTCAAGTTGCAGCACCTTTCGCCACAAGGCGCACTGGCTTTCGGCAGCATTGATGCGAACACGCTGAGCGAGCGCGTTTCCCTGATCCGCAGTCCATCCAGCACGCGCCGTACGATCTGGGCGCGCGCCGCGACAGTCGCCGCGCTGGCGGCTATTGTTGGCGGCAATTTCGCGCTGCAGCCGGCCTTGGCGTGGAGCGTTTCGCCTTCTGCACAGGCGGTGGCTGCGCTGAACTGCACTACTTTCGTGGACGCCGGCAGCGGCAAAGCTTTGTTGCGCGAAGGCGATTGCTCATCGCGCATTACACCGGTTTCGACCTTCAATATCGCCGTCAGCCTGATGGGCTATGACAGCGGCTTCCTGAAGGACCAGCACGCGCCTGTCCTGCCTTACCGCGCAAGCTACCAGGCCTGGAACCAGGAGTGGCACCGCGACATGGATCCGAGCCAGTGGATCAGCTATTCGGCCATTTGGTACGCCCAGCAAGTCATGCAGCACGTTGGCCGCGCGCAATTTGAGCGCTACGTGCAAGGCTTCGGCTACGGCAACCGCGACACCAGCGGCGACAAAGGCAAGGACAATGGCCTGACCTGGTCATGGGTCGGCTCCTCGATGCAGATTTCGCCGGACGAACAGACCAGCTTCCTGCGCCGCCTGGTGCGCAAGGAACTCCCTGTATCCCAGTATGCGCATGAGCAGACCGCGCAGCTGCTGAAAGTGAGGGACTTGCCGAACGGTTGGCAGGTGTTCGGCAAGACCGGTACCGGCGCCCCTATTGGGCCGGATGGCAAAGACGATTACTCCCGCTCGTACGGCTGGTTTGTAGGCTGGGCGACCAACGGCCAGCGCACCATCGTGTTTGCCCGCCTGGCACAGGACGAGAAACTAACCGAAGGCGCGGCAGGCCCGCGCACCAAGGAAGCCTTCCTGCGCGATCTCCCCGCGCAGCTCGCAAAACTCTAACCGAGGACAAAAATGAAACGCAAAATCTTCGCCCTGCTGGCAGGGCTGGGCCTCCCTTTGCTCGCGTTTTCCGCGGACCACTGCCTGGCAATGGCCGATGCGGCCACCGGCAAGTGGCTGGTGCACGACGGCGTGTGCGATAAGCGCCTGCCGCCGATGTCGACTTTCAAGCTGCCGATCGCCCTCATGGGCTACGACTCCGGTGTCCTGTGGGACGAGCACGCGCCCGTTCTGCCCTTCAAACAAGGCTATGTGGATTGGCGCCCGGTTTGGCGCCAAGCGCATGACCCAAGTTCGTGGATGAAGGAATCGGTCGTCTGGTACTCTCAGCAAATCACGCTGCAATTGGGCGAAGAGCGCTTCGCCAGCTACGTCAAGCGCTTCGGCTATGGCAACGCGGACGTCAGCGGCGATCCGGGCAAGAACAATGGCCTGTCCAATTCCTGGCTGGGTTCCTCGCTGCGCATTTCGCCCGACGAGCAAATCGCCTTCCTCCGGCGCGTCGTCAATCGCCAACTGGAAATCAAGCCAAAAGCCTACGACATGGCTGCGAACCTCGTGCGCTGGCCGGAGCAAGTCGGCGGCTGGCAAGTCTTCGGCAAGACTGGCAGCGGCAGCGACGGCGGCCGCAAACTGGGCTGGTACGTCGGCTGGCTGCAGAATGGCGAACAGCGCATCGTCTTCGCCCAAGTCGGCGACGGCGATGGCATGCAAGTACGCGGCGATTTCTTGCGAGGCCTTAAGGTGCGGGCCGCCGTGGATGGTGCGATCCGGCCGCTGATGGCTGAGCAGCAATTGCCGGGAATGGCGGTCGCCCTCACGCTGGACGGCAAGCCGTACTACTTCAACTACGGCATCGCCTCCCGCGAAACGAACGCGCCGGTCAGCGAACATACCTTGTTTGAAATCGGCTCGGTCAGCAAAACCCTGACGGCCACGCTGGGCACCTGGGCACAGGCGCAAGGCAAACTGTCGCTCGACGCGCATCCTTCACGCTACCTGCCGCAACTCAAAGGCAGCGCGGTCGACAAAGCCACCCTGCTCCAGCTCGGCACCTACACGGCCGGCGGATTCAAGCTGCAATTTCCCGACGAAGTGCGCGAGGGCCAGGAAATGGCCTTCTTCAAGGAATGGAAACCAGATGCGGCGCCGGGCGTCATGCGCCGTTATTCGAATCCCAGCATCGGCCTGTTCGGGCACGCCGCAGCCGCTGCGCTGGGCAAGAATTTCGCGGCTGTGATGGAAGCGGAAATATTCCCACGCTTCGGCATGAAAAGCACATACATACACGTGCCCGCGGGTGCGATGCCAAACTACGCCTGGGGCTATGACGATGACAGGCAAGTTCGTGTGAACCCCGGTCCTTTTGACGCCGAGGCATACGGCGTCAAGACGAGCAGCGAGGACCTGCTGCGCTTTGTACAGGCGAATATCGACCCCAGCCAGCTGGAGCCGGCAATGCAGCGTGCGGTGGCGGCAACCCAGGTCGGCTTTTTTGAAGCCGGCCCGCTGGTACAAGGACTCGGTTGGGAGCAGTATCCTTACCCGGCCACGCTGGAGCGGCTGCAAAGCGGCAGCGATCCGTCCATCACCCGCGAACCTGTTGCGGCCAGGCGGATCACCGCGCGCGGCGCGGCAAACGGCGCCACCCTGTTCCACAAGACCGGCTCCACCAACGGCTTCGGCGCCTACGCTGTTTTCGTCCCGCAGAAGAAAATCGGCATTGTCATGCTGGCAAACTCCGCCTATCCCAACGAGGACCGCATCAAGGCCGCCTACGCGATCCTGCAGCAGCTTGCGCCATAAGGCGTTGCGGGGGGACCTCTTTTCACTTGACCTAAATCAAAAATAACTGGCTTGCATTGAGAATACGCAGTTCTTTTCAAATTTTTGACCTGCGTCAATTCAATAACATGCATGTAAAACATATGATTTAGCTGTCAAACGGCGCAATCCCGTGCCGGACAAACCTGTGAGAAGAAAATGAAACCGACCTTGATGTCCAAAGCCATTGCAGCACTGGTGATCGGCGCCGCAACAGTGGCGCCAGCTTATGCACAACATGGCCAGCACGGCGGCAATGGCAGCACTGCCGTCCAATATCGTCCTGACGTGACCTTTACCCTGCACACCGATATCGCGGACGGTAAGCTGGTCTTCATCAGCGACGCCGGCGAATCCAAGGGCAAGGCCAATCCTACCTTGCGCGTGCCGGAAGGTGCTGTGGTGCAGATCAACCTGGTCAACGGCGATGGCGCGACCCACGACATTTCGGTGCCTGACTTCAAAGTCCAATCGAACCAGCTGAAAGACAAGGGCGCATCGACCGCCGTCGTGTTCAAGGCTGACAAGAAAGGCGAATTCACCTACATCTGCTCCCTGCCCGGCCACGTCGCAGCAGGCATGATCGGCAAGATCATCGTTGGCGAAGGCGAGCTCAAAGCCGCGCCAAAAGGCGTCGACATTTCACGCAATCCCACCGAAGTCGGCACTCCGGTCGGCAAGCGTGGACCGCAAACCGTGAACGTCAAGCTGGACACCACCGAAGTCCTCGGCCAGCTGATGGACGGTACCACCTACAAATACTGGACCTTCAACAGCAAGGTTCCCGGCCCGTTCATCCGCGTCCGCGTGGGCGATACCGTGAATGTGGACATGTCGAACTCCAAAGACAGCCACATGATCCACTCGGTTGACTTCCACGCCGTGACCGGCCCAGGCGGCGGCGCTGCGGTGACCCAGGCGGCTCCAGGCAGCACCAAGAGCTTCACCTTCAAGGCCATCAACCCGGGCCTGTACGTGTACCACTGCGCTACCCCGATGGTGGCACAGCACATCTCGAACGGCATGTACGGCATGATCCTGGTCGAACCTGAAGGCGGCCTGCCGAAAGTCGACCGCGAGTTCTATGTGATGCAGGGCGAGCTGTATACCGCGCAGAAGCACGGCACTCCAGGCGAAGCTGAATTCTCGCTGGACAAGCTGCTGGCCGAACAGCCGGAACACCTGATGTTCAACGGTACCCACGATGCGCTGACCAAAACGCACCGCATGGAGGCCAAGGTTGGCGAAACCGTCCGCATCTTCTTCGGTGTCGGCGGTCCTAACGCAACCTCCAGCTTCCACGTGATCGGTGAAGTGTTCGACCGCGTCTACAGCATGGGCGACCTGACCTCGCCGCCACTGCAAAACGTGCAGACCACCACGGTCGCTCCTGGCGGCGCAACGATGGTCGAGTTCAAGACCGAGGTGCCGGGACGCTTCATCCTGGTCGACCACGCGCTGTCGCGGATGGAAAAAGGCCTGGTCGGCTTCCTCTACGTGACCGGCAAGGAGAATCCGGAAATCTTCCGGACCAGCAGCAAGCCTGACGGCGATTCGGGCCACTGATTCCCAGGATCAGCACCGACATTACCTTAACCAGGACAGGACCCGCCCAGCGGGTCCTTTTGCCATTTCAGGAGAACCAGATGCCAAGCCCCAAAATCGACCCCCGCGAGTTCCTCAAGCGACTGCCCCTGTTCGCAGACCTGTCGCCGGAGGAGCTGACGCTGGTGGCTGCCGGCACCACCGAGCACCACATCCCGCGCGGCAGCGCCGTCTTCCAGCGCGGCGATCCATGCGTCGGATTCCATATGGTCATCTTCGGCCAGGTGAAACTCAGCTTCCTTTCCTCCCAGGGTAACGAAAAGATCGTCGAGATCATCGGCCCGGGCCACAGCTTCGGTGAAGCGCTGATGTTCATGGAAAAGCCCTACATCGTCACCGCCCATGCGGTCAGCGATTGCATGCTGCTGCATATTTCCAAGCACACCGTATTTGCCGAACTGGCGCGCAACCCGCAATTTGCGCGCCGCATGCTTGCCGGCATGAGCCGCCGCCTGCACGGCCTGATTTCGGACGTGGAAGCCTACTCGCTGCGTTCAGGCAGCCAGCGCATTATCGGTTATCTGTTGAAGGATGATGACGCGACGGATGGTTCCGAGATCACGCTGGCCGTCAGCAAGAAGCTGCTGGCCTCGCGCCTGAACCTGACGCCAGAGTACTTCTCGCGCGTGCTGCACGAGCTGGCCGACCAGGGCATGATTGCCGTGAACGGCCGCCAGATCAGGATTCTTGATTCTGCCCGTTTGCGCGCTTACGAAGGCTGATCGCAGCCAGCGCCAGGTCGAAACCCAGGCGCATGCAGGACACCGCCAGTACCGCACCTGCCAGCTGGGCAAGCCAGCCGGGTGCGACGGCGGCGGCAAGCAGCAACACCACACTGGCGGCATGCCAGGCGAACTGCACGCGCGGTTCGCTGTCCGGCATCAGCTGGCGCACGCCCGGCACATCGCAGCCGGCGTGCTGCCCGTGGTACCAAAGCAGGAACGGCACGATCTTGTACAGCATGCCATTCACTGCCGACATGGCAAAGCCGCCGATAAACAGCACGCCGAGCAGCAGGGCCCCGTCCAGGCCGCGCGGGCAAAGGAATATGGCGATGCAGGCCAGCAGGGAGCCTAGCGACAGCCACCAGTACCAGGTCGATACGTCGGCCGCACGCTTGCGGCGGAATAGCAGCACCAGGGTGTAGACCGCGAACAGTGCCAGGCAGGTACTCACCAGCCCCGTCCCAACCCATTGCCACGGCTCGTTCAGCAGGTAGCCGGCAGTCCACAACGCCAGGCCGCCAAGGCAAAGCGGCGGCAGCGTGAAGGCGAGCTGGCGCGGAAATACCTGGGTAGACTGGAACATCGGCACCACCTGGAACACCGCCGACACCACCAGCACACCGACCCAGCCCACCAGGGCCCAGGCGGCATGCACATTGGTCCATTCCATCACGCGCAGGCGCACCGCGCCGGCCAGGAACGCCGCCAGCGCCACCCCGATGGCCACGGCGCAAGCCAGCGCCACAACGGCCTGGCGCATGCCGGCCACGACGGGCAGCGCGTTCGGCGCGGAACGCTGCGACAGCGCCCGCGCCAGCACCGCAACGAGGAGGATGAACGCGCCAGCCAGCAGGATACCCGCCGCGCGCAGGCACCACGGGAACCCATGCAGGAAGCCTGCCGCCAGCAAGAGCGCGCCGCCAGCCAATGCGCCCCAGATCACTGGGCCGAGCCGGTTCGCCCAGTGCAGCTCGACGCCTGCCACCACCGGCACCATCTGCAGCAGCGAACCTGCCATGGCCATGCCAAGGAAGCCAAGCGTCAGCAGGTGTGTAACGGCCAACGTGGCCGGCGCCCAGCGCGTGTTCATTGCGTCGCCCCCCTGCCACACCAGCAGCAGGCCGGCCAGGGCGCCGAACCAGGGCGCCGCCAGCAGGAATCGCAGTGGCAGCGCCAGCCCGGGCGTATGCTCGAAAGCCAGCTTGCGTTGCATCAGTCAGCGTGGGTAATCAGGATTTCGTAGATATAGTCGTCGCGCATCGAGGTGGCGTGGCGGTAGCCATTCTTCTCGAGAATGCGGTAGAGCGGCACCGGCTCGCGGTCGATGACCATGCGGATATGCTGGCCGGGTTGCATCAGGTCGAGCGCTTCCAGCACACGCTCCATTGGCTCAGGCGGCACCATGCCGCACAGTTCCAGCAAAATTTCAGGCGCACTCATGATGGTTCCTTCAGATAAGGTCCGCCAACGTCTGGCGGTCGAGATGAGCGAGGTAGGCCTCGGTCGCCCGGTGCAATCCCTCCTGCAGGCGGCAGGCGCCGGCCAGTTGGCAGGTATTGCGCGTGGCGTTAAAACATTCAACGATCGTAAAGTCGGCTTCGGCCAGGCGCACCACGGCGCCCACCGAAATCGAAGCCGGCGGCTGCGCCAGGCGCAGGCCACCGGCCCGTCCACGCCAGGTGGCCACCAGACCGGCCTGGCCGAGCCGGTGAGCCACCTTGCGCAGGTGATGTTCGGAGATGCCGTGTGCCTGGGCGATCTCCTGCACGGTCACCAACCTGCCCTGCTGCCGCCCCAGGTACATCAGCAGGCGCAAGGCGTAGTCGGTGTGGCCCGTGAGACGCATTTGCTTAGTGCTCCAGCGCAGCGCCTTCTGCCACAGTCTCTTCCTTCTTCGCCTTGCCGATCAAGCGCAGGGCGAACAGGGCGAGGAACAGGCAGCCAACCGCGAACACGATGTCGCCGGGAACACGCATCCAGACCGCGGTCTCCATGAAGCCGGAGTGCACCACTTCCGGCGAACGGGCGAACCACATGCCCTTGGTGATCGCAGCCACGGCCTGGTAGATACCGGCCGGTACCAGCGACATGAACACCATCATGGCCAGGCCGATATTCATGGCCCAGAACATGGTTGCCAGCAGCTTGTCCGACCAGGCGAAGCGGTCAACCAGGCCGCGCAGGCAGAACAGCATCAGGCCGATACCCAGCATGCCGTACACGCCGAACAGTGCAGCGTGGCCGTGTGCAGCGGTCATGTTCAGGCCCTGCATGTAGTACAGCGCGATCGGGGTGTTGATCGAGAAGCCCAGCAGGCCTGCGCCCACGGTATTCCAGAAGCCCACGGCGATGAAGCACAGGATGGCCCATTTGTAGGCGCCAACCCACGGAGCCGACTGTGAACGCTTGTAGTTGCGATAGGCTTCCATGCCGATCAGAGACAGCGGAACCACTTCCAGGGCCGAGAACATGGCGCCGATAGCGATCACCGACGTGGGCGTACCGGTAAAGTACAAGTGGTGCAAGGTACCCAGAATGCCGCCGAACAGGAACACGATGGTTTCCAGGATGATGGCGCTATTGGCCGAAGCGGCGCGGATCAGGCCCAGGCGGGTGAACAGCAGCGCGATGACAGCGGTTGCGAACACTTCGAAGAAGCCCTCCACCCACAGGTGCACCAGCCACCAGCGCCAGTACTCGATCATCGAGTAGTGGGTGCCCTTGCCCCAGGTCAGGGAAGTCGCATAGAAGCCGCCGATGCACAGTGCAGCCAGGAACACCATAGCGATGATGCCGCGGCTTTCCGATGGTTTCTTCAGTGCCGGCCACAAGCCACGGCCGAGCAGGAAGGCCCAGAACAGCAAGCCAATGAACAGCAGGATCTGCCACACCCGGCCCATCGAGGTGAACTCGAGGCCCTGGTTACCCAGCCAGAACGAGAAGTCGACGCCCTTGTGCTGCAGGGTGCCCAGCCAGCCGGTAGCGGTCGAACCGACCACGATGAACAACAGCGCGTAGAACAGCACGTCGGTGCCCAGCTTCTGGAACTTCGGCTCCACGCCCGAAATCGCAGGAGCGATATACAGGCCGGTAGCCAGCCAGGCAGTAGCGATCCACAGCACGGCGAACTGGGTATGGATGGTGCGGCTGACGGTGAACGGCAGCACGTTAGCAAGCGGAATGCCGAAGAAGCTCGAACCTTCCACTGCAAAGTGCGCGGTGATCACGCCCATGCCCACTTGCGCCAGGATCAGGCCAATCACGACCAGGAAGTACTTCTTGGTAGCCTTCATCGAAGGCGTGGCTTTCAGCGAGAACAGCGGATCGTTCTTCGGTGGAACCGGATCGTCTTCTTCCTTGTGCAGCGAATGGAAGAACAGCATGCCGGCGATGGCGCCGATCATCAGGATGACCGAAGCGATCGACCAGATGCCGGCACCGGCGGTCGGAGTGTTGTCGATCAGCGGTTCATGCGGCCAGTTGCTGGTGTAGC
>Ga0055543_1000949_pt1 | contig 13285 bp, 14 predicted proteins | sample AraplaCvi_mMF_r2_2_FD_61186 | JGI IMG/M metagenome (GOLD analysis project Ga0055543, IMG submission 61186) | Arabidopsis root microbial communities from North Carolina, USA - plate scrape MF_Cvi_mMF_r2 | ecosystem: Host-associated > Plants > Roots > Endosphere | place: USA: North Carolina | reverse complement strand
CGGTCGCGACCGTCGTCGTGTTGAATTTCCTCCGATTGCCGGCGTTACGCGCGACGATGGACGCAGGCGCCAACGCGTCCGTCCTTCCGGCGGTCTCCGTCGCCAGCCTGGTAGGCTTTGGTGCGGTTGTCGCGGCAATGCCCGCCTTTGCCATTGTACGCGATTGGGTGCTCGGTATCGGTGGGGGAACCGCTTGTCTCGATTGCGGTGGCCACCAATATCCTTGCGGCGCTCACCGGCTCCGCCTCGGGCGGCCTCACGATCGCCCTCGATGCGCTTGGCAGTACCTACCTGATGCGCGCGCAGGAAACAGGTCTCGACCCGGCTCTGTTGCACCGCGTCGCGGTCATCGGGGCAGGCACCCTGGATAGCCTGCCCCACAATGGGGCAGTCGTTACGCTGCTTTCCGTTTGTGGGTCGACACACGGTGAAAGCTACCGCGACATCGTTGTTGTCGGAATTATTGGAGCGATCCTGGCACTGATCGCAGTCATCGTTTTGGGGACCGGTCATTCTGATACTTCTTTTGAACGGGAAGCCTGCGCGGGGCGCCGTTGGATTCAACGCCCAGCATGCGCTAACATTAAACGCGGGTTATATCTTGGGTGCAGACCTGGCCCGCTAAGCGGTTGGCGTCAGATCGGAAATATCGATCAGCTTTGATCCGCCTCAACGCAGTCTGCACAGGAAGGCGTCACTCGAACAGGAATCTGCACGGCCATTGTCTGCAATGAAACCGGCTTGGGAGGAAATGACATGTTTAAGAAAATCCTAATTGCCACGGATGGGTCCGCTCATGCACAGAAGGCGGTCGAGATCGGTGCCGATCTTGCAGTGCGGCACGAGGCCGAGGTCCATTTGGTGCATGTGATGCTTTCCGGCGAGATCGACGACAATCTCCGACGCATGGTGGAAACAGAGCATCTCGATGATTTACATCGTCAGGACGGCGGAGACTCTCGGGCCGCTGCCCAACTCGTGCCCGGTCTTCCAGTCAGATTTTCGGCGACGGATCCAGCCTCCATTCGCGTCTTGCAGGCTCTCGGCACTGAAATTCTCAACAGAGCCAGCTCCGTCGTCAAGGCGCGCGGCGTAAAGCAAGTTTCAACACATCTCATGGAAGGCGATGCCGTCGAACAGATCGCCAAAGTAGTCCAGGAGGAGCGTCCCGACCTCGTCGTCTGTGGAGCGAGGGGCCTTTCGAGCCTGTCGCAACTAGTGCTCGGCAGTGTATCCACCAAGATTGCCCAGCTTAGCCCGGTCACCTGCGTGACTGTCCGGTAGTCGCGCGTACTGCGTTTAGGTCGCGGAGGGTTTATTTTCCTATCTGTGGTAGCCCTCCGCAGTAACTGAAGCAAATTGCTGGATTTCGATATTTTTATATTTGATCTTGCTCAAAGACGAGGCTGGGAGAACCTGCTTCTTTTCTGCGCGTCGATGCGAAACGGAGGAACAGCAATGGACGCGCATTGGTCGACGGAAACTTCAGAGGCTTTTGCCTCATTTGAGAAGGCCGATTTTCAATTGACAAAGATCGACACCGGCAATTGGCGTCTTCGTATCCTGACGCAAAGAGGCGATGCCTGGCTCCGAGCCAATGGGCCTGCCATCGACAGAGATGAACTGACATTGTCGCTCCAGGCGGCAAATAGCTTCCTCGGCCGGGCACGAGTGAACGGGCTTTGCACCGAGTACATCGGTCCCTTCGGCAGAAGTCTGTTGCGATGTGCTCGGACCGTGTGCGTGAGTTGCTTGCGCGCTTAGGAACCAGGGTTTATGCCGGCCAACTTGCCTCCGGCATGGTTCGCCCGAGCGATACCCCGCGTCGAAGATGTCCGCGGCAGCGGATGAGAAACGGCGTGCCGACCAGAATTATAGGGTCCACGGCTTGCCTAACCTTTATCATGCCGGCGGATCAGTTTTCCCAACCAGAAGTTCGGGAGGACGTGGCTTTGACAACCGGAGACTGATGTGAATTCAACCGCCGCCGAAGCTGCCAGGACGCAACCCAATGACGTTGGTTCCGAGCTTCTGCTTCCGTTTCAATCAAGGTTCAAACCGGCAGGAAGTAAATCGAGATAGTCTAGTAAGCCGTAGATCAGCGCGAACACGATCACCACCACTAGGATATAGCAAGCGCACTCCAACGTGACTTTGATTATATCAGTCGGGCCGGACGAGGTTCCTTGATCACGATGCCACTTGATGGCGAAGTACATGGCCGTGCCTAACGCGAGAATCTTGAGCGGAAAGAAGACTATAGGGAACCAATCCATCGTTTTAAATATTTCCTGGCTATACTTGACACTATCGATCGTGAGGAACGCGACCTCAAAACTGCTGCTTCAGCAGCTTCATTTTTTGTTCAAAGCATCGTCTAATCTAACTTCGATCATAAGATTCCCATCACACTGCATGGGTGGGTTTGCCCCATGTTTCCGGACAGGCTGTTTAGACGATCACCCGGGCAAGCGGTGCCGGCTGGGTGACAAGACCGGCAAGTTGGTTCAATCCGTCCTCGAGCTCACCGCGGTCCGACGCGACGCCGAGGGAAATTCGCACCGCTTCAGTCGTACACTTCCCGACGGCAAAGGCAGAGCTTGGAACGATGAGCAGGCCCGCGCGCACCGCAGCCTCGACCAGGTCGTCAGCGCGCTGGCCGCTGGGCAACCGAAGCCAGAGGTGGTGGCCAAACATGTTAGCGGAGCGATCGAAGGCGCTGAGCAGCGACGATGCGAGCATGTGCCTTGTCAGCGTTTCGCGTCTGATGGCCGCCGTCACTTCCGCCAGTGTCCCATCCATTATCCAACTGCTTGCGAGTGCTGACATGAGCGGAGGCGCCATCAGCATCATGGCTCTGGTAACAGATGCGAGTTGCAGGGCGTCTGCTGCCTTGGGCACGAGGACGTAGGCAACCCGCAACGCCGGTGTCGCACACTTAGAAAGTGTCGAAATATGCCAGGTCGCCTCCGGCATGAGATCCGCAAAGGTGCGGCTCGGCCCCTCAAGCAGTGGACCGTAAGGATCATCTTCTACGATCATCACGCCGTAGCGGCGCGCTATTTCCACAATAGCCGCACGTCGCGGTTCGGGCATCGTCGCGGCCGTCGGGTTGTCGATATTGGGAATCACGTACAGAAGCTTTGGCGGCCTGATCCGGCAGCTGCGCTCGAGATCCTCGGGTAGCAGCCCCTCGTCATCCATTGCGATCGGATCGATTACCAAGCGCATTTGAGCTGCAACAGCCTTCAAACCGGGATAGGTAAATTCGCCGGCGGCGATGAGCTCACCTCGAGACAGCAAAAGCTCGCAGACGGAAAAAAGCGCACTCTGGGCGCCAGCCGCAACAACGATACGGTCGAAATCTGCATTCTCGATACGTTGCTGGAGCCATCGGGTCGCCGCTTGCCGATCCGGCTCTGCACCAGCACTATCCTGATAATGCAAGTTCAGCAGCCCCTTGCCGTTCGCGAGCACTGCAGCAACCCCTTTGGGAATCAACTGCTGAAAATCGACGCCCTCCGGCTGGCATGGAATGTTCATGCTGAGATCCAGTGCCGCGGGACGAGCCTTCGAGGTACGCGCGCTCGAATGGTCCCTCACGAAGGTACCCCTGCCGATTTGCGCTTCAATAAGCCCGCGGCGGTGTGCTTCATTGAAGGCCCGGGTCACCGTTGTCAGGTCGACGCCAAGCGCTTCGGCAATGGAACGCTGCGGTGGCAACCGGTCACCCGCAGCAATGATACCAGCCTGGATGTCCCGTTCCAGAGCATCCGCCAAGCCGATATATTTCAACCGGCCGCCGCCGACAATTCGCGCTTTCCACATAAACTTAACCGATAGTGTATGGCTTCATATCCATACACTTCACATACCATCCAGACATTCGGAAATGAAGCCTAATTCGGAACTCGCGCGAAGTGTCGCAGGCGGCGGTAGGGCCCAGCAAGCTCCGAAGCGTTTCTGGACCCGTTTGTGCCCAACATTGTCGCTCCACGATCGACAAGATCCCTTCACCTCAGTGGTAAATGTATGGAAAGCTAGGGGCGACAAGTTCGCCCATGGTGGCCGCCCGGATCCACGCGACAAGGCTGGGCCGGTTGCCGGCCCAAGGAAACGTTCGATCCCGATCTGAGGATGGAGACGCTGAAGGTGAAAGCGAGGAATTTTCGTTGATTTGTGATTGGTGAGCTACCGGTCGCAGGTTCGAATTGGTTCAAGAGCAGCCGATGGAGCATCGTCAGGAACGGCGGGGTTTGCTTTGCTCAGGGTAAATTGTCCGCCGCCGCGCTCACAACGATGCGATCCGCGGTACCGAGAACCGACACCGCTCTGATACAGCCAGCGGAACTAATTCAATTGGTTAGGGAGATTGAACTGCGTCGGACTGAGGTCCAATTTCTTTTCGAAAGTTTTGAGGTCGGTAGGTTGCAGCACCATGGGCTTGCCTCCTGACACATCTCCCCCCTGAGGAAGCGCCTGACTCTGAACGTCTGAAAAACTAGGAATCTTATTCCCTGGCCAGACGTCGACTGCGTCGAGTTCGATGCGTTTCGGGTCAAGGATGACACCGAGGGAATTTGGATCGAGGCGATAGGCTGACGTCGCAAAAATATCCCGGGTAGCGGCGGCGTTGGTTTCGATGCTCTCAATTGAGGCAGCGACTGTTCCGGTAGGCAAAACATCGAGCGTCGCCCCATCCGATGTCCTGAGATTTCGTGCGATCGCATTGAATTTTCCGATCGCGACAGCCAATGTTGCCGGATTTTCAAGGTCGACGCCCGGTCTAGTAACAGTCGCCGTGACTACATTGGGAACTGAAGTGCATAGGCTGCCAGTGGGCCCAGCGGTGCACCGCAGTTGGTTCACGACCTTCGTTTCCAAAGTCCAGTCTGGTCCGTAGGTCGCGACGGCCCAGTACATCGCTTTTGCTTTCCACTCGGGGACCCCATTGGCCCGCATGCCATAATAGAAGTTCCTATGCGTGTCGTGAGCTGTTCGGGTCTGCTTCACGCAAAAATAGTCATGGATGATGGAGGCCTTTAGGTAAGGTCCCTCGAATGGGCCTCCTATAATTGACCAGAAGGCCTGTGGGATAGATGCGCCATCCACTTTCTCACCGGCAGGAACGTCCCATTTGAGGCCGTTCGGGTCATCGAAGCTGAAGTTGTTTGACAATTCAAATACGGGTCGTGGATCAGCGTCGATGAACTGACCCGACGGTCCGCTCGAGAAACTGCCAAAGAACTCAGCTGCGTTCATTTCGATCGCGCTGCACGAGAGCAAAGCGGCGGCCAATACCGTGCGCTTGAAGAAACTTCCTGAATCACGGCTTTTCAAAGAAAGGTCGAGTTGCATGTCTGAATCCCCTCAGCCTCAGTGCATGAGGCCCAAGCATATACTCTTTATGATTGCAAATCCTACTGTTTGTTTCAAAGAGTACATGGAGGTCGGATGAATGGGGCTTGCGCGACTCCAGTGGTATTGACGCCCCCTGCGGCTCGCTTTTGAGATCGGTCAACGAAATCCTCGATGATCGAGGCGACATCCACCATTGACTGAAGAGGCTTTTCAGTCCGACGCAATCGCGGCGGTAACATCGGTTCGTGCTGAAAAATGAAGACGTTCGAACGTTCGATTCCCATCAAGGCGTCCGTGTTCTTTCATACCGTGAGGGTCGACCTTAGAAACGTTATTTCTCCAAGTCTTCCGGGTTCGTTGCACGACGGCGAACTTAGGCTCTGACATTGGAAGGATGCCATCCGGTCGTTCAAGGAACAGCCGCTTGCACATAACCAAATGGAAGAAAACTTTCAGCAAAATCCGTTCAGTTTAAGGATCTTGTGCGCTTCGATAGATGCTCGAAGCTCGCCCTCGGAAGTGCGGTCGCCTTGGTTGGCATCCGGATGGTGCATTTTGAGCCTTTCCTTATAGCGGCTTTTTATTTCCTCCGGTGTCGCATCCGGCGAAAGACCGAGCGTCTCAAATGCCTTAGTTTCCAGCACCTTGAGTTTGCGTGTCTGGAAATCAGTCTTTTGTGCCTGGCGCTGTGCGGCAGTTTTGCGGGCATTCAATGCCTTTGCGGAACCAGAACGGACAGTGGAGGGGAGCGGAGTTTCGGAAGCCTGATTGACGCTGGTCCCCCAAGTCGGACGGCGGCCGGTGGCCGCTTCCCTCTGATAGCGGGCAATATCCTTGTCAGACAGATCCGTCGCGAAATTATACCCCCTATTATACTCCTTCACGTGCTCAATACAGAAGAACAGATACAGGCCTTCAGCATCCCGCCCGACAGGCGCGCGGTGCGTGCCATTCTTTTCGCAGCCGTCCCATTGGCATCTAGGACCGGTGGGTTCGCTCTGCGGAACAGATCTCTTACGAGCCGATTTAAGGCCAACGAATATCTTCGAATCAAGCGTCATGCCACCTATATGGCGGCAGCGCGTCATGCCGGCAAGAAATTACGAATTGGCTGTTAGCGGATTCCAAGCATCTGCGGCTATTCCAGCCAATTCACCAACCACCTGCAGTGCGAATGAGATTGTCACGGGTTGGTGGTTCGATTCCGCTCAAAACCACCAGCTGCGCAACTCTACATGCGTCGTTTTAGAGGATGCCTATCAGCACGCCATCAAGCAAGCTGACCGACAGCCCGCCGGCCATTCGTCTTGGCTTGGATGTCGTGTTCCTTCGGTTGACGCATTCAGCGCTTCCCGAATTCTTGTGGTTAGCATCTGAAAATCTGTTTCAACAACTACGAATACAGGCCCACTTCCCACCCACACGCCCGCGGTGGTTTTCGAGTACCAGTCGATAAAGACTTTACCTTTTCTCAGAAGAGCAACGGCGCGTTTCATCTTTCACCCAGGGATATATAATCACGCTCACCATGACAGCCCCCAATTGCCGGCATCTTTATCGTGAGTCTCGCAAAAGTCGAGATAGACGTTGCGCTTACAGTGAACGCCTCCACCTTTCATCAGTGCATAAAAAACCCCGCCTACTAGGTTTCGGCGGGGGAGGAAATATTCCGGAGCTTTAACTTTAGAATGCTTGAAGCGGGATGTCGCGTGACAGATGGCGTGATGCGCGAAACGCCGTCAAAAGTGAGGGCTCCCGTACTTCTGCCCCTACACAGAGAGCCACCCAATAGTTTACCTGAGGAAGAGGATCTCCGACGCCCACAAATAGAATTGACCAAATTCTTATGTCCCCGCGCTTCGACTTTGCTGTATGAATCACCGTTGTCATGAAGTCCCCATTTCCTTTCGTCCTCCGTGATGGGTCTTGTATAATATCGCGCGAAAGTCGATGTGCGAGATTTCGCCTACAGGTCGCGAACGTCTGCGCCGACGTCAGAATTCAATGAAGAAGCTGCAGCACCATAAGCGCTACCATGGTTATGCCAGCGCACACCGTCAAAGCAGTCAAAATCGAAGTCGACATCATATCGCTCCTCAAACAAAACTCTTGGAGCTGCCTACCCTTACGGTAGGCGCGTGTCGCGTGACAGATCGCGTGACTCGAAATGCCGCCTACCGGCCCTCACCACGTAAGCCGCCTCGATTCTCAAAATCTTCAATGTCTATAACTCGAATGCGACGAGCTTGCCGCCCAGCTTAAAAGCCGGAAGCTCGCCGCGGGCAATCATGTCGCGAGTATGGCGCTCGGAGCACAGCCACCGTTCTGCGAGCATCGCGGGAGACATAGCCATCGGCTTGTGCGGGAGGTCGGTCATTTCGCGAGCCCCACTTACTTTTCGCCTCGGCAAGGTACTTCGCAACCCTGTAGAAGCAACAGCTTCATCGCATCCTTGTAACGCCGTTTGTCATCTCTTCGGTTTCCTGCCCCCGGCCGTGGGAATGGTTGTCTTCCTCTGCTTTTCGTAATGAGGACTAACACCATTCGTTTGGCGCTTTTGCGTCAATCTAACAGACTAGTTTGCGGCGAACCCTTTCGCACAGGGCGGACCATACATTCCTTCCCAAAAGGTCTTTCAACGCAGCATTGCGGAGCATGACATCCGCCAAAAACCGCTTCAGCCTCGTGTTCTCGCCTCCAATGTTCGGCCGCTTGGCTTCCGACGCCTCGATGACGGCGGACGTTGGCTATTCCAGGCAGCTGCTGCAGGGTCCTGGAAACCGCGAAAATCGAGCATTCGCTGTGAGGCGGAGGCTTTCGTGCATGCGTTTCCTTACTCAGCTCCTGAAAATTCAGCGGATTTTAAACCGTCAATCCGACAAAACCCATCAGCAGCTTGAACAGCGTGGCAACGGCTGCTAGCGCGGTTACGCTTGTGACCCAGATAAGTACCATCCAGCCGAACCGGCGTAGCCATGGTTTGCGGAAGCGGGCTGCGGACGCCATCAATGGTACCCTTCGCCTGCCTTCACCTTGCCGCGGAAGACGTAGTAGGACCATGCGGTGTAGGCTAGGATGAAGGGAATGATGAAGAGCGCCCCGACCAGCGTGAAACCCATACTTTCAGGCGGCGAAGCCGCATCCCAGATCGAGATCGATGGCGGAATGATATTCGGCCACAGGCTGATCGCCAGGCCGCTATAGCCGAGGAACAGCATGAAGAGTGCCAGCACGAAAGGCCCGGCCTCGGCCGTCCCGCGCCGCAGCGTCCGGAGGATCGCGAAGGTCACCAGCAATACGAGAACCGGCACCGGCGCGAAGAAAATCATGTTCGGCAACGCAAACCATCGGTCGGCGACGTCTGGATGAGCGAGCGGCGTCCACAGGCTGACAATAATGATGATAGCCAGCAATGCGATCGCCACCGGTCGCGCCAGCTCCTTCATCCGGCGCTGCAGCGTCCCCTCCGTCTTCATGACCAGCCACGTCGAGCCGAGTAATGCATAGGAGACGACGAGACCGAGACCGGTGAACAGGCTGAAGGGGGTCAGCCAATCGAGGGCGCCTCCGGCATAGGCGCCGCCGGAAACCTCGAATCCGTTGATGAATGAACCCAACGCCACGCCCTGCGAGAAGGTGGCGATATAGGAGCCCCAGGCGAAGGCCTTGTCCCAGAAGGGCCTGTGCGCCTCGTCCGCCTTGAAGCGGAACTCGAAGGCGACGCCCCGCCAGATCAGGCCAGCCAACATCAGGATGATCGGCAGGTAAAGCGCGCTGAGGATGACGGAATAGGCAAGCGGGAAGGCGGCGAGCATCGCTGCGCCGCCGAGTACCAGCCAGGTCTCGTTGCCGTCCCAGACCGGCGCGACGGTATTGACCATCGTGTCCCGATCCTCGCGATCCCCGACAAAAGGAAAGAGGATGCCGATGCCGAGATCGAAACCGTCCATGACGACGTACATCATGAGACCGAAGCCGATGATGATAGCCCAGATGAGAGGAAGATCGATGCCCATGGCTGTCATGCCTCCTTCTGTCCGGTAAGGTCGACCACCGGATCGATATCGTCGGGTGCCGCCGACAGCGGACGTGATGGCCGCAATGCCTGGCCCTTGCCATGTGGCGGATGGTCGTCGAACGGTTCCGGCCCCTTGGCGACCAGCTTCAGCATGTAACTGACGCCGGTGCCGAACACCGCGAAATACATGACGATGAAGAGGACCAGCGACGTAGATAGCGCGAGGGCCGAATGGTTCGAGACCGCATCCCTGGTCCGCATCACGCCGTAGACCACCCATGGCTGGCGGCCCATCTCGGTCGTCAGCCAGCCGGCAAGAATGGCGATCAGGCCGGTCGGACCCATCGCTATGGCAAAGCGCAGAAACAATTTCTCGCCATATAGGCTCCCGCGCCAGCGCAGCCAAAGGCTCCAAAGGCCGAGCAGCAGCATCAGCATGCCGAGGCCGACCATCAGCCGGAAGGTCCAGAAGACGACGGTCGAGTTCGGCCGGTCCTCCGGCGCGAACTCCTTGAGGCCGGGAATATGACCGTTGATGTCGTGGGTGAGGATCAAGCTGCCAAGATAGGGGATCTCGATCGCATAAAGGGTCTTCTCCTCCGTCATGTCTGGCACTCCAAAGAGGATCAGCGGAACACTCTCGCCGGGCGTATTCTCCCAATGCCCCTCGATGGCGGCGATCTTGGCTGGCTGATGTTCGAGTGTGTTTAGCCCATGCTGGTCACCGACCAGGATCTGGATCGGCGCGACAATGAGAATCATCCACATCGCCATCGAAAGCATGGTGCGCACCGCCGGCGTCGCGTGGCCGCGCAGCACCTGCCAGGCGCCGGATGCACCGACGAAGAGAGCGGTGGCAAGATAGGCGGCGATCGTCATATGCACCAGGCGATAGGGGAACGAAGGATTAAAGATCACCTTCATCCAGTCGACCGGCACGACTCGGCCGTTGACGATCTCGAACCCCTGCGGCGTCTGCATCCAGCTATTGGAACCGAGAATCCAGGTCGCGGAGATCAGCGTACCGAGCGCCACCATGAGCGTCGCAAAGAAATGCAGGCTGGGGCCTACTTTATTCCAACCGAACAGGGCGACACCGAGGAAGCCGGCCTCGAGAAAGAAGGCCGTCAGGACTTCATAGGTCAACAATGGCCCGGTAATGCTCCCGGCGAAGGAGGAGAAATAGCTCCAGTTGGTGCCGAACTGATAGGCCATGACGAGCCCCGAGACGACTCCCATGGCAAAATTGACGGCAAAGATCTTCGACCAGAAATGATAAAGGTCACGGTAGACGGTCTGCCCTTTCCAAAGCCACAGCCCTTCAAGCACAGCCAGATAGCTGGCTAGCCCGATGGTGATCGCCGGGAAAATGATGTGGAAGGAAACCGTGAAGCCGAACTGGATACGTGCCAGTTCCAGTGCCGTCAGTGCGAACATAGTCGTTCTCCTTGGGTCGCGACCCTAGTCCTATTGCGTCAGCATGTCATCGGCGACACCCGGCGGAGGAGTTGCACCGCGCTCCTCGGCCGGGTGTCCACGGTGAGATTGAGGACGATGGGCCGCACATAATGGCCGACCAGGTCGAGATCATACTCGCCTCGCACGATTGACCACCGGTCGATTTCCGTAAGCTTGGTGGATTCATTTGAGACGACGAGCCGAGCGTTCTTTCCGGCTGCATCGCGCGTCTGATCGATGAACTTTAATATCGTCTGTGGTGTATCGAACGGCACGGGAGCCGCCTGAACAACCGCAGCCTTGAAAGTGTCGGACATGGCGTGCAATCCTCTTAGACTTCTAAACAACAGCCAGTGACGGGAGAGACGGCTGGGCGATCAGTTCCGACAGCAGCGTCCCCCGTTTTCAAAAGCGCCCCGATTAGGAGCGATACCAATTCAGATCCTAACGGCTTTGAGCAAATAGCCGTGGTGGCAAAGGCAGAGCTCTGTGGCCGATAGAAGGGCTCCAGGCAATCAAGGAACGGGAGACCACGGTGGTCATCGGACGATGGGCAGGAACACGCCCGATCCACGCCTTCCTCGGCTGGGCTATTCGCTTAATTTCTTTCTCATCTCACGAACATTGCCCGGGTCGACCGGACTTGCGGCATTCCCCCAACTGTTTCGGATATAGGTGAGCACATTGGCCACATCGGCATCGCTTAGATTCCATGCGAAGGAAGGCATTGCCGGGCCAGTCGGCGCGGCTACAGTCCCGCCCGCTCTGCTGCCCGCGAGGACGACCCGCATCAGGCTGGTGGCGTCATCGCCGTTGACAAGCGGTGCGTTCGCAAGCTGTGGAAAGAGCTTAGGCATACCCTCACCGTTTGACGTGTGACAGGCGGAGCAGCGGTCGGCGTAGATCTCTCTCCCCGCAAGCATTCGGGCGTCGGTCGCCGCAAGCGGTGCCGGCGCTTTGCCATCGGCCACTGTACTCTCCTTGAGATAGGTGGCTACGGCCCTAAGATCATCGTCCGTCCAATGCTGACTTGAATTTTCGACTTCCTCAGCCATCGGGCCTGAAGCGATGTCGAAGCGGTTCGCACCGGTTTTCAGATAGGCGACGATATCGTCCGCGGTCCACGAGCCGATGCCCTTGTAGCGATCGGCCGTGATGTTCGGCGCATACCAATTCTCAAGCGTGGCTCCTTTGAGGAACTCACCGTTCTCGTCGCGGCCCAGCATGCTCTTTGGCGTATGGCAGCTACCGCAATGACCTAGACCCTCGATGATATACGCGCCGCGGTTCCACGCGGCCAGCTTCGATCGATCGGGCTTGAACTCGCCGTCCTCGAAATTGAATATATTCCAGACCGATAGACTTGCACGCTCGCACTGTCCAAAGACTGGAGCGAGGCGTTGGTGCGAGCCCGGAATTCTTGAAGGCGATCGCCGCCGTATTCGAAATCGATTTCAATTTATTAGGGAATATGATTGTGGGACAAATACCGCAAAATGCAGCCTCCGAAGACGAGAAACTGGCCCTGGCTGTTGAGTTGCGTCCCGATTTGACCCTTCTTTCCGCGTGAGGGTGACCCTGCTTAGCAGGGACAAGCTTGTGAGATGTCTATTTTGAACCAACTGTGGGCTAACGCGAAACCGCAATTGGGGTGAATCTAGAATGGAATTCAACGATGACCGCTTGTGCATCCAGTTGAACACGAAATGTCCTTCTCGGCGGCCCACATTTTCGGCGTCTTTTGAACAGCTCATCCATCTGGAGTGTGAGCGCGTCCAGTGTATCCGGCGGCAGCCGTCTTATGATGTCCGATCACTTCCTCGACAATGAAGGCTAGAAATTTCTCCGCAAAGTCGGGGTCGAGGCTGGATGACAGCGCGAGTGAACGCAAGCGGTTCACTTGCTGCTTTTCGCGGTCACGGTCGGTAGCGGGCAGGCGTACCTTGGCCTTGAGAGCGCCAACTGCCTTGGTGCAGCGAAAGCGTTCTGCGAGCATATGGATCAGCGCAGCATCGATGTTGTCGATTGAAGCTCGCAGGTCGAGCAGTTCCTGAGGTGAATTTGATGTCATGATTTATTCCTTTACTGTTCTTGACACTTAGGCGGGGGCCCGGAAGTCGCATAGGTGCTATGACCTTCCCTGCATCGGCAGGATTTCCGCAGTTCGTTTTGGCGACATTGGTATCCGTTGGATGCTTGTTTGCGCGAACCTCGTCAGCGCTTTTCGCGAGTGGTCCCCAGAAATGCCGCGCCTCCTTAGCTTCCGGAGACGAGCTTGAGCCCGATAACGCCCGCCAAAATGAGGACGATGCAGAGTATCCTTCGTCCCACAGCACCGCAGCCGCTCTGCTCTCGCCACTCACATTCATCGTGTCCGCGCCATGGCGCACTGGAAAATAGTGACGGGTGCCATTGCCTGATCTCAGGCAGCAGCGCGGTCGTTTGTTC
>Ga0055543_1000911_pt1 | contig 13794 bp, 15 predicted proteins | sample AraplaCvi_mMF_r2_2_FD_61186 | JGI IMG/M metagenome (GOLD analysis project Ga0055543, IMG submission 61186) | Arabidopsis root microbial communities from North Carolina, USA - plate scrape MF_Cvi_mMF_r2 | ecosystem: Host-associated > Plants > Roots > Endosphere | place: USA: North Carolina | reverse complement strand
GCAGTAGTTGCAGCCATTCACTTCGGACACGGCGAGGCCGATGCTGTCACGCGTCTTCACGTCGAGCGCCTTGCTCAAGGAGCCGAACAAAGTGGCCCATGCGTTGAACGCGATTGGGCTCAGCGCGAAGGTCGCCAGCATGTTTGGCGTGAAGCCGATGTTCTTGGTGAACGCATCGAGCGTCGGTTTCGAATCGGCCGGGACCTGTTCCGGCTTTGGCGCTGGAATTCTAAACATCAAAATCTCCGTAAATTGCTGGTTTCACAAATGGTTAGACAAGATCGAGGACTTCGGTGACCGGGCGGCGCGGCTTCTGCGGCCAGTTTCCGGGACGCTCAGCCCCGATGGACAACAGCAAGACCGGCACTTCGTCATGAGCAAGTTCGAACTCACGGTGCACCGCGTCGGCATCGAAACCGATCATCGGCGTCGAACCCAGACCAAGCGAGCCGGCTGCATAAATCATCGCCGCAGCGCCAAAGGTGGCGGTGCGCACTGCTTCGTCTCGCCGGCGCTGCGGGTACTCCATGTACAGATCGCGTGCGGGGATTTCCCACTCGGGCACCAATCTTGCCGGCATGATGCCTGCTTCAACGACCGGCGCCAGGCGATCAGGTATCACGCTGGTTTCGACCAACTGGCCGCAGACGATGAAGGTGACGGCTGCTTCAGTGATCGCCGGCTGACTCCAAGCGATCGGACTGAGCCGAGCCTTGGCTTCAGGCGAGCGTACCGCGATAAAACGCCAGTTCTGCAAGTGGAAGGATGTCGGCGCACTGGTGCCGATCCGCACCAGCTCGCCGATTTGGTCGTCGCTCAGGGTGGCGACAGGGTCATAATACTTGGTCGCGCGCCGGCTCAGGATAGATTCGATGACGGCATTGGTCATGGCGGTTCCGTTGGTCATGGTATTTCCTATGGCTGAAGGGATGGTTCGAGCTGCAAGAGTGCTTTAGCTCTTGCCGAAAATGCTGCAGGGATGGTGCCCGTCCGACATCTGTTACTGGGGGCTATCGGGTTAGGTTCTCGCGTTGCCCCGCGGGTCTGACGAGACGCCTCCGGCCGATCTAGACAATGCCGGCCAGCCGTTCCCGCCGCCATGTCCATCGCAACGATTGCCTTCATCGCCCACCTGCGTGGTGTAGGTCGTCATCTTCCAAATTCCTTTGCAGACAACCCAAAATAGGACCGGCGAAACTCGATGGTCCAATGACCATTGGCTATGGAAACGATGCCATCGAGGCCGCGTTCAGAAAGTCACTGGTGCGGTACCAACATCCGTTTCTCACTTCGAAAGGGGGTGTTCGTGGATGGAGAGAGATGCTTTCGGGGCCGCTAGCAGCATTCCTGAGGGCTGCTGCGAAGGTGTCGACGAGGGACGGCGATACCGGGTGAGTAATCGCCAATCCACCGATGGACGCGCAACGCCTTGGTGCGCGAGAATTGATCGGATGCTGCTTCAAGAAGCGCGCAATAGCTTTCTCTGCCGGTTGACCATTCTGTTTCGCAAGTTCGTTCACGACCGTCTCGGAACCTTCGGATAAAGTCGGACCCGGCAACGCAAAAACGGACGGCGACTTCCGTAGGTTGGTCAATTCCGGGCGCCCCGCGAGCGAGATAGTCAGCCGCGGAGTTTAACTCGCACCGTATTGAATCATCTCCCTCGGAATCGTCAGCGCGGATTCCGACGAGACGAAAACAATGGCAGGCCCGATGCCGGTAGTTGAGCCGACCATGATTGCAATTTTGCCCGGTTCAGGAGCTCTGGCGGACATTATTGGTCGGACGCGGAAACATCGCCAGCTTGAGATCCGGCTAGAAGGCGAACTGTAGCGAGGGTGTCGGATGGTTCTTGGCGGATCGTAAAATCAGGCTCGACGAAGGAGCTTCTGACCACGCCGTCTTGATCAATCACGAAAGTCGCCGGGATTGGCAGCATCCACTCAGTCGATCCATGGCGGTGCCCGAAGTCGTAACCTTGCCCCGCGTAGTGCGCCTTGGTTTCCTCGGGGACACGAAATAGCACACCGTAAGATATTGCCACGCCATGGTCGACGTCCGCCAGCATCGTCAGGTCGAGATTCAACTGACGTTTCAGTTGCCTCGGTAGATCACGGGTCTCGGGAGACAGCACAACAAGATTCGCTTTTAGCCTATCAAATTCGAACTTGGCCGCCTGAAGAGCGCGAAGTTCCGCATTGCAGAACGGACACCATCCACCCCGGTAGAAACTAACTACAAGCGGCCCTTCACCACGAAGGTGCTCGGACGAAACAAGTCGCCCATGCGCATCAGGTAGCAGAAAATCCGGCGCGGTATCGCCAACCTGCAATGCGTGCGACGCGATGTCTGACTTGCGAAGCCAATTGACGAGATAGAGGTACGATTCTCGATCGGCGTCACTGAATCCAGCCAAAAGGTCGTTACGCACCTGATTGAGGGTCTTGGTTAAATGGTCGGACATCAATTCGACGCTCATCAGCATACCGGGCATCTCAAGAAATGGGCAACATAGTTGGTCATGCGGACATACCGGTCGCTTCGATATGGCTTTGATGAAGAGACCAGTCCCGCAGGCGCGCAACCTTTACGAAGGCGTCAAGTGCCGGTGAGTAGCGGCGGCCCTGCACCGCAAGAAGCCGGACCTCTCGCCATACTGGATCCCCCTCGATGGGAAGGGCCTTTAGGGAGGGTAGGCGTGGCATATGCTCGGGAGCTAGGACGATTCCGAACCCCGCAGCTGCCAAATGCTGCAGGTGCAAGTCCCGGCAGCTTCTATGATTGTGATGTGGCGGCGCGTCGGGAAACAAGAGACGGTGGAATTTCGGAGCCACGTCGCAGTTGGAGCGATCCAGAATAATGGCTTCGCGAAGCGCTTCAATTCCGATCGCCGGAAGGTCTGCAAGCTCATGCGACGGGGCGAGAAAGGCAACATAGCGCTCTTCGAACAGCGCCCAATGGTCGATCCGTTCTGGCGTATCGTCGAGATCACCAACTAGGGCGACATTTACTTCGCCCTCTAACAGAAGTTCAACAAGGCGGCTCGTCGGCTCTTCTCGAAGCTCGACATGGAGGCCGGGGACGAATTTGCGAATTTCGGCGATAGGCTCAAGAACAAGCGAAGCGGAAATCGAGGGGGCGAGACCGATAGCTAAGGGAGCCACATCCTTTTGCTGAAACTCACGCGCACGGCGTCGAACAGCCTCCGTCGATGCAAGTGCGCGCTCAAGCATGGGCAGCACCGCCTTCCCCAAGTCAGTGAGGTGGGTCAGTTGACGTTCTCGGTAGATGAGCTGGCCCCCGAGTTCCTGTTCCAGCTTTTGCACGCCCTTGGTCAGAGCCGGTTGCGTGACGTTACACATCTCCGCAGCACGCGTGAAGTTCAGCGTGTTTGCAAGAGCTAGAAAGTACCGAACCTGGTGGAGCTCCATCGGATGTTCACCGTTACCTATTCCTGTCACTATTGAGCACGCGTGTTTGCGATGCAGCATCACGCGGGGCGCAGAGGCACCATTTGCTATAGGCATGTTGCCACTGCTGGCGGCGCGATGAAACCCGCGTCGGGCATCCCCGGACGGACGGACACGCTTTCTGGAATCTCGAGCCGACGGGCACCGAAGATCAGTGCGTCGGGCGTGCGCGAATATGGTTAAGGATCGCAGAAAGGTCAGAGGGGTCGCAGCGTCGGGTGTAGTCAGCGCTGATATCGGCGTACTCGACGACCCCTTCTGGACTTATTACGTACCGAGCTGGCATCGTTAGTGTCCAGCTCGGCTCGCCATTCACGGCCGCGAGGTCGAGACCAGATTCTATTTCGGCGGCACGTAACTCTCGGGACAGCTTCCAACGCAGGCCGAACGCGCGAGCGACCTTCCCGCCACGGTCGACGAGGCTGGGGAACGATAAGCCATTCACTCGCTCAGCCGAGCGGCTCTCGTGCGCGGACTGCTGAGAAACCGCGACGATCGACGCACCCGATGAGCGGAGCCGTCCCGCGATCGCCTGAATCGCGCGCAAATCGAGGCTGCAATAAGGGCACCATCCGCCCCTGTAGAAGATAATAAGAACAGGGCCACTGTTTAAAAGATCGTAGGATGAAATCGTTTTGCCATCGGGATCGCGCAACCGGAATTCGGGAGCATGGTCTCCTGCATGAATGGCGCTTTCGGCGATCGCCGACGAGATCAAGTCGTCGATAGCTTCCTGGCGGACACGGCTAATGTGCGGAGGGGTGTTTACATAACACTTGTCCCTAAGCGCATCGAGTTCATCCTGAAGTCGCATCGTGGTTTTCCTCGCCGTCTTCGGCAGGCGCCTTATCGACATTGGGGTGGCGACAGTGTGGCGGTAGTGCTGAAATGCAAGTTTGACATATTCTTGCACGACATGAACGACACTCCATCGCACATCGCCAATCTTGATCTCGTGCCACTTCTACGAACTTATCTCAGCTTGCGAGGTCGTCGTCCAAGGGCTCGCGCAGACACGAAACGACGAATTAGACGAAGAGGCGTATTTTCAATGGCGAGAACGCCCGCGGGCGTGACTGATAGCGATCGGGCTCGGTTCGGGCTCAAATTCTTGGAGGATGAGGGACAGCTTGCCCTCGGCGACTGGCTTGACGCGTTGATATGAGAGGACGTTCGTAACGCCGACACCGGCGATGGCGGCGTCTATCGCCGCTTCGGCGGCATTGACCTTCAATCGGCACTGGGGACGCATCCCACGGCTCGGCTTGCCGTCTCGAGGATTGAAAATCCAGGTCGATCCTGAGGGCGATACGGGTGACACCCATGTGCTTGGCCAAATCGTCCAAGGTCTTTGACGTTGCGTGCGCCGGTCAGCGCCAACTTTCGGGTCGAGCGCCAGTCAATGGCAGCACCCAGAGCATCGGTCTACGGACCTTGAGACTCTGCCGGCAGGATAGGCCGCGGCGCCCCGGTGCAGTGATCGACGGCACGAGAGACGGTCAATCCGCGTCGATATTCGGGATACGGAGTTCAGCGAGATCATCCTCGTAGCTGGCCTGAGAGCTTGCGTCGTGGCCGGAAGCAGTGGCGTCCAAGCGTGTGCGAATATCCGCGCTGATGCCGAGAATTTTGCCAACGGGGCAGAGGTTTGCGGCCTCCAGCAGGAATGCGCGTTGCTGCACATCGAGCTCTCCCTCCAGCACGAGAGTGCGCTCGAACGAATCCCTTTCGCCCTTGGCGCCGTGTTGGAAGCTGACACCCACTTCCACTCGCTCCAGGGGAAGTTTCTGGCGCCGAGCCTGAAAACGAACAGTCATAGCGGTGCATGCAGCCAGAGACGCGCCGAGAAGGTCGTAAGGATTGGGACCGGAATTTATGTGGCCGACGCCATCTGGACCGCCGATCGGAAATTGAGATTCGTCAACATGGCCAACCAGCGCGCCATGATTTGTCAGGTCGCTCGCGACGACAACTTCTCGGAGCTTGGATGCCTTGTCCTGTGGCGTCATAGAGTGTCCTTCCATTGTGTTGAGCGTGTCATGCGAAGGGACATCGCTAACTACCATACCGCCGGTCTTGATCGCAGCGGCGGCTGACGCTGTCGTTGGTGCGGTATCGGCAGCAATATTGGATTTCATGCGAAATCTCAGCGCCGCATCCGCCCCAGCCGGTGCGTTAAGCAACTAAACTCAGCGACCATTCGGGTAAAGTTATCATATCCATAACCGGCCGGAATGCTTGGTGAAGTCAGCGTCGAAGCGCGCTGGCCAGGAAATCCGTAAACGCGCGCGCGGCGGGCTTAATGATCTTTCCGCTCACGAACAATGCATTGACTTCCATCGAGCCGAAGTCCCAGTCGGACAATACCCGCACGAGCGCCCCCGCCTCGATCTCTGCCCGCGCGCTTGTTTCGCTCGACGCGGCGATCCCCAGCCCGGCGATGGCGCTTGCCGTGGCGCCTTCGTTGATGGTGATAGCGAGCTGGCTGTCAACGCGCACGGACACAACCCGCCCATCCCTGCGGAACGAAAAAGTCGGCGAGGGATGCGCTGGACTGATGATCACCGAGTGGTGCGCGAGGTCCGACGGCATGGTGGGCGTCCCGCGCGCCCGTAGGTAGTCCGGGGAAGCCGTGAGTATCCTCGGCTGTTTAATGAGTTTGCGCGCGGTCGCGCTCGAGTCAGGGAGGGCGCCGAACTGGAACGACACGTCGATGCCCTCAGTCACGAGGTCTGGGTAGCGGTCAGTCACCCGGAGCTCGATCTTAAGCGCCGGGTGCTGCTTCATAAACGCGGGAAGCCGCGGAATGATTTCCCTGAGCCCGAAACTTATCGGCGTGCCGACGCGAAGCACCCCTCGCAGCTCTCCAGTGCCGCGAGCCTCGTGATCGGCGTCGTCAAGCTCGGCCAGGATCGCCTCCACACGCATCAGGTAGGCGGCTCCGGCCTCCGTCAGCGTGACCGCGCGGGTTGTGCGACTGAAGAGCGTCGCGCCAACATCGGCTTCCAATGCCGCGATCAGGCGTGAGGCCGAGGGCTGAGAGAGACCGAGTTCGCGACCGGCGCTCGAAAAATTGCCCACGCGACCTGCGCGGGCAAACAGTTTCAGTGCTGTAAGTCGGTCATTCATCGCTTCTCTATTTTCGTCTTATTTCCTGGCAGAGTCACGGGGCCAAAAGTGCCGCCTCTCGCTCCTAGAGATTGTGAGAGGCTAAAGATGTCCTGCGCCGTTGCTCGGCCGTTCGAGCGAGGGAAGAACCTGCGCGTTCTCCGACCGCTTTTCCGGGAGCAGAATTGGTCGCGTCCGCTGCCTCTTTCTTGGTTATCACCGTCCTCGTTGAGCCATCCACTGATCCGATCAATGTCAAAGCAACAGACGAGGATTGCTTCAGGCGAAGCTTATATTGGTAGCGGCTCTCATCAGAGCGAAGCCCGTACCGGCGACCAAACAAAGGACCGCGCCATGATCTCCGCCCAAGCCAAAGTCGACGAGACCAAGACGGAACCAACTGACCATCCGAAGACCGAGTGATTCGACCAGACTTGCAACGGGCAACAAGCAAACCTTTGCAGAAAGCCAAGTCCAAGCAAGACGCATATCATTGCGCAGCGGCGCTTCGACGCCGTTAAACATTCCACGCGGTCCGTCAGGATGCAATCTCCGGCGTGAACTTCGGGCGGCCGACTTCACATATGCTCTTAGTATCAGATTGTATCGATCGATACTCGATGTCGAGGAAACAGTTGAGTTGTGTTATCCATAGCTGCACAGCAGTGACCGGTATTCTCTTCACCATTAGCTCTTTCGTTCGAACAGGTCGGGATGGACGACGCGGTCTCGGCAACCGGACGCTCGACCAAATCATCGCGCAACGATACCATGGCGTATCAACGATGTGTGGCCAATCGACGTATATGACACGCCAAGCGCAGATACCCATGCCGTTTAGCATTCTTCGCAGGACGTTCCCCCGAGGGGCGGCCGTCGGATGGCACGCCCATGCAGAATCGCAAGTGATCTTTGCTGCTTCGGGAACGGTGCAGGTCTATACCGAATCTGGACGGTGGTTCGTCCCGCCACAGCTTGCGCTCTGGATGCCAGCCCGCATACCTCATCGGGTCGATATGCTTTCCGATACCGAATTACGGATGATCTACTGGCACCCGTCTGCTTTACAGAAGTGGGCGCCGGAAAGGCCGCTCGATTACATATTCGCCCTCGCGTCTACACCACTTCTACGGGAATTGATCCTCTCGGCCTTCAAGGACGATGTCCCGTTCGGAAAAGCCGAGCTTACCGTCCGATTGATTCTTCACGAACTTACCGAGACACCCGACGTTCCGGTGTTCCTCCCGATGCCAACGAGCACGATCGGAAGACGCGTCGCCGATCTGGCTTTAGCGGATCCGCGGATGCACCTCGGCGTGAGTGACCTTGCCGGTCGCGCGGCAACGTCGATTCGCACGATCAGCCGCATGTTCCCGGTAGAAACGGGTTTGACCTTCAAGGCCTGGCGGCAAAGAGCAAGGATCATCCTCGCGATCGATCAAATCTCGGCGGGGCGCGCAATCTCACAGGTTGCCGCAGATGTGGGCTTCGGCAGCACTGCAGCCTTCTCGTTTGCGTTCCGACAGGTGACGAAAATGACACCGACCGCCTTTCTTCACCATCCCACGATTCTGGTTGGCCCGCCGACATGAAAAAACGCTAGCGCGCCTTGGTAGCCGGGACAGCGACCAAACGCGGTTTAAACATCTCCGCAGAATAACAACGTCGGTTTCGAGGTCGGATGCGGCTCGTGGCATTCCTTGCTACAGCATCACGCCGCCCGGCCAGCCGCAATAACGACCGTCTATCAACTCGATGACGAGAGGTGATTTCCCTCGCCCGCGTCGCAAGGTCATTTTCCCAAAGTTAGTCCAATTAATCTCAGCATCCGGCACTCGATGCAGCAGCGACGGCTGTGCGTGTCGATTGAACATTACAAATGACGCGAAAGAGAAAGACAATCATGTCCCAGGAAGCCTACGACATTGTCATCGTTGGAGCGGGCGCCGCCGGCTGCGTCGTCGCGAGTTACCTCGCCGAACACACCAACGCCTCGATCGCTCTGATAGAAGCGGGCGATACGGACCGCGATCCGTTCATCCACATTCCCGCCGGCTTCGCCAAAATACTGGTCCACGACCGGCATGTCTGGAAATACGAGACGATTCCCCAGCACGGCACCAAGCGAGCATATCGCTCAGGCAAGGTCCTCGGCGGCGGCTCCTCGATCAATGCGATGGCTTACGTCCGTGGCCAAAGAGGCGATTACGCGGCGTGGCAAGATGCGGTCGGCGACACTGGCAAATGGTCGTATGAAGACCTGCTTCCGGTCTTCATGGCGCAAGAAGACAACGACACCTTCCACGACGAATATCACGGCATCAATGGTGGCCTGGCAGTCCAGTTGCCCAAGGGCATCAACGAGCTAAACCAATATTGCCTCAAGGCGTTCCAGGAATATGGAATTCCCTACAATCCTGACTATAACGGCAAGAGCCAGATTGGTGTCTCGCCGGTGCAGTCCACAGTCGGAAATCACCGGCGGTGCAGCGCAGTCGACGCTTATCTGCGTCCGCACCTCGCCTCGGGCCGCGTGACTCTGCTCAGCGGCAAGACCGTCGTTCGCATCCTCGTCGAGAACAAGCGAGCCGTGGGCGTCGAGCTTATAGGCAGGGACCCGGAGAGGATTATGGCCGGCGAGGTTGTGTTGTCGGCCGGCAGCGTCCATAGCCCGACGATTCTCATGCACTCGGGCATCGGGCCGGCTGAGCAGCTTCGCCAGCACGGTATCGCTGTGATCGTCGATTCTCCGGAAGTGGGCGAAAACCTCCAGGACCACCCGATGGTGCCGGTACGTGCTTACGTGAAGGGTGATCTCGGCTATCAGGCTGCCGCGCATGGCCTCGGCAGCGTGACGGCGGGCCTGCGCTATTTCGTAACCAAGGATGGCCCGGCGGCGGGCAACGGTATCGAGACGGTTTCCCATTGGAATCCGTCCGACTTCACCGCCGAACCCACGATTCAGTGCTATCACGCTCCCATCATCTCGAATCAGGAACTCAGCCCGACGGGGGACCGCTCCGGCATCACCTTCGAACTCGTAGTGCTTCGGCCCAAGAGCCGCGGCTGGGTGCGGTTGGCCGACAGCGACCCGACGTCGATGCCCCTTATCCACCCGAACTTCATCGGCGAGGAAGACGACTTGCGGGCCGTGGTAGAGTCAGTACGCGCGATACGCAAGGTTATGGCGCAGGCGTCATTGGCGCCGGTGATCGAGGAAGAGTTGGAGCCAGGCCCGCGCATCCAGTCGGAAGCCGAGATCGGCGAATGGGTGAAGCGTGCCGTCACGACGATGTGGCATCCGGTTGGCACGTGCCGGATGGGCCAGGATGCACGAGCGGTGGTTGACGCGAGGCTCAGGGTCCGCGGGATCGACGGCCTCCGGGTGATCGACGCCTCGATCATGCCGAACATCACCAGCGGCAATACCAATGCCCCGACCCAGGCGCTCGCGCGCCACGCAACGGCGCTGATGGTCGAGGATCTCAAGCGGACTTTAGGGTGGTGATCGCCTCCTCCTCATCGTCCGGTCTTTGACGTGAACGAGAGGTTTTAAACGCCTTCCGCGCGGAAAGCCGCATGTAAAACAAGGGTTTGTCGATGAAGAATAGTGGAAAAATCGGCGCGTTTAGCACTGTACTGATGTTTGCGGGCTTGGTGGCGAGCGTCGGCCACGCACAGGATGCAGAGCATGGGAAGAACGTCTTCAAAGCCTGTGCCGCATGCCATGCCATCGATCACGCCAATCGAGTCGGACCGGGGTTGGAAGGGATTGTTGGTCGGACGGCGGGTACAACTCCCGGCTTCCGCTATAGTGACGCGATGAAGAATTCCGGAATCGTCTGGGATGCCACGTCGGTCAATGCGTTCCTGGAATCGCCCCAGAAGGCCGTCCCCGGAAACAGAATGCCCTATGCGGGGTTGAAGGACGCGACCGATAGGGCGGATGTCATTGGCTACCTTTCAACATTGAAATAGCGACACGTCGCTCGGACGAATGTCGGCCCTGCAGACGACGTCAACATCATGGCTGGCAACGTCCTTGCGGTCGATTTTGCCGAGCGCGTTTCTGGGAAGCGCGGATAATTTTGAGCAGCTTCAGCAGTTGGTAGTCGCTGATGGCGTACGCAAGCAACTCGTGCCTTCGTCCTGCGGCATGAGATCGCCGACTTTAGCCTGCGATCAGATTTGGGGTCATCGAAGAAGCGCGCACCGGTCCAGTATCCCGGAATGCCCGTCGTCTGCCTCACCCGGCGTCACCGTCACGCCGCCATCGTCGACGAGACGGGCCTGGCGGCTGATTGCGTGTGTATCGCTTCGGTGCTGGCCCTGCTGTGAACTCTGACGACGACCGAAGGGAGTGCAAATGATGGGGAATGGATCAGAGCGAGCCTTCGAAGGTGGTCTTTTCCAGACAAGGATTGACCAAGAGGCCAAAGACGACCGATTCTATCAGGCGCTTGTGCCCTTCGACTCTTTTGATGACGTGACGCGGCGAGATCGATATCGCCCTCTACCTGATGACTGGATCATCGCCGTTGCGGACGTCAGCCATTCGACCGAAGCTATTCAACAAGGACGGTACCGCGAGGTGAATACGGCCGGCGCAGCGGTTCTTGCTGCCGTCAGCAATGCCCTCCCCGACCTTCAGTTTCCGTTCACGTTTGGAGGAGATGGCGCGAGCTTCGCAGCACCCGACGCTTATTCGTCCATCATCAAGGATACGCTGGCAAAAACTGCCGCTTGGGCTGAAGACGCATTGGGTCTCACGTTGCGCATTGCGGTCATTCCTATCGCGGACATTCGCGCTCGGCACTTGGACGTCCTTGTCGCCCGGTTCGCGCCCTCTTCGAATGTCACCTACGCGATGTTTGCCGGCGGAGGACTTGCCTGGGCCGAGCGGGAACTCAAGCAAGGCGGCTACACAGTCCCACGCGCGCCCGTGGGCGAAACAGCCGATCTCACAGGCCTTTCGTGCCAATTTGCCCCGATCAGCACCAGGCACGGCGTCATCTTGTCCCTTATTGTCATTCCGCGCGATGATCCGGCTTCGTTCGTAGACCTAATAGGAGAGCTCCTGCGGACGCTCCGCGCATATGATCCCGGCCTACATCCATTGCCAGCCGAAGGCCCGCTCCCTGCATGGACCGGCGGCCATCTTGATCATGCCATCAAGACAGGTAGCCGAAAGACGCCCTTTGCGACCTGGGCCGCGACGTGCATGCGCGCCATAGTGGCGCGGCTGGGCACCCTGCTGGGAATTCCTATTGGTGGCTTTCATGAAGCTCGGTTCCGGCGAGAGCTTGTGGAGAATACCGACTTCCGAAAGTTCGATGACGGCCTACGTATGACACTGGACTGCTCATCTGAACTCGCCGACGTCATAGACGCACGCTTGGAAGAGGCTCAACGACGGGGCGCATGCTTTTTTGGAACGTATCGACAGTTGGCCGCGAACCTTACGTGCTTTGTGCCTTCACCCACCCAGGCTAATCATGTGCACTTCGTTGATGGTGCTTCCGGCGGCTACGCCTTCGCTGCGCTCAACTTGAAGCGAAATGTCGCAAGCAACCTCGGTACATAACGACGTCGCACTCCTGCCGCGCACCTCCAACCCATCGGACACTCCCGTTCGGGGGTCCACATTGCGCTCGCGAGGACGTGGTTAAGCATCTGAAGGTTCCAGCAGATTATGTCGGCGACAACCGTCCCGCGCCGATGCTCATGATCGTCGATGGCCAATTCAAGCCCGAGTAACTCATGCAGGCAGATGCGGTCGTGGCAGCGGCGTAAGCGGGGGCTAACGCAAAGCAGCCGTTCGCGCCGTCACGGGCGGCCGCCTTCTTATTTTCGGATCATCAATCCTTTGTATCAAAAACAAACCTCGGCACCTCGTTCTCAGATGCCGTCGCACGGGCTTTGCCCTCCCTGGCGATCCGCCGATAGTCGCTCGGATCTCGTTCGTACGCCTTTCGAAAAGCGCGCACAAAACTTGAACGGCTCTCGTATCCCGCGTTACGGGCAATGACGTCGATCGCCATCGTCGTCGTTGTTAAATCGATCGCGGCCTGGCGCATTCTCAGGTCTCGCAGGATAACCATCGGCGATCGTCCAAAGATGTCCGAGAATCGCGCCATGAACGCCGAACGACTCATTCCCGCACTGTGTGCCAGGCTTTGAACTGAATGGGCGGCTCCCGGCCGCGCCACCATATCCGCAAAAGCGCGGGTGATCTGTCTGTCGGCAAGTATCGAGAATCGTTCAGTCCACCGCTGGGATGACCTGAGGGACCGCCGCAACAGTGAGACGATGATCTGCTTGAGCAGAGACGCTGTCATGGCTCCAACGCCGACCTCTTGCTGTAGCAGCTCGTTCATAGCCTCGCGAAGCTTCAGATCGATCTTGTCCGCAGGGTCGAACTGCTCGATCACCGGTTCGCGGAGTTCTCCGAACAGCCTCACAGACTGACCAAAGAATGCGTTGAAATAGCCGCATATCTGGACGATTTCGGGTTGCTCGTTCGGCACTGCGACGCGGAGGATACCGTCTTGATGAGTCCAGCAGTCACTCGAAATGACCTTCATCGGGCCACTTCCACCGTCAACCTCGATCGCAAACGGAGTGTTTGGCGGCACGATGATGAGCAGATGAGGGCTCAATGGCATCTTTGGTCCGCCGTTGATCGATATGCGTCCCACGCCACTCAAGTTGTAGTGGATCCCGGGTGCGTCAATCTTTCCCATTTCGACTCGATGGCCGTGCGGCAACAGAAGCTCGATCAGCGCTATGACATCGATGTCGAGCGCCTGCATCAAGTTGTTGAGGTCCGTGGTAGACAATTTGAGAGTGGAGCCCGCGGGCGGCGAAACGTTCTGCCCGAGGAGCGCCTGTCTTGAAACCGCTTTTGAAATGTTCGGCATGACTATAGTGGCCCTGTACTGCCTAGCTACCGGCGCCGATAGTGCTCGGACGCTCGTTCTCGAAGGATCAGCGAGGCTGCAACGACTTCAGAGAATCCGTATCGATCGGCAGACTGCGCACACGCTTGCCGGTGGCGGCGAAGATCGCGTTGGTCACCGCAGCACTGACAACGGCTGTCGGAGCTTCACCAATGCCACCTGGAGCTTCCGCGCTCTGAACCAGGTGCGCCTCCACCACCGGCACCTCGTCGATGCGCATCGGCAAATAGCTGTCGAAATTGCCCTGCTCGACGCGT
>Ga0055543_1000900_pt1 | contig 14042 bp, 7 predicted proteins | sample AraplaCvi_mMF_r2_2_FD_61186 | JGI IMG/M metagenome (GOLD analysis project Ga0055543, IMG submission 61186) | Arabidopsis root microbial communities from North Carolina, USA - plate scrape MF_Cvi_mMF_r2 | ecosystem: Host-associated > Plants > Roots > Endosphere | place: USA: North Carolina | reverse complement strand
CTTCAATTTCGTCTTCGAAATGCAGATGGAAAAGCTGCAGAACGGCGACCGTTTCTACTATCTGCAGCGCCTCGATGGCTTGCATCTCTTCGGCGAGATGGAGAACAACTCCTTCGCCGCAATGATCATGCGCAATACCGATGCGACCCATCTGCCATCGGATGTCTTCTCGACCCCCGGGCTCATTCTCGAGGTCAACCAGACCAGGCAGTTCAACGATCTCGACGGCGATGGTACTCTGGAGAGCACCGATCCGGTTGGCGACGGCATCCTGACGCAGCTTGTCATCCGCAACAATCCGGCAACACCGGGCGCAGACACCAACTACCTGCGCTACACCGGCGGCGACCATGTGGTCATGGGTGGCACTGAAGCCAACGACACCATAATCGCAGGTATCGGTGACGACACGCTGTTCGGCGATGGCGGCAACGACCGGCTCGAAGGTGGTTTCGGCAACGACATCATCAACGGTGGTGACGGCGACGACATCATCGTCGACAGCGGTGGCGATGACAACATCAAAGCCGGCAAGGGCAATGACGTGGTTCACGCCGGCCCCGGTCTCGACCTCGTCATGGGCAATGACGGCCAGGACTTCATCTTCCTCGGCACGGACATGGGCTCGGAAGTCTTTGCCGGCACCGGCAATGACTTCATCTACGGCAACAAGAATGCCGAACGCATCCTCGGCAACGAGGGCAATGACTGGATCGAAACCGGCACATTCGACGGTGCACCCGGGGATAACTTCGACGAAATCTTCTCGCATGACGAGATCGATGGCCACGATGTGTTCCTCGGCGATGGCGGCTTTGACGAGTTCATCGGCGAGGGCGGCGACGATATCTTCGTCGGCAGCGCCGGTCGCGGCAAGATGGTGGGCATGTCGGGTTTTGACTGGGCGACCTACAAGGACAACCCGAACTTCGTGAACGCCGATCTTTCGATCCCGATCGTCTTCGACGAGGCACCAACACTGCCCCAGAATGCTGCGCTCGACGAATACGAGTCGGTCGAAGGTCTGTCGGGCACGAAATTTGGCGATGTCCTGACCGGCACGAACACGCTCGCAGCAGAGCGGCTCCCAGCAGCTCAGGGCGGCACCGAAGGCTATCAGGGCAGTGCGCTGACGGCCGAGGGCATCGCTCTCATCCAGGGCCTTCAGGAAATCCTTGGCGCGGGTGTTACGGAATTCAGCGCCGGTGACATCATCCTTGGTGGCGACGGCAGTGACATCATGAAAGGCCTTGCCGGAGACGACATCATCGACGGCGACAAATGGCTCGACGTCCAGATCGGTGTCTTTGCACCAGGCGACACGCAACATACCGGTCAGCCGATCGCGCTGCACAACAGCATGACGACGCTGGCTGCCGCGATGTTCAACGGTTCGATAAACCCTGGCCAACTGGCGATCGTGCGGACCATCCGGACCGATACGACGGCTGGTGATGTCGATACGGCAGTGTTCCAGGGTGCGAGGGGCGACTATACGTTCGGCGCGACTGCCGATGGGCAGGTCACCGTCACAGACGTTACCGAGCTCAACCTCGATGGCTCCGACCGGCTGCGAAATGTAGAGCGCCTGCAATTTACCGATGGCAGCGTCGGCATAATCGTCGGTACCGAAGGCAACAACGTTCTCAATGGCACAACCGGCGACGACCTGATGCTAGGCCTCGGCGGCAACGACGTCCTCAACGGCGGCGACGGCAACGACATCCTCGTTGGTGGGCCGAGCACGGCGGGCACCTCAGGCACTTATGCCGATAATTTCGACAACACCGTGCTGAATGGATCGACTGGGACGGCAGTATGGGCGACGTCTTGGGTTGAAACAGGAGACAACGGCAATACGAACAGCGCAGCCGCAGGCCAGATCCGCATTGACGACGGTACCAACGAGTTGCGCCTGCGCGATGATGACAACGATCCGGGCAACGGCACGGCGACGATCACCCGATCCGTCAATCTGTCGGGCGCATCGAGCGCCACCATCAGCTACACCTACAATGAGAGCGGCTTCGACGCGGGAGAAACGGTCACGGTTCTGTTTGCCGCCGATGGCGTCAACTTCAATCAGACGATCCAGACCATAACCGGCGCATCCAACACAGGATCGATAATCAACTTGCCATTGAACGGACCGTTCGGTGCCAATTCGGCAATCAGGTTCGTAGTGGCCGGCACGAACAACAGCGGCGACTTTGTCGGGATCAATAACCTGTCGATCGCCTTCTCCAGCGCCACCGAGACACTGAACGGCGGCGCTGGCAACGACACCTATGTCATCAATCTCGGCGACGGCATCGACGTCATCAACGAAACAGCCGGTACCGACCGCATCACTGTCGGAGGCACCGTGCCGCCGGCACTACCGGCCGCTCTTGCCGGGCTCAACATGTTCGAAGTGACCGCAGGCGGCGGCAACGACGACCTGGTCATCCAGTTCAACGGCCAACAGGCAACCGTCACCGATCACTTCGACACCGCCGGCGAAGCGGTGGAGTTCATCAACTTCAACGGCAGTACCTTCGAAGGCTATGTTCTGACCGGCGACTATGCGCTTAGCACGGATGACAACGGCGAGCGGACGGCGGCTGTCGGCATCAACACGGCACTCGCAGGCACGACGGCTAACGATACCCTGACCGGCAATACCGGCTTCGACCTGCTGTTCGGCCATGAGGGCAACGATACGCTCAATGGCGGGCTTGGTGAGGATCTGCTCGTCGGCGGCGCCGGTAACGACACGCTCGACGGCGGCGACGATATCGACACGCTGGTCGGCGGCGCCGGCAACGACACCTATATCGACGATACCGGCGAGGATCTGATCGTCGAGGCCGCAGCTGGCGGTACCGACACGGTCGAGACGACAGCGGCACTCTACACATTGGCCACTTTCGCCAATGTCGAGAACCTGACCTATACGGGTGTCGACGCCGACCAGTTCGTCGGCACCGGCAACGATGGCAATAACGTCATCACCGGTGGCGATCTCGCCGATACGCTGACGGGGCTTGGCGGCAATGACACGCTGAACGGCGGCCTTGGTGCCGACGCCATGCTGGGCGGTGTCGGGGACGACATCTATTCTGTCGACGATGCCGGCGACGTGGTGACGGAACTGGCGGCAGGCGGCACGGACCGGGTCGACTCCAGCGTCGACTATACGCTCGGGGCCGAAGTGGAGAACCTCAATCTCATCGGCGCGGCGGTCACCGGACGCGGCAACACGCTCGCCAACACGATCAACGGCAATGGCGCCGCCAACCAGCTCTTCGGCGGCGGCAACAACGATACGCTCAATGGTGCCGCCGGAGCTGACCTGCTCGACGGCGGCGATGGCAACGACACGCTGAATGGCGGCGACGACAACGACACCATCATCGGCGGTGCCGGCAACGACACGATCGATGTAGGCGGCGGTGTCAACACCATCATCTACAATTCGACCGGCTTCGGAGCCGATATCATCAACAGCTTCGATGCCACCGGCGGCACGCCGGCGAACCAGGATCGCATCGACCTCAGCGGGCTGGGGATAACGGCGGCGAACTTCGCCAATCGGGTGTTCGAATCCGCCAGTGGCGGCAACACGATCATTACCATCCGCGAGAACGGGCCGGCCTCGACCATCCAGGGCACGATCCAGATCAACGGGGTCAACAATGCCGGTATCGACATCTCCGACTTCACGCTCGCAACTGCCGGAAACGTGATCAACGGCGCTGTAGCCGGCCAGACGCATAATGGCACCGCTGGTGCGGACACGATCAATGCGCTTGGCGGCAACGACACCGTCAATGCCGGAGCCGGCAACGACATCGTCAACGGCGGCACAGGCAACGATACCCTCAACGGCGATGCCGGTGACGATACGTTCAACTGGAACGCCAACAACGCGACAGCGACGTCGCTGGCCAATTCCGACGGGCGCGACATCGTCAATGGCGGCACGGAAGGGCAGGCCGGGGACACTTTCGTGATCACAGGCAACAGCGCGGTCGCAGAAACCTACCGCATCTATACCCGCGCTGCATGGGACGCATTGGCCGGCAACAATGGCGCAAGCCTGAATGCCGCTACAGAGATCGTCATCACGCGGGGCGCCAATACCGATTTTGCCACCTCTGTTATCGCCGAGTTGCGCGAGATCGAAGAGATCCGGATCAACGGTGTCGATCCGTCCGGACCCGGCTCTGCCGGAGGCGATACGTTCCAGGTGATCGGCGACTTCTCGGCAACAAGCCTGCGGCTGAACACGATCACAATTGATGGTGGCGCCGGTGATGACACGATCGACATCTCGGCACTCACCTCTGCACACCGCATCGTGTTCCGCTCGAACGGTGGCAATGATACGATCGTCGGCAACTTGCGACCGCAGGACGTCATCGACCTGCCCGCGGGCACGAGTGCCGATGATTACGAAATCACGACGGATGAAAACGGCGTGACCACGATGACAAGCAGCCAGCACAGCATTCGCTTCACCAGCGAAGGTGGCCTGCCGCAATTCAACGGCGAGGTCGATGCAGAGGAAGAGGTGCCGACGCCGGAAACGCCGACACCACCCGTTCCCGAAGCAGCAACGGGAACCACGATCGTCGGCACTGTCGCCGCCGATGTGCTTGTCGGCACGGCAAGTGGGGAAATGATCGTCGCATTCGCCGGCAATGATGTGGCGACCGGCGGCGCCGGCAGCGACATCATGCGGGGCGATGACGGTGACGACCTCCTCAGTGGGGAGGCAGGCAACGACATGGTCTTCGGCGGTGCCGGAAACGACGACCTTATGGGCGGCGGTGGAAACGACATGCTCTATGGCGATGCGGGATCCGACCGCATCTTCAGCGACGAGGGCGCCGACATGGTCTCCGGTGGCGCCGGCAACGACACGGCCCATGGCGGCGACGGCGACGATACGTTCATCGCCGAGGCAAGCGACGGCGACGACATTTATTATGGCGATGCCGGCAGCGACACACTGGACATGGCAGCGATAACCGCCAACCTGACGGTCGATCTCGGAAGCGGCTTCAAGGGCAGAGGAAGTGCATCGAGCAGCCAATCCGGCAACGACACGCTCTGGAGCGTAGAGAACGTCGTCACGGGCTCAGGCAACGACACGATCACGGCCAATGCTTCCGCCAACATCATGGATGGCGGGGCCGGAAACGACAGGTTCGTGTTCCAGTCCGAAAAGGATGCCGATGGCGATACAATCATCGGCTTCCAGCCTGGAGACAAGATCGACCTCAGCGCCACGGACGCCAACAACGGTGTCTCCGGAAATCAGACGTTCACACTGGTCGCCGGATCCACGCTCAGCGGCGCTGCGCAACTCATCGTCACCCACGAGACCCGTGACGATGGCGATTACACCGTCGTCCAGGCAAGCGTTGACGGCGATAGCAGTGCCGAGCTTCGCCTCAGCGTAAAGGGGAACCACAACCTCACCACTTCGGACTTCAATCTGTAATGCGCCAAACGCGGCGCGCCGGTCAGACCGGCGCGCCGCTTAGCTCAATATAAGCAGGAAGTGGTGAACGATATGCGTCCTAAAACTCCGCTCACCGGCAGCAAGCGCAAACAGATCGGGAAACTGACCCATGGATTAAGGGGCATATTGGTGTTCCTGGTCATCACGTCGGGGGTTATCAACGTTCTGGCGCTGACCGGTTCCTTCTACATGCTGCAAATCTATGACCGTGCGCTGACCAGCGGCAGTGTCCCAACCCTCCTTGGACTTTCGGCACTGGCAATCGGCCTCTATCTGTTCCAGGGATTCTTCGACATCATCCGATCGCAAATTCTGGTGCGCATGGGTGCGCGGCTCGACAGTCGGATCGCTCCCATGGCGCATCAGGTCGCGATCGACATGCCGCGGTTCGGCTTTTCGACAGCTGAATCGCTGGAGCGTGGACGCGATGTCGATACGGTTCGTGCCTTCCTCGGCAGTCAAGGCCCGGTTGCCCTATTCGACCTGCCATGGGTGCCGCTCTATCTGATCTTCGTCTACATGCTCCATCCCTATCTCGGAGCACTCACATTCGCCGGCGCGTTCATCCTCTCGATACTGACGATCGTGGCAGAACTCATGACGCGCCGTTTGGCGAGCGCCACGCATAAATCGGGGATAGAGCGCAACGCCATTGCCGATTCCAATGCTCGCAACGCCGATATCCTCAAGGCGATGGGCTTTGCAGGGCGCGCGGTCGATCGCTTCAACCGCGCCAATCAGGACCATCTCGAGCTGCAGACCCGCACCAACGATATCAGCGGTACCTTCGGAGCGATTTCGCGTGTGCTCCGCATGATCCTGCAGTCTGCCGTGCTTGGCCTCGGCGCCTGGTTGACGATCAAGGGAGAGCTGTCGGCGGGTGCAATCATCGCCGCTTCGGTTGCCTCCGCACGCGCGCTTGCGCCCGTGGATCTCGCAATTGGCAACTGGAAGGGTTTTGTCGCCGCCCGTACGGCCTTCAACCGGCTGAAGGAGACGGTCATCGCGCTTTCGGGCACAGTTGCGCCGATGGCGCTGCCAGCGCCTGCCCACTCGCTGAAGGTCGAGAAGATAACAGTCGCTGCGCCTGGCTCGGGAAGGGTCCTTCTCAGCGAAGTCAGCTTCGAGATCGCCGCAGGCCAAGCGCTTGGCATAATCGGTCCAAGCGGTGGCGGCAAGACGACGCTCGCACGCGCCTTGACCGGTGTTTGGCCGACCCTTCGCGGCAGCGTCAGGCTCGACGATGCGGAACTCACGCAATGGTCGGATGCGGATCTCGGCCAGCACGTCGGATACCTGCCGCAGGATGTGGCGCTTCTGGACGCGACGATCGAGGAAAACATCTCGCGCCTGGAGCCGCAGGTCGATCCGCGCGCGATCGTCGAAGCCGCTCAAACCACGGGTATTCATGAGATGGTCGTGCGCATGCCCGATGGCTACCGCACAGCCCTCGGGCCTCAGGGCATCTCGCTTTCTGCCGGGCAGCGCCAGCGCATCGGTCTTGCAAGGGCGCTCTACCGCAATCCCTTCATCGTCATCATGGATGAGCCCAATTCGAACCTTGATGGCGAGGGCGAGATGGCACTCACCCAGACGATCAGGGCAGTGCGCGCCCGCGGTGGCATCGCAATCGTCATCGCTCACCGGCCGAGCGCACTCGCCGCCGTTGATATGGTTGCCGTCATCCAGAATGGAAAGATGATAGCGTTCGGACCCAAGGACGACATCCTCAAGCCATCGGTTGCGGACACTGGCAGCAAACCTGCGGCCGCAACACAGGTCGGCTCGCGTATGACAGCGAGGATGTCAGAATGATCGAGGTCAAGGCAACCAAACCCGTCAAGGAAGATCACGACGCGCACGATCGCTATGTTCTCAAGAATGAGGACAAAAGCAGCAAAGTGCCGATGTTCCTGACGCTCTTTCTCACAGGATTCGCGCTCTATCTGAAGAGCGCACTGTCAGGACAGCACGAAGGCCTGCCGGCAGGAGAGACGGCTCAGCGCCCATCCACGGATGCCGACGAGGGCCTGCCTGCGACCGATCCCGCCACCACTGGCTCCTTGGCAGGAACAGCGATCGAGGAGGAAGCGGCACCGCCTCCAAGAAAGGCGGGAGGAGTGCATCTGTCCAACCACAAGAACGCAGTGAGCTACCTGCAATCGGACTCGCCGCCGATCGAATTCGGCAGGCTGAACCTGCCGAGCCTTGCTCTCCTGAAAACGTCAGGCGGGATCTCCGTTTCCTTCCACGCATCCAACGACAATGCCTGGACCGTCGGCAAGCCAGCATCAATCGTTCCCGTGCGCATGTCCAAGGATCAGGCCTGGACAGGTGCCGACAGAGCCGCTTCAGCGACACCGCAGGCGAAAGAGGACAAGCCGGTTCAGCAGGAGAAGGCACACAACCGCGCGCCACGGGTCGGCAACCCGGTGACACTCGCCGATGTTTCCGGCTGCACGATTGCCTTGATCGGCTTGGCCGATTTTTTGCGCGGCACATCGGACCCCGATGGGGACGCACTGTCGGTCAAGGACATCAAAGTCTCATCCGGCAAGCTGGTGCAGGCAGACGGTGGATGGTCTTATCAGGCCGAAGGGCTTGGTCCCGTGACCATCCACTACCAGATTACCGACGGCACCGCCTCGGTGCAGCAGACTGCCCATTTCTCCGTCGTCGAGACTGCACCAATAACCGGCACTGACGGAGACGACCTGCTGGTCGGTACCAGTTGCATCGATGATATCGACGGATTGGCCGGCGATGACAATATCGACGCCAGAGACGGAAGCGATACCGTGGATGCCGGCGATGGAAACGACAATATCGTTGGCGGCAGCGGAGACGATACGATCTTTGCGGGCAGAGGCAATGACATCGTTCTCGCCGGTCTCGGCGACGACCACATCTTCGGAGGCGCCGGCGATGACCGCCTGTATGGCGAGGAGGGTCGCGACAGTATCTTCGGAGACGCCGGCGACGATCTGCTGAGTGGCGGTGCCGATGGCGACATCCTGCACGGCGGCGCCGGCAATGACGCTTTGAAAGGCGATGACGGCAATGACGTTCTCGAGGGGGGAGATGGAAACGACAGCCTAGCCGGCGGCACCGGCAACGATGTGCTGCGCGGCGGCAGCGGCGAGGACACGGTCAACGGCGAGGATGGCAACGACACGGTTGCCGGTGATGCCGACCGGGTGAACGATACTTACGACGGCGGAGCCGGGACCGACAGCCTCGATTATTCTGCGCTTGTGGAGGTAGCCGAGATCAATCTGGCAGATGGCATCGCTTCCGGAGCCGAGATCGGCACCGACTCGATTTCGAACTTCGAAATCGTACGCGCTGGCGCAAACGACGACACCGTTACTGGCAGTGCCGGGGCCGAAGAAATTCATGGCAACGGCGGCAATGACCATCTGAGCGGCGGAGGCGCTTCGGATGTCGTCAACGGCGGCGATGGCAATGATGTCGTCACAGGCGACCTCGATTGCGTGGCAGATAGCTACGATGGCGGAAGCGGAATGGACACGCTCGATTATTCAGCCGCACTCATGTCCGTCGTCGTTGATCTTGCTGCTGGTAGCGCGTCCGGTCAGGAGATCGGCACCGATGGAATAAGCAACTTCGAGATCATCAGCACCGGCGAAGGTGACGACCTCCTGCGCGACGGCGACGATGCCGATTGTATCCTCGCCGGTAAGGGCGACGACATTGTCGCCGCGGCTGCCGATGCGGCGGATGACGACTTCCGGGGTGAGGACGGTTTCGACACGATCGACTATTCCCAGGCCGCCCACGGCGTGCTTATCGACCTGACAACAGGCAAGGCCACCGGTTTCGATGTCGGTCATGACAGCATCGAGGGATTTGAAAAAATTATCGGTGGTTCGGGCGATGACGTCGTCCGGGCCGGACCGGTGGCTATTGTCGTCGAGGGCGGGGCGGGCAGCGACACGTTCGAGTTCAGCGTTCCTGCAAGCCAAAGTGCCGAGGTCGTCCATCAGATTCTGGACTTCATGGTCGGGGACCGTATCGACGTGTCCAAGTACAAGATCTTCGAGGAGGTCATGGACGGGCTGGAGGATCGCTTCGAGGATATTTACGGCGAGAAGGCCGATTCCGAGCCCCTGCCGATACGTGTACGTCATGAGGGCACGGATGACATGAGCCGAACCTTCATCGAAGTCGATATGGACAAGGATCAACATTACGAAATGACGATCAATCTCACGGGGCACCATCTCCTCGTGATCGTCGAGAATACCTGAGGGGAGACAAGACGTGTCTGCAAAGCAACCGAAAACTCAATCTGCTCCCTCACCCGAGGTAAACAACACTTTCCCTGTCACATCGCGAGTTCTTGCCGGCATAGCGCTCGGCCTCCTGCTCTTTGCAGGAGCAGGCGGCTGGGCAGCGACGACCCAGCTGCAAGGCGCGATCATCGCGTCAGGCGTCATCAAGGTCGATCGAAACCTGAAGTCGATCCAGCATCGCGATGGCGGGATCGTCAGTGAGATCGCAGTCAAGGAAGGGGACGTCGTGAGCAAGGGGCAGGTCATGCTGCGCCTCGACGACGCCCAGACGCGCGCCGAATTGTCGATCGTCAAGACGCAACTCGTCGAGCTCGCGGCACGCCAGGCGCGCCTGATCGCCGAACGGGACAATCAGGAGGAACTCGCTTTCGAGCCTGCGTTCAGCGCCGAGTTTCCCCTGATCTCATCCGGCGAGCTGCGATTGTTCGATGGCAATCGTCGCAACCGGCAAAACCAGAAACAGCAGCTTCAGTACGGAATATCCCAACTTGAGGAGGAACTGAAAGGCCTCGTCGCGCAGCATCAGGCAAAGGCCGATGAACTCGATCTCGTGCGGGTCGAACATAGCAAGATCAAGGGCCTGGCGGACAAGAAGCTGGTCGACACGTCCCGCAAATACGTGATCGACCGCGAGCTCGCGAAGCTGACGGGAGAGAGCGGGGAGATCCAGGCCAATATTGCACGATCGCGAGCGCGGATGAGTGAGATCCAGGTCCAGATCATTGCCATCGATGAAGCTGCGCGCACCGAGGCGCAACGAGAGCTGAGTGTCGTCGAACCGAAGCTGTCCGAATTGCGGGAACGACGGATCGCTGTCGAAGACCGGCTGTCACGGACAGATATTCGGGCGCCACTGACCGGGACAGTGAACGAGCTTTTCGTGCATACGATCGGCGGCGTCATTACGCCGGCTGAAAAACTGGTGACGCTGGTGCCGGCCGACGCTTCGCTGAAGATAGAGGCGAGGCTCTCCCCCACCGATATCGACCAGGTTTTCATCGGCCAGGACGCCAGGCTGCGGTTCTCCGCCTTCAACCAGCGTGCAACGCCCGAACTTGACGGCAGCATCGCCTACGTCTCCGCAGCCACCAGCACAGATCCAGCGACTGGCCAGATATTCTACCTTGCCGACGTAGCCGTGACCGCAACAGAGCTCGCAAGACTTGGAAACAAGAAGCTTCTTCCCGGCATGCCTGTTGAAGTCTTCGTCTCGACCAAAGAACGGACAGCGATGTCGTTTCTCGCCAAACCGCTCTCTGATCAGTTCAGCCGGGCATTCCGCGAGGAATAGTTCCTTATTCGATCGCCCTGCCGCAGGGAGTGACAAGACGAAATATCCCCTCGTGTCCGACCCTGCAGAACTGGGCGAAGCCCGTTCGACTTGCAAGCCCGGACCTGAGGGTGCAAACTCGGTCCGGAGCGAAAAAGGGACGTCGCAGAAGCGTCCTGGAATCCGGCGTTACGGCGCCTGGTCCCCCGAACTCGATGAAGCCGGCGCATGTCGCGGCGGCCGCGAGAAAGGGTGACCAGAATGTCCTCGCAATCCAATTCCCGTTTCGTTGTCGTTCACGAAGACGACGTCGGCATCAGCCACGGCGCCAATACTGCTTTCCGCGAGCTCACCCGCCTGGGGCTGTGCACCGCCGGCTCGGTGATGGTGCCGTGCCCGTGGTTTGCCGAAATCGCTGCCATCGCCCGCGGCAATCCGCAACTCGATCTCGGCGTGCACCTGACCCTCAACTCGGACATGAAGCCCTATCGCTGGCGTCCGCTGACCGGTGTTTCGGATAAGGGCCTCACCGATCCCGACGGTTATTTCTGGGCCGAGGTCCCCGACGTGCGCCGCAACGCCGATCCGGCGGCGGTGGAGCGCGAGCTGCGCGCCCAGATCGAGGCGGCGCTTGCTGCAGGCATCGACGTGACCCACCTCGATTGCCACATGGGTACCGCGATGATGCCCGAGTTCGTTACCGTCTACGAGCGGCTGGGTGCCGATTACCGCCTGCCGATCCTGCTTATGAAGGACTACATGACATTCTCCGTCATGGACTATGTCGGTCGGGTGACGACTGCGGAATTCGACGCAGCATCGGGAAGGGCGCGCCAGCGCGGGAATCCGATTGTCGACCTACAACTGGAAACGCCCTGGGCATGGCCGCAGGGCATCGAGGCGGCCTATCGCGACCTGTTCTCACGTGTGCCAGAAGGCGTGAGCTGGCTTGCGCTGCATTTCAATGCACCCGGCGAGATTGAGCACATGGCGAGCGATGCGGCGTTCCGGACGGGAGAATATGAGTTCTTCCGCAGCGGGCGGGCCGCAGAGCTGATGGCCGAGTTCGGCATCGTGCCGGTGGGTGTGCGGAATTGGCGGGACCGGATGCGCGGATAGGCGACGATCCATGTCCAAATCAAGGAGGTATGATCCATGGACATTTTCATGGTCGTTCTAGATTGTGCGAAGTGCGCTGCCGGATGCGCGCTGACATCGCGTGCAGCTACAGATGTGACTGTGCCGAGGATCGCCGCCGACTTCGAGGGAACAAGCGCCACAGGTACATTCCTGCATGCTAGGTGGGCATAAGGGCCAATTCCGCATTACCATTGGCTGCCGGTCCTACGATCCGGAATCGGCATGGCCTATCACATTCGAACTCATGGCCTCGGAACCGCGCGGGCGGCTACCAGAATGCCTGAACGGCGACGACGACGACGATAAATGCAACCACGACCACTGAAGCCATCCGTAAAACGGTGCGATTGGCCTGGGCGAGTACCTGTGGCTTCGGGTCTCGCTTGGGATTGAATTTGTGGCGACGTTTCTGTGGTGCTGCCGCCTGGGACGGTTTGTTTCCTGCTGCCATGGCTGTTTCGCTCGACGTGGTGGATTTCTGCAAAGCTAATTTAGCATGAAAGCTACTTGACGCGGCGGTGACGTCAAGCATTGCGGCGAACAGAGAGCGCCGCCTGCCGAGGCAAAGAGGAACAAATGAGAGCTTGTGCGGTTCATGCCTCACACAACAAAGGAGGAATCTCATGGACCATAGCAATCATGTTCGGCTCACACCGGATGAACTCACCCCGACAAACCTCGAAGGCGCGACCGTCTACGGAGCTAATCACCAGAAGGTTGGAACGATAGATCACATCCACGGGACCAGCCTCGCCGTTATCGACGTGGGCGGCTTTCTCGGTATTGGAGCCAAGCCAGTTGCCGTCCCATTCAAGGATTTCGACTGGATGAGAGATGAGGACGGCGTCATTCACGCCGTGACTGGCTGGACCAAGGATCAGCTCAAAGACATGCCCGAGCATCGGGATTGAAGCGAGGCCCGGCCCAGGTGCCGGGCTTTCCGCTCCGCGGGTGTATTATTCCGCATTGTTCTTGTGATGGGTGAAGACATGGAAGCGCAAACGATCTTTTTTGATAAAAGCGACTGGGTGCCCAACAACCAGACGCTTCCGGTTATCGTCTATCGTGAAATCTTCATCTGCGATGATGGTTGTGAGGAATTCGCGCGTCTATTCACCTCGCACGGATGGGAAGGTGTCTGGCGCGATGGTGTTTTCGATTATCAACACTATCACGCGGGTGCTCACGAAGTGCTTGGTGTCGGAAAAGGAACGGCGAAACTTCTGATCGGCGGCCCTACCGGCAAAGTGCTCGAGTTACACGCGGGAGATTGTCTCGTCCTTCCAGCGGGGACGGGACATCAAAACCTGGGCGCAAGCAGCGACTTTCAAGTGGTTGGCGCCTACCCGCCAGGCCAACACGCTGACGTTCAGACAAGCGCTGCGACCGCAGAATTCCTCAAAACGATCGCCGAGGTCGCGCTGCCCGAAACCGATCCGGTGCAAGGCGTCTCTGGCCCGTTGTTCGAGGCCTGGCATCTCGGCGATAGATAAGGCAGCCGATTCAGGCGTTGATTCAACTCGCATCGGCTTCGTGCGGGTTCGACCTGGAGGGGCCAAGAGTGTTGATCTAGGCTCGGTACCACCTGGAACAGGGAAGATCCGACTATTGGCCGCGAAGACATTATCGATGTCGCTCGCTCGCGCGGTCTGGCAGGTGATGTGGGAGGCGCGTGCATGGACGGTTGTCTATCACCGGCAAAAATACTCGGCGAGCAAACGAAGAAGGCCCCGCTGCTGGTGAGGCCTTCGATCTTTATCATCCGCGCCTCGTCACAGCCGAGAGCCCGGATTTCTGATCAGAA
>Ga0055543_1000893_pt1 | contig 14159 bp, 10 predicted proteins | sample AraplaCvi_mMF_r2_2_FD_61186 | JGI IMG/M metagenome (GOLD analysis project Ga0055543, IMG submission 61186) | Arabidopsis root microbial communities from North Carolina, USA - plate scrape MF_Cvi_mMF_r2 | ecosystem: Host-associated > Plants > Roots > Endosphere | place: USA: North Carolina | reverse complement strand
GGCGAGGTCAGCCCGAAGCACGGCAGCTCGCGGCCGTCGGCCAGGCGCGGCAGGTAGTGGGCCTTCTGGGCGTTGGTGCCGTAGCGCAGCAGCAGTTCGGCCGGGCCCAGCGAATTGGGCACCATGACCGTGACGGCCGTTGCCACGTTGACGGTCGCGATGCGCGCCACCACGGTCGCGTGCGCATGGTGGCCGAAGCCGAGGCCGCCGAACTCCTGCGGAATGATCATCCCGAAGAAGCGCTTCTCGCGCAGGTAGCGCCACACCTCGGGCGGCAGGTCTTGCGCCTCGTCGATGGCATGGTCGTCGAGCATGCGGCACAGTTCGCGCACTTCGTTGTCAAGAAAGGCCTGCTCGCGCTCGTTCAGGCGATTCGGGCCCATGGCTGCGAGCGCGTCGAAGTCAGGGTGCCCCGCGAAGAGCCTTCCCTCGAAGCCGACGGTGCCGGCCTCCAGCGCCGCGCGCTCGGTGTCGCCCAGCGGGGGCAGCGCCTTCGAAAAAGGCTGCATGGCCCATCGGCCGATCAGTGAAGCCAGAGGCATGTGCGTCTCCTTCCTTCCGCCGCGGGTTCGCATGCGGATTGGCTCCATTCTTCGAGCTTGGGGCCGGCCCGGGGGGCCGGCCGAGGGCGTCCCCGCTTGTCGGAGACGGGCGCCTGTCTCGTCTGTGGCGCCTGCCGTGCCTGGTGCCTATCGCTTCTTCGCCGGCTGGGCCGCGCCGGCACCAGCGGGAGCCGCGCCCGTCGCAGCCGCCGGGTCGCGCCAGCCGTATTCCACGTAGCGCCGGATGATCAGGCAGCCCGGCGGCGAATCGATGAGCGACACCGACGAGGTCGGCTCCTTCTCGTCGGTATAGACGGCGTAGTTGGGCAGCAGCCGCGTCATCTTGTAGCTGGCCAGTTCCTGCTGGCCGACGCTCGCGCAGGTGAAGGGCGCCACCGAGATACGCTCGGCCGACACGGTGCAGGCACCGCTTTCGTCGGGAATGGCGGTGATCGACGCCGCCACGCCCGCGTTCGGAAACTCCATGCCGATCAGGGAGAACACCGGGCCGGCGTCGGGGCGCTTGCGGTCCCAGTCGAGCAGCACGTCGTGGCTGCGGCTGCCCTGCACGGTGAGCGTGGACAGCCGCGTGATGGCCGGCAGGCAGCGCTTGACGCCCACGCTCGTGGCGGCGCGCGTGAGCGTGTCCTGCGGCGCGGCGGGCGGCGCCTGCGGCACCAGCACGCCCTGGGCGAACGCGGAACCGGCGGCAGCCCATGCCAGGGCGGCGGCCAGCAGGCGGGGGAATCGTGGGGTCGGCTTCATCCCGGTCCTCATGCGTAAAGGTTCTCGATGGCGGCGGTGTAGACGCGCACGTTCTCCTCGCCCTCAGGGTCGAGGGTTGCGATGAAGCGGCGCGCGCGCTCGCGGTAGGCCGGCAGGTCGGCGTCGTGCTCCGCGAAGGCGCGCCGCAGGGCGAGACCGCCCTCCTCGCAGTCGAAACCGTGATAGCGATAGCCGCAGTCGCCGATGAGGTGCGAGTTGTGGATCAGCGGATAGCCGCCGTACAGCGCCTCGTAATAAAGATAGTTCTGCGCGTTCTCCCAGTGGTGCGCGAACACCGCGTCGATCTTGCCGGGCATCACCTGGTAGACAGGAAAGCGTCCCTCGAAGGTGGCGAGGCCGTGCTGCACGATGTCCAAGCTCTGCGCGAAGCCGACGAAGAGCGGCTTGTCCTTCAGGTGGAAGCTGTTGAAGACCCACATCTTCTCGATGAGCCTCGGCTGTGCACGGTGCGCCGCCTCGCAACCCAGCATGGGGATGAAGCTGGTCTTCACCATGCAGATGTTGGGCTCGAAGATGGCCACGCGCCACTGCCTGCGGCCGGGCTCGTAGGCGAAAGGTGGACTCTGCGGTGCGCGGGCCATGGCGCGCTCCAGCACCATCGGGCTCCATAGGTGCGGCATGAGCCGCACGGGCGCGCGGAAGGTGCTCTCGAAATAGGGCTTGCACGACACCTCGTACTCGGGAATCGTCCAGACCTCGTCGTAGGGCGCGCCCGAGATCAGCAGGCCGTGCGGCTTGTCGAAGATCATGCGCTCGATGTCGATCACGTAGTCGTTGCCCACGCGCATCGAGACGATCTTGCCGCCGCGCTCGCGGAAGGCCACCGACCACGGCATGGCGAGCTGGGCGCTCATCTCGATCATGAGGTCGAGCTGCTGCCCTGCCGTGGCCATGTCGATGATGGGCACCGGCGAATCGGCGAGGAAGCTGGTCGCGTCCGCCGGGCCGCCGTCGCCGCCGCCGGCCACCAGCACCGCGCTTTCGACGCGCGGCGAGCGCAGCAGCAGCATCACCAGGAACAGGCAGTTCTGGTAGACGCCGTTCTCCCACAGGCTCTGTTCGCCCTTGCGGATGAAGATGGAGACGCCGACCCTGAGCTTGGCCGGCATCATGCGGCGGCCCTCGCTGCGTCGGCGCGGAAGCCGGCGTTGCCGCCCACGAGGTGCAGCAGGCGCTGCGCGTAGCCCTCGATGTTTGCGGGGCTGAAGGGATCGACCGACTCGAAGACGCGCTGCGCGCGGGCGCGGTAGTCGTCGAGCTGCTGGTCGTGCGAACGCACGGCTTCGCGCAGCTGCGCCGCTCCGGCGGCGATGTCGAAGTCGGGGTAGTAGTAGCCCGCGTCGCGCAGCCAGGGAGAGTTGTGCACCAGCGGGTAGTTGCCGTAGAGCGCGTCGAGGTAGCCGTAGTTCTGGTCGTTCTGCCACTGGTGCGAGACCACCGCGTCGGCGAACTGCACCATGAAGCCCGCAAAGTCGTGCCGGCCATGGAAGACCGCCTTGTGCTGGCGCACGATGTCAAGCGAGTTCGCCAGGTAGAGCATGGTCGGGTGGTCCTTCAGGTGCAGCGTGTTGAGCACCTGCATCGAGGTCACGGCCGACGGATCGGCGCGATAGGCCCCGTCGCAGATCAGCATGGGTACGCTGCTGCACTTCACCACCGAGATGTTGGGCTCGAAGATCGCCACCCGAAAGCCCGGCTGCGCGGCCGTGCGGGGCGCATAGCCGAAGCGGTGGCCCGCGGCCTCGACCTCGGCAACACGCTGGGCCAGGAACTGCGGCGACCAGAGGTAGGGCACCTCGAACACCGGGCAGCGGTGCATGGTGCGCATCATGGGCGCGAAGGCGGCGTCCTTGGGCAGCAGCCACACTTCGTCGCAGCGGTCGGGCCTGCTGAAGTGGCCCTTGTCGGTGAAGACGATCGGCTCGGCCAGCGCCGCGAAAGGCTGGCCCACGCAATGGAACGCCACGCGGCCGCCGCAAGCACGGAAGTAGGAGAGCCACTGCACGTCGAGCGCGCCGGCCATCTCGATGACCACGTCCAGCGAGCCGGTGAGCTCGCGCGCGCGTCCGAAGGCCAGGCCCATGGCCGCCGTGTCGACCTGGGGCGGCATGCTCTGCTGGTCGCCCGCGTCGATGAGGGTCACGGACTCGACGAAGCCGATGCGTTGCAGCAGCCGGGCCAGGAACAGGACGTTCTGTCCCATTCCGTTCTCCCAGATGTTCTGCCCCGCATGGGTAAGGACTGAAATACCGATGCGCATGAGGCGGAGTGTGTACCAAAAAGAAGGAACGGCCCCCACGCCGTGAAGCGCGGGAGCCGCCCATTGGAGGGCCGGCCCGTCGGCCTTTCAGCGGCTTACTTCCACTTCCAGCCGATGCCGGCGTTGATGCCCCATTCCTTGCCCGTGGTCGTCAGGCCCGCGCCCCAGGACATCTTGCCGTCGTCCGACAGCGCCTTGAAGGTCAGCGCCACGGCGCTGTAGCCCTTGTAGCTGCCCAGGCCCACGCCCACAGTTTTCTCGCCGGGGTAAAGCGTCGGCAGGTAGGTGCCCGACATCGCGAACGCCATGGCCGTGCCCGAGTAGGCGATGCGTGCCACGTCGCCGACCTGGCCCTGCACCTGGTTGAGCTGCTGCACGTTGACCGCGTCGCCCGGCAGGATGCCCGGCGCCACGTTGCTGATGCGCGTGCCGCCCGGGGCCTGGCCGCCACCCAGCGTGATCTGGTTGTAGTTGACCGAGCCGTCTGGGTTGGTCGCGTACTGCACGCTGCTGGCCTTCGATGCCGCCGAGGCCGCCTTCAGCTGGGCCACGTTGGTCGCGTCGCTGTCGGCCGTGCCCGCCGCCACGCCGGTGATCTGGCGGTACTGGCCGTTGGCCGCATCGCCCACCGACACCGCGGCCTGTGTGCTGGTGGTGGCCCTGATCGCGGCCTCCTGCTGCGCCGTCGCGCCGCCCGGCACGTAGCCGGCCATGCCCGCCGCGGTGGAAGCCACCGAGCCCAAGCCCAGCGCCACGCCGCCGCTTTGCTGCACGATTGCGCCGAAGCCGATCGCCGTGCCCTTGGAGACGTTCTGCGCCTGGCTCAGCGGCGTGCCGCCCGCATCCGCGTTGTCGCCCAGGGCCACGCCGCCGCCGCCCGCACGTGCATTGGCGCCGATGGCCTGCGAGCCCGTGGCCAGGGCGCCCGAGCCGATGGCGATCGCGTTGGTGCCCGTCGCCTGCGCGCCGAAGCCCACCGCCACGGCCCCGTCGGCCGTCGCCTTCGCACCGTTGCCGGCGGCGAAGGAGTTGGCGCCGCTGGCCACCGACTGCGGCCCGATAGCCACCGCCTCCTGGCCGCTGGCCACCGAGTCGCCCGCCGTCGAATTGGCATGGAAGTACTTGGTGCCGGTGTTGTAGATGTTGTTGACCGACGTGCTCAGGCTGTTGAGGTTGATGTTGGTCGTGCTCAAGCCCGTCGACAGGCTGCCGATGCCGCTGGTTGCCGTGCTCAGGCCGGTCGAGGTGGAGGTCGACAGGCTTGCGACGCTGCTGTTCGTGGAGCTCAGGCCGGTCGAGAGGCTGCCGATGCCGCTGGTGGCGGTGCTCAGGCCCGTCGATGTCGACGTGGACAGGCTGTCGATGCTGCTCGTGGCCGTGCTCAGCCCCGTGGAGGTCGAGGTCGACAGGCTCGCCAGGCTGCTGTTGGTCGTGCTCAAGCCCGTCGACAGGCTGCCGATGTTGCTGGTCGTGGTGCTCAGACCGGTAGACAGGCTGTCGACCGTGCTCGATACCGTGCTCAGGCCGGTGGAAAGGCTGGCGACGTTGCTGTTCGTCGTGCTGAGACCCGTCGACAGGCTGCTGATGCCCGTCGAGGTGGAACTCGACAGGCTCGCGACGTTGCTGTTCGTGGTGCTCAGGCCGGTCGAGAGGCTGTTGATGCTGCTGGTGGCGGTGCTCAGACCGGTCGAGGTCGACGTGGACAGGCTGTCGATGCTGCTCGTGGCCGTGCTCAAGCCTGTGGAGGTCGAGGTCGACAGGCTGGCCAGGCTGCTGTTGGTCGTGCTCAGGCCCGTCGACAGGCTGCTGATACCTGTCGATGTGGAAGTCGACAAGCTGTTGATGCTGCTGGTCGCGGTGCTCAGCCCGGTCGAGGTGGACGTGGACAGGCTGTCGATGCTGCTCGTGGCCGTGCTCAGGCCCGTGGAGGTCGATGTCGACAAGCTTGCCAGTCCGCTGTTCGTCGTGCTCAGGCCGGTCGACAGGCTGCTGATGCCAGTCGACGTGGAGGTCGACAAGCTCGTGACGCTGCTGTTGGTCGTGCTGAGGCCGGTCGACAGGCTGCTGATGCCCGTCGACGTGGAGGTCGACAAGCTGGCGACGCTGCTGTTCGTCGTGCTGAGACCGGTCGACAAGCTGTTGATGCCGCTGGTCGCGGTGCTCAGGCCGGTCGAGGTGGACGTCGACAGACTGTCGATGCTGCTCGTGGCCGTGCTCAGGCCTGTGGAGGTTGACGTCGACAGGCTGACCAGGCTGCTGTTGGTTGTACTCAGGCCGGTCGACAGGCTGCTGATGCCCGTCGAAGTCGAAGTCGACAGGCTTGCGACGCTGCTGTTGGTGGTGCTGAGGCCCGTCGACAAGCTGTTGATGCCGCTGGTCGCCGTGCTCAGGCCCGTCGAAGTCGACGTGGACAGGCTGTCGATGCTGCTGGTCGCTGTGCTCAGACCCGTGGAGGTCGAGGTTGACAGGCTGGCCACAGCACTGTTGGTCGTGCTCAGGCCCGTCGACAAGCTGCCGATGCTGCTCGTCGCAGTGCTCAGGCCCGTCGAGGTCGAAGTCGACAGGCTCGCGACACTGCTGTTCGTCGTGCTCAGGCCCGTGGACAGGCTGCTGATGCCGGTCGATGTGGAGGTCGACAGGCTGGCGACGCTGCTGGTCGCCGTGCTCAGCCCCGTCGACAGGCTGCTGATGCCCGTCGAAGTGGAAGTCGACAGGCTCGCGACGCTGCTGTTGGTGGTACTGAGGCCGGTCGACAAGCTGTTGATACCGCTGGTCGCGGTGCTCAGGCCCGTCGAAGTCGATGTGGACAGGCTGTCGATGCTGCTCGCCGCTGTGCTCAGACCTGTGGAAGTCGAGGTCGACAGGCTGGCCACCGCACTGTTGGTCGTGCTCAGGCCCGTCGACAGGCTGCTGATGCCCGTCGAAGTGGAAGTCGACAGGCTCGCGACGCTGCTGTTGGTGGTGCTGAGGCCGGTCGACAGGCTGTTGATGCCGCTGGTCGCCGTGCTCAGGCCTGTCGAAGTCGACGTGGACAGGCTGTCGATGCTGCTGGTCGCTGTGCTCAGACCCGTGGAGGTCGAGGTTGACAAGCTGGCCACCGCACTGTTGGTCGTGCTCAGGCCAGTTGAGAGGCTGCTGATGCCAGTGGACGTGGAGGTCGACAGGCTTGCCACGCTGCTGTTGGTTGTACTCAGACCCGTGGACAAGCTGCCAATGCTGCTCGTCGCCGTGCTCAGGCCAGTCGACGTAGAAGTCGACAGGCTCGCCACGCTGCTATTCGTCGTGCTCAGACCCGTCGACAGGCTGCCGATGCTGCTGGTCGCAGTGCTCAAGCCGGTCGATGTGGAAGTGGACAGGCTCGCGACACTGCTGTTCGTCGTACTGAGGCCCGTGGACAGGCTGTCGATGCTACTCGTCGCGGTGCTCAGGCCGGTCGACGTGGAAGTCGACAGGCTCGCAACGCTGCTGTTGGTCGTGCTCAGCCCCGTAGACAGGCTGCCGATGCTGCTGGTTGCCGTGCTCAGGCCAGTCGACGTGGAGGTCGATAGGCTCGCCACACTGCTGTTGGTGGTGCTCAAACCCGTGGACAGGCTGCCAATGCTGCTCGTCGCGGTGCTCAGGCCAGTGGAAGTCGAGGTCGACAAGCTCGCGACACTACTGTTCGTCGTACTCAGACCGGTCGACAGACTTCCAATGCTGCTGGTGGCAGTGCTCAGCCCGGTGGAAGTCGACGTCGACAGGCTCGCCACACTGCTGTTCGTCGTACTCAGGCCCGTGGACAGGCTGTTGATGGCGCTGGTCGAGGAACTGAGGCTCGTCGAGAGGCTGGCGACGGTGCTGTTGGTCGTGCTCAGGCCAGTCGACAGACTGCCGATGCTGCTCGTTGCGGTGCTCAGGCCGGTCGACGTGGAGGTCGAGAGGCTGACGATGCTGCTGGTGGCCGTGCTCAGGCCGCTGGACAGCGACGCGGTGACCGTCTTCACCTGCAGCACGTTGACCGCGTCCTGGTCCGCCGTGCCGGGCGCCACGCCCGTGATCACGCGGTTGCCTACGTTCACCTCGCCGGCAGCGGTCTGCTTGCTTGCAAGTCCGAAGGCGTCGTAGTTCGTCATCTCCGCGGCGCTGCGGCTGGCCGTGGAGTTCGCGCCCAGCGCCACGCTGTTGTCGCCATTGGCGACGGCGTTCTGGCCGATGGCCACGCTGTTGGCGCCGATGGCCTGGCTGTCCGCGCCGGTGCTGTTGGCGTGGAAGTACTTCGTGCCCGTGTTGTAGATGGAGCTGACCGTCGAGCTCAGGGTGCCCAGGTTGCTGTTGGTCGTGCTCAGGCCGGTCGAGAGGCTGGTGATGCCGGTCGAGGTTGAAGTCGACAGGCTGGCCACTGCGCTGTTCGTCGTGCTCAGGCCCGTCGAAAGGCTCGTGATGCCCGTCGAGGCAGAGGTCGACAGGCTGGCAACTGCGCTGTTCGTCGTGCTCAGGCCCGTCGACAGGCTGGTGATACCGGTCGAGGTGGAAGTCGACAGGCTGGTCACTGCGCTGTTCGTGGTGCTCAGGCCGGTCGAAAGGCTCGTAATGCCCGTCGAGGCGGAAGTCGACAGACTGGCCACTGCGCTGTTCGTGGTGCTCAGGCCCGTCGACAGGCTGGTGATGCCGGTCGAGGCGGAAGTCGACAGGCTGGCCACTGCGCTGTTCGTGGTGCTCAGGCCAGTCGAAAGGCTCGTGATGCCGGTCGAGGTGGAAGTCGACAGGCTGATCACTGCACTGTTCGTCGTGCTCAGGCCAGTTGACAGGCTGGTGATGCCGGTCGAGGTGGAAGTCGACAGGCTGGTCACTGCGCTGTTCGTCGTGCTGAGGCCGGTCGAAAGGCTCGTAATGCCGGTCGAGGTGGAGGTCGACAGGCTGGTCACCGCGCTATTCGTGGTGCTTAGGCCGGTCGACAAGCTGGTGATCCCCGTCGAGGTGGAGGTCGAAAGGCTTGCGACGGCGCTGTTCGTCGTGCTGAGGCCAGTCGACAGGCTGGTGATGCCGGTCGAAGTCGAGGTCGACAGGCTGGAGACAGCGCTGTTGGTGGTGCTCAGGCCCGTCGACAAGCTGGTAATGCCCGTCGAGGTGGAGCTGGACAAGCTCGCAACGGCGCTGTTGGTCGTGCTCAGGCCTGTCGAAAGGCTGTTGATGCGGCTGGTCGCAGTGCTCAGGCCGGTGGAAGTGGAGGTCGAGAGGCTGCCGACAGCGCTGTTAGTGGTGCTCAGACCGGTGGACAGGCTGGTGATACCCGTCGAGGTCGAGGTCGACAGGCTGGAGACTGCACTGTTGGTGGTGCTGAGGCCTGTCGACAAGCTGGTGAGGCCGGTCGAAGTGGAAGTCGACAGGCTCGCCACGCTGCTGTTCGTCGTGCTCAGCCCGGACGACAGGCTGGAGACCGCACTGTTCGTGGTGCTCAGGCCGGTGGACAGGCTGGTGATGCCGGTCGAGGTGGAGGTGGAGAGGCTGCTGACGGTGCTGTTGGTGGTGCTCAGACCTGTCGACAAGCTGGCGATGCCGGTCGAAGTCGAAGTCGACAGGCTCGCGACACTGCTGTTCGTCGTGCTGAGGCCCGTCGAAAGGCTGTTGATGCGGCTGGTCGCGGTGCTCAGGCCGGTCGAAGTCGAGGTCGACAGGCTGCCGACCGTGCTGTTGGTGGTGCTGAGGCCGGTCGACAGGCTGGCGATGCCCGTCGAGGTCGAGGTGGAGAGGCTGGCGATGCTGCTCGCCGTGGTGCTCATGCCGGTGCTCAACTGGGCCACCGTCACGGCGTCCTGCGCGGCGGAGCCGTCGGCCACGTTGGTGATGCGCCGCAGGGCGGACGACGAGCCGACCGAGACTTCGGAGGCGGGCGCGGCGGATCCGGTGAGGAAGCCCTTGCCCGTGGGAGCGGCCGCGCCGGTCACGCTGCCCGCGCCGAGCGCGACGCTGTTGGTGTACGCGGCGTTGGCCTGGCCGCCGATCGCTATCGCGTCGTCGGCGAGGGCCTTGGCGCCTTGGGTGCCGTTGTTGCCGATCGCGATGGCGCCCTTGCCCGTGGCAAGCGCCTGGGTGGTCGGCGCGGTGGCGGTGGAGCCGCCGATGGCGATCGAGTTCAGCCCGGCGGCGTTGGCCATGCTGCCGACTGCCGTGGCGAAGTTGCTGGATGCAACCGCCGACTGGCCGAGCGCAACGCCCGCCGCGCCGGAAGCATTCGCGGAGCGCCCCATCGCCAGGCCGTTGCTGTTGGCCGACGCGCCGCCGCCGATGGCGGTACTGCTGTTGCCGTAGGCGTTCGCGGTGCTGCCGATCGCCGTCGCCCAGGCGTCGCTGGTCGTGGCTCCTGCGCCGATGGCCGTGGCGTTGTTGCTGGTGGTGCCGGATCCGGCGCCGATGGCGACGGTGCTGGTGCTGCCTGCCTGGGCGCCACGGCCGAGCGCCACTGCATCCGAACCGAGCGCATTGGCGCTGGCGCCGATCGCGATGCTCGAAGTCGACCCCGCGCTGACCGTCGCACTGTTGCCCAGCGCAATGGCGGAAGCGGCCAACGCGTTGGCGGAACTGCCGATGGCCACCGTATCCGACTGGGTCGCCTGCGCGTTGATGCCGATGGCCGAGCTGTTGGCGCCGGAGGCGCTGGTAGCGCTGTTGCCCACCTGGAAATGGTTGGCAAGGACGGTCGTGGTGGAGTTGGTGGTGCTCGCGTCGCCCAGCGTGATGTTCGTGGCGTTCGCGATGTCCGCATTGCCGACGAAGTAGTTGCGAACCGGCGTGCCCGCGCCTCCGCCGCGCAGCACCATGCTCTCGCCGCTGCCCGTCGAGTCAGGGTTCGCGACGAAGGTCAGGCCCTGGTTGCCCGCGGGCTGGCACACGAGAGTGCCGGTACACGACAGCTGCGCGAACGCATTCGGACTTGCCAGCCCGAACGCGAGCATCAGCGAAGCCGACAGCATGCTGACCCGCAGGAACCCGCCGCTGATGCCGCTCCTGCTCGCCTTGCCCCTGCTTTTCTCGAGCTCGCTGACCGCCACCCATGCTCCCAGGGCTTCATTCCATATGCTTCTGTATGACTTGTTCATGTTGACGTTCGGCTCGCGGTGAAGGTGAATGGACGGGTTCGAATCAGCTGAAATGCGATGCTTCCTGCGCCAGGTTTCATCGCGGAAGCGCCGGTCCGGTGCAGCGCTCAATTACAGGAATGCTGGAATGTACGGAGTTGTTTACATTTCAGGTACGCCGCAACAATCTTCAAAATCCGCTCTGATGATTTAGTTCACAAAATTTTCAAAAAGCAGCCGGTATTGCGGAGATTGCAATCAGCTCCGGCTCATGGAAGGAGGTTCCAATTGATCACTCGAAGGCCTTCCACCGCCCTATCTGCAACGAACTACGCCTATCAGCCCGCCTTCTTGCCGACTTCGACACGACGCCATGCCGGCGCTTTTTTTGCCAAAAAGTTCACAGGGTGATTTGAGACCGTGAAATTAATCACGGCGCCATTAATCAAATCCCGTGATCTTTTTCACGTAAAAACAGCCCTCGGCTTGAATTAACATTTAAGAAACAATTCAATGCCTCACGTATCCAGGCTCCGCATTGGAATCACCATCGGCCTCCATCACGAGGCCGAAACGCTCTGGAACAACGGCATCAAGCAGAACGCCGTTTTCCTGGCAGAAGCGCTGAAGCACTGCCCGGCGGTTACATCGGTGGCGCTCGTTAACACGACGGCAGTCCCCATCACCCCGGCCCTGCCCTGGGACCAGGCGCGCTGGCCGACCGTGACCTTCGAGGCGGCCAAGGACAGCGTCGATGTGCTGATCGAGCTCGGCGGCCAGATCGACGCGGAGCAGACCGACTACCTGAAGCAGCGCGGCGCGCGGCTGGTGTCGTACTGCTGCGGTTTCGAGTACGTGCACGCCATGGAGTCGATGCTGTTCGGCAAGACGCTGTGGGGCCAGAACCTGTTCGTGAACCGGCGCTACGACGACATCTGGATGGTTCCGCAGGTGGCCAACATCAGCCAGCCCTACTTCGAGGTGCTGCGCCGTGCCGAGGCGCGCGCCGTGCCTTTCGTGTGGAGCCCGGTCTTCCTCGACGAGCGCACGCGCGGCCTGCCCGATGCAGGCGTCTACCAGCCGCATGCCGGCGCGCGCCGGCTCAGCGTGATGGAGCCGAACAGCAACGTGGTGAAGTTCTGCCTCTATCCGGTCTTGATCGCCGAACTGGCGTATCGAGCGCGGCCCGAGGCCATCGCGCTGCTGCAGGTCACCAATGCCGAGCGGCTGGCGAAGGAAAACATGGAATTCATCACGCTGATGAACCAGCTCGACCTGGTCCGCGAGCACAAGGCTGTGTTCCTGGGCCGGCACGAGACGCCGGTATTCCTGGCGCAGAACACCGACATCGTGATCTCCCACCAGTGGGAGAACCCGCTGAACTACTTCTACCTGGAGACCTGCTGGCAGGGCTACCCGCTGGTGCACAACGCGCACCTGTGCGCGGACCTCGGCTACTACTACCCGGGCAACGACGTGGCCGCGGGCGGCACCCGCGTGCTCGAGGCCGTCGCCACGCACGATGCCGGCGCGGCAAGCTACCGCGCGCGCCAGCGTAGCCTGATCGACCGCTACCTCCCTGGCAACGCCGCGGCCACCGAGGTCTACGACAACCTGCTGCTCGGCCTGATGCAGCGCCCCGCCCGATAGGCGCACGGAGCCCGACATGCTCGATCCATCCGAACTCCGGCAGATCTTTCCCGTGATCGTCACGCCGAGCCACGACGGCAAGGTCTTCCTGAACTACCTCACCTCGATACTGAACTTCACCGTCCAGGCCGAGCGTGCCGGCATGCGGCTGCAGGTGCTCACGCACCAGGGCGAAAGCCTGGTGACGCGTGCGCGGAACAACTGCGTGGCCCAGTTCCTCGCCAATCCGCAGTGGACGCACCTGTTCTGGATCGACGCCGACATCGGCTTCTCGGCGCAGGCGGCCTTCCGGTTGCTGCTGTCGGGCTACGACGTGGCGGCGGGGGTCTATCCGCTGAAGCGGGAGAACTGGCCCGCAGGCGGCGTGGCAGAGGGCACGACGCAGCAGCAGTTCGAATCCACCTTCACCCGCTACACCGTCAACGCCGAGGCCTCCCAGGCCACCTCGCGGGTCGAGCTCGAGGTGCAGCCCGACGGCTTCATGAAGATGACCGAGGCGCCGACCGGCTTCATGGTGATCAGGCGCTCGGTGTTCGAGCGGCTCATGGCCAGCTACCCAGAGCTGCGCTACGTGCCCGACAGCATCGGCGAGGCCGACCTCGGCCTGCACTACCGCTTCTTCGACGTGATGGTCGATCCGCAGACGCGCCGCTACCTTTCGGAGGACTACGGCTTCTGCCGCCTCTGGACGGGACTGGGCGAGTCGATCTATATCGACGCCAACTCCAACCTGACGCACCAGGGCGCGAAGCTGTATCGCGGCGATTTCGCGAACTCGCTGCTGACTTCGCTGCCGCATGCGGTCGGCGGACCAGCCGGCGCGGCGATGGTGCTCACGGGGCGGGAGCACCTGCAGCCCAACCAGCCGCCGCTCTGAAAAAGACGCAAAAAAACAAAGCCCCGCCGAAGCGGGGCTTGTTTCATCGGGGCGATCCGCAGATCACCCGGAAGAGCCGGAACCCGGATCAGGCCGCGACCGTATCCGCCACGCCCTTGTAGTCCTCGATCTTGTCGAAGTTCAGGTATTGGTAGATCTTGTCGCCGTTGCTGTTGATCACGCCGATGTCGGCCATGTACTCCTCGCGCGTCGGGATGCGGCCGAGCTTCGAGCAGATGGAAGCCAGCTCCGCCGAGCCCAGGTACACGTTGGTGTTCTTGCCCAGGCGGTTCGGGAAGTTGCGGGTGCTGGTCGACATGACGGTGGCGCCTTCGCGCACCTGGGCCTGGTTCCCCATGCACAGCGAGCAGCCTGGCATCTCGGTACGCGCACCGGCATTGCCGAACACGCCATAGTGGCCTTCCTCGGTGAGCTGCTGCGCGTCCATCTTGGTCGGCGGCGCGATCCACAGCTTCACCGGGATGTCGCGCTTGCCTTCGAGCAGCTTCGACGCGGCGCGGAAATGGCCGATGTTGGTCATGCACGAGCCGATGAACACTTCGTCGATCTTGGCGCCGGCCACGTCCGACAGCGTCTTCACGTCGTCGGGGTCGTTCGGGCAGGCCACGATGGGCTCGTGGATGTCGGCCAGGTCGATCTCGATGACGGCCGCGTAGTCGGCGTCGTCGTCGCCCTTGAGCAGCTGCGGGTCCTTCAGCCAGGCTTCCTGCGCGGCGATGCGGCGCTGCAGCGTGCGCGCGTCGGCGTAGCCCTCGGCAATCATCCACTTCATCAGCGTGATGTTGCTGTTGATGTACTCGATGATCGGTTCCTTGTTCAGGTGCACCGTGCAGCCGGCGGCCGAGCGCTCGGCAGAGGCGTCGCTCAGCTCGAAGGCCTGTTCCACCTTCAGGTCGGGCAGGCCCTCGATCTCGAGGATGCGGCCCGAGAAGATGTTCTTCTTGCCCTTCTTCTCGACCGTCAGCAGG
>Ga0055543_1000883_pt1 | contig 14292 bp, 17 predicted proteins | sample AraplaCvi_mMF_r2_2_FD_61186 | JGI IMG/M metagenome (GOLD analysis project Ga0055543, IMG submission 61186) | Arabidopsis root microbial communities from North Carolina, USA - plate scrape MF_Cvi_mMF_r2 | ecosystem: Host-associated > Plants > Roots > Endosphere | place: USA: North Carolina | reverse complement strand
ATCCTCGCGGGTACATACTCATCGGCCTGGGTGGATGCCACCCTGAGCCAGAAAGGCGTTTGACACCATGGACAAGCCGACTTTGCAGCGCCTCGCGGCGCTGGACAGCAACACCGTTTCAGACGCGCTGGATTTCCTGGGGCTGCCCGGCGCCACCTATGGGCTGAGGCCGCTCTGGGACTGCCCCAAGGTCGTGGGCCGGGCCAGCACCGTCCTGCTGGGGCCCAAGACCGAAGCCAGACCCACTGTCCACCTGATCTCGCCCGTGATAGACGCGGTCACGACGGACGACAGGGTGCTCGTAATCTCGGGTGGCATAGATGGCATTTCGTGCTGGGGCGACATTCTGGCCAACGCCGCCGTAGCCAAGAAAATCCGCGGCACCGTCATTGACGGCTGCAGCCGCGACATCGAGGGCAGCGAGTCCATCGCCTACCCGGTGTACGGCAAAGGCATCACTATGGTCAGCGCGCGCAACCGCGTGGTCCAGCTCGACGCCGGCAAGCCGGTGCAAATGGCCGGCGTGACCGTGCGCGAAAACGACTACGTGATTGCGGACCGTTGCGGCACCGTCTTTATCCCGCAAGAAAAGATCGAAGAAGTGCTGGCCCTGGGGGAAAAGATCAACCGCCGCCAGGAGGGTATGGTCGCCGCTGTCAGGGCAGGGCGCTCCGTCGTCGACGTGATGCACGACAAGGAGTTTGAAGCCATTGCCGCGGAGCGCAAATGACGCGCGCCCACAGCCTGCTGAACACCCGCCTCGCCGCCGCGCAGCCCTCCGCAACCTATCGCATGATGGACCGCGCCGCGCTGCGCAAGGCGACCGGACACCCGGTGATCTCGCTGACCGCCGGGGAGCCCGACTTCGACACGCCGCCCCATGTGCGCGAGGCGGGCATCGCCGCCATTGGGGCGGGGCACACGCGCTACACACCGGTGGCCGGCTTGCGGGCCTTGCGCGAGGCGGTGGCCGCGAAGTACCAGCGCGAGAACGGGCTGGATGTCGCCTGGCTGGACACCATCGTCTGCTCGGGCGGCAAGCAGGTGCTGTACAACGCCTTGGCCGCCACGCTCAACGAGGGCGACGAGGTGATCATTCCGTCGCCATACTGGGTCAGCTACCCGGAGATGGTCCAGATCTGCGGCGGCCTGTCGGTCATCGTGCCGTGCACCGCGGCAACCGGCTTCAAGCTGACGCCCGCCGCCCTCGAAGCCGCGATCACGCCCAGGACCAAGTGGCTGATCCTGAATTCCCCGTCAAATCCCACCGGTGCGGTTTATACCCGCGAGGAACTCGTGGAACTCGGGCGCGCGCTGCTGGCGCACCCGCACGTACTCATCCTGTCCGACGACATTTACGAGCACCTGATCTTCGACGGCGCGGCGTTTTGCACCCTGGCCCAGGCCGTTCCGGCACTGCGGGAGCGGACGCTGACCATGAACGGTGTGTCCAAGGCCTACGCGATGACGGGCTGGCGCATAGGCTTTGGCACCGGGCCCCGCTGGCTGCTGGAGGCCATGGAAAAACTGCAAGGGCAGCAGACCTCGGGCGCTTGCTCGATCTCGCAACATGCCGCCCTCGCGGCGCTCAACGGCCCCAAGGACTTCATCGCGCAAAGCCGCGCCCAGTTCCAGCGGCGGCGCGACCTGCTGGTCGCGCAGCTGAACCAGGCCCCGGGACTGCGCTGCGAGACGCCCGCCGGCGCGTTCTATGCGTTTGCTTGCTGTGCCGGATTGATAGGCAGGCGCAGCGCGGGCGGCGTTCTGCTCGATTCCGATGAAGCCGTGGCGGTCGCGCTGCTCGAGGAGGCGAACGTGGGTGTGGTGCACGGTTCCGCTTTCGGCCTGGCGCATCACCTGCGCTTCGCCTATGCGATCGGTGAGGCGTCCCTGCAACAGGCAGGCGCCGCGGTCCGGGACTTCTGCGCCCTGGCCGGCCCGGCCTGAATCCCCCGAATTCGTAAGCTCGCGTATCCAGCTGCCTCCTCCAATTGGGGGATGCGCTATAGCCCAAAAGGTAGCAGAGTCATGTAGCAGGATGTATCCGGGCCTGGAACAGGCTTGGCGCATTTCGGCAGCATGAAATGTCCCACCTGAAGGGAGAACCATGATGGCTTCGCGAGCTCCCCCAACCGCTGCGGCGATTGACCGCATTACCTTGCTTGATCCGCGGGTCGTGCAGGCCTGGTGCGCTGAATTGCAATGCACCGAGCACGAACTGCGCGCGGCCGTTTACGCCGTGGGAAGCGAACCAGAGCAGGTCAGGCGCTATTTCCGCCGCCGCAAGGAAACGCCGGAAATGCTGGAGGACTGAGGGTTTCCCTGTAGGTTTTACACCGAGCCTGGGACAGGGCATCACCCGACCCCATGAATGATTTTGTTTGCGGATGATGCCGCATGAACACTTTAATTCACCCCCCTGTGATCGAGGCCCCCACGCCCGGGGAAGAGCAAGAAAAAGCCTCCAGCACCACCGAGCTGCTGTTCGGCCTGGCGCTCGGTGTCTGCGCAATCGCCGCGGTGCATCTGGTGGGCTATGCGGTACTCCTCATCGCGCCTGTGCTGAGAGAACTTCTCGACCAGTTCTGAAGCACAGGCCCTGCATGGGCGCTTAGGCCGGCAAGGGTGCAATGGCCTCTCGCAGGTGCTTTTCCAGCGCCATGACCACAGGCTGCCGCGAACCCAGGCCTTTGCGCAGGATGCCGATCTCGCGGTAAAAAGTCTTGTCGCCCAGGTCAATCGCGCGCACGCCCGGCGGCAAGGGCAGGTAGGCCTCGACCATGGGCACCAGCGCGACCCCCAGGCCTTCGGCGACCAGTTTCATGAGGCCGGCGATCTCGTCGAGTTCGATGGCGTCCTGCACCGTGAGTTTGTTGTCGCGCAGGAAGCGCGTGACCAGGCGCCCACCGAAAGAGGTGCGCTCATAGCGCAAAAAGGGCTGGGTTTCGAGCAGCTTGCGCCAGTCCCGGCCCTTGCTGTCTTTGGGGGCCAGCAGCTTGAAGGGCTCGCGCATCAGGGACTGCCAGCTCATCTCGGGCAGGATGCCGAAGGGCGGCCGGATCATGACGGCCGCGTCGATCTCGGCGCTGTCGAGCTGGTCCATCAGCTTCATCGAAACACCGGGGAGGATGTTGACGAGCAGCCTGGGATGGTCTTTGCGCAATGCCGCCAGCGCGCGCGGCAGCACCGAGGATTGCACCGAGGCAATCGCGCCTATGCGCAAGGTGCCGGCAAGCTCTTCATCGCCGCCTGCATCGCCCAGCTTTGAATACAGCGCCACAATCTCTTCGGCGCGCGCAAGCACCCTGGCGCCGGCCTCATTGAGCACGGCGGAACGCCGCGTGCGGTCAAAAAGCGCGAAACCCAGCGATTCTTCGAGCCGCTGGATCTGGCTGCTCACGGCGGACTGGGTCAGGCCTATCTGTTCGCCGGCCGCGGAAAAGCCGCCGTGGCGCACGACCGCGATCAGGGTTTTGAGCTCGGTGATCATGGGGGAGGGCTTTAATTGATCGAAATTATTGATTCTCAGTTTGAATATATATCGTTTTTCAAACTCCGTGAATCACCCTAAAGTAGGGCTTTCACGATTCCACAAGGCTCACGATGACCGCACACAACACCGCAGCACCCGCCAAAGTGCTCCCACCATTTCACCTGGCCTTCCCCGTCCATGACCTGGCCGTGGCGCGCCAGTTTTATGGGGAACTGCTGGGCTGCTCCGAAGGCCGCAGCTCCAATGAATGGGTGGATTTCAATTTCTACGGTCACCAGATCGTGGCCCATCTGGCGCCCGAAGAATGTGGCCACCGCCAAACCAGCGCGGTGGACGGCCACAACGTTCCGGTGCGCCACTTCGGCGCGATTTTGTCGCTGCCCGAGTGGGACGCGCTGGCGGCGCGCCTGAAGGCGGCCGGCACGAAATTCGTCATCGAGCCTTACGTGCGTTTCAAGGGCGAACCGGGCGAACAAGCCACCATGTTTTTCCTGGACCCCTCCGGCAACGCCATCGAGTTCAAGGCCTTTGCCAGCCTGGACAACCTCTTTGCCAAGTGACATGGGGCATTTCAAGGAAGTCTCGCTCCAGCACGCGAGCCGGCTGATCAACCACGGCCCCACGGTGCTGGTGACCAGCGCGCACGGCAAGGCGCGCAATGTGATGGCGGCCGCCTGGTCCATGCCGGTGGAGTTCGTGCCGCCGCGTATTTCCGTGGTGATCGACAAGAAGACCTATACGCGTGAGCTCATCATGGCCAGCGGCGGCTTCGGCATCTGCATTCCGGGCAACACCCTGGCCGCTTTGACGCATGCAGTGGGCAGCGAGTCCGGGCGCGATATCGACAAGTTCGCGCACTACGGCCTGAAGGCCCGCAGCGGCCCGGTACTGGGCCTGCCCTTGCTGGAAGAGGGCTGCGCGGCCTGGCTGGAATGCCGGCTGATCCGCGAGCCGCACACCGAGGACGCCTACGACACCTGTTTCGCGGAAGTCGTCGCCGCGGCCGCCGATGAACGTGTATTCCAGCAGGGGCACTGGCGCTTTGGCGACGACAACCGCGAGCTACAGACCATCCACCACCTGGGTGGCGGCAACTTCGTCAGGTCGGGCGGGATGTTTTATGCGGGTGACGCCGCGACGGCGCGGCCTTCGGGCTCGCAATAAACATGGGCGCGTGAATCGGAACTTGACCTTCAGCACGAAGGTAATATTGCCCATAACGCCCATATAGACGAAGGTAGTATTGACTAATCGTCCCCGCAGAGTATCTTGTGCTTAGCCTTTGGTGGCCTGTGCGCGCTTCTGTCTGATACTGACCCGCCGATATTGCGCTTGCGCAACACCCAGATTGGCGGATGAACGCATTCAAGCGAGGAACTCTCAGCATGAGAACGTCTATGCGTATGTTCGATGTGGCGAAGGGCTCCGCGGCTGACATTGCCTCAATGGTCGTTCAGCCTTCAGAACAGGGCCGCAGCTTGCCTGGCACGGATGTTTTCTACCATGCCGGCATGGTCACCGGGCAATGCAGGCAAGCCTTGCTCGGGCAGACCCCAGCCACGATCTGGTTGACCGGATTGAGCGGTGCGGGAAAGTCCACGCTCGCGTACGCGTTGGAAGCCATGCTGCTGGATCTCGCCCACCCTTGCTTCGTTCTGGACGGGGACAATCTCCGGCATGGACTGAGCAAAGACTTGGGATTTTCCGCGCCGGACCGGCGTGAGAACATTCGACGCACGGCCGAAGTCGCGCGCATCATGAATGAAGCCGGATTGATCGTGGTCACTGCCTTGATTTCGCCGTTCCGGGACGACCGGAAAATGGCGCGAACCATCATCGGCGATGCACGATTCGTTGAAGTCCATGTCAGCACGCTGGTAACCGTCTGTGAGCAGCGCGACCCGAAAGGGCTGTATGTGCGGGCACGCGCCGGACAGCTTGCGGAATTTACCGGCATCTCGTCTCCCTACGAAATACCGCTCATACCTGATTTGGTGCTGGACACCGGCGCATTGCCCTTGAAAGATTCGACCCAGACCTTGCTCGACCTGGTTGCGCAGCGCTGCTTCAAATGAGGCGCAACACAAAGCGGGCCTCATGATCGACGGGGCGAAAATTTCTTGAGCCCTTGTGCGCTGAATATTTCAGCTGACTCAATGTAAGCAATAACAGGAGCAGGCCCATGGAGGTAGCAGAAGCAAAGGATGCCGGCGCCCTCGTGCACTCTCGCCCACGGCCCGTGCTGATGATCCCGCTGCGGCGCTGCGGCAGCCATGCGCTGCGCTTGCGCCTGAGCTTCAATCCAGACTTTTACTCGCCCTATCCCTTGCACATCGTGGATTTCATGCCGCTGGTACCGCTCTATGGCGATCTTTCCGATGACCGGGCGTATTTCCGCATGGTAGTGGACGTGGTGGGTTTGCAGGCGGCAAGCCCGGTCAAGTGGCCAAACGTGGTATTTGATCCGAGGCAGGTATTCGAGGCGATACGCCTCGAGAGGCGCAGCGTGCATCGCGTCGTCTGGGAATTGCTGCTGCGCGCCGGGGAGCTGCATGGTGCGAGGATCGTCATGGATAAATCGCTCGACAGCGTGCACTACGCGGACGAGCTGATGAGCCTGTTTCCGCAGCTGCTGTTCCTGAATGTCGTGCGGGATCCGCGCGCGCAAGTGGCATCCATGACCCGCGCCATCATCCACGATTTCGATGCCGCCCTGAACGCAAAAGCATGGGTTGATGCCTATCGTGTGGCGCGGTCGCTGGCGCAGCGTTATCCGGAACGGGTGCTTACCGTGCGTTATGAGGACTTTCTTGCCGATCAGGAGAGCACCTTGCGCAAGATCTGCCGCTTCTTCGGCATCGAGTACCTGCCGCAAATGCTGGATGTCACGCGTTCGCACGAGGCGCAGCAGCTATCCCATATGTCGGCGCTCTGGGCTTCGAATTGTTTCGCGCCGATAGCCGCCAACACGGACAAATTCAAGACGCAGCTTTCGCTGAAGGAAATCGAAGTGATCGAGACCTTGGCGCGCGACTACATGGCGCTTTATGGCTATGAACTGATGACGGATGCACGGGCAGAGATCAGCGACAGCATGATGGCGCGCTCCCGCGAATGCTCCGATATAGCGAAGCGGCGCGCCTGGCAGGATCTGGAGCAGGGCGATTACCGGGATTTCATCTTGCGCCGCTTCCGGTCAGACTACCTGCAGCAGGTACGCAATCGCCTGGATGATTTGCCGATGGCCGTTGCGGGCAACGCAGGCGATGCGGCTCGCACGGCGTGAAATTCTTCTATAGCGAACGCGGCAAAATTACATTCGGAACGAAAAGACTGCGATGAAACATTGGCAATTCGGCGGCATCAAAGGAAAACTCCTCGTTGGCCTGGGTTCCATGCTGGGATTCACCGCCTTGGTCGCCATCACGGGCGTGTGGTGGATCATGAAGCTGGAGCGCGTCAACGACGAGATGGTTGACGCCGGACTGACGGTGGAGCGGCAGATCAAGGAGTGGCACCGCCTGACGCGGGCCAATACCTTGAGGACGCTGCTTTTGCTCAAAACCAATGATCCGGTACTGGAAAAGGAAGTTCGCGTCGAGATCGACGAAACGGTCAAAAAAGTCAACGGTATCCTGCGCAAACTGGATACGGCCTTGCACGACGGCCCGATTGCGGAAACCTTTTCCGCGGCAACCGAACGGCGCCTGCAATACCAGAAGATCCGCGCCGACGCATTCCAGGCAAAAAAGGCCGGCGACGAGCGCGAAGTCAGCCGCATCATCGAGCAGGAACTGATGTACGCGCAGAACAGCTTTCAGGCCGCGGTACAACAGCTGTCCGACGAGCAGGTCGCGCATATGCAAGAACTGGTCGCGAGCAACAATGCGCAGTCGGAACAGGCGCGATTCCTCGTTGCAGTCTCCACTTCCATCGCGTTCGTCCTGGCGCTGCTGTTCTGGCTGGTGGCGCACAGACGCTCCAGGGAGGTAGAGCGCACGCTCAGTCACCAGCTGTCGGAAAGCACGGAATTGCAGCAGGCAATCCTGGATAGCGCCAATTTCTCCATCATCTCGACGGATATCAACGGAGTGATCCGCCTGTTCAACAATGGGGCGCATCGCATGCTGGGGTATTCGGCCAGCGAGCTCTTCGCCCGGCATACACCCGACTTGCTGCACGACGAAACCGAAATGGCGGAGCGCGCGCAGCAACTGAGCATGGAGCTGGGACAACCGGTCAAAGCCGGTTTTGAAGCACTCGTTGCCAGGGCGCGCGGCGGCTTGGCGGACGAGCGGGAATGGACTTATATCCGCAAGGACGGCAGCCGCTTGCCTGTCATGGTATCGGTCACAGCGCTGAGGGATGAGCAGCTTGCGCTGACGGGTTTTCTTTGCGTTGCCTACGACCTGATAGAGCGCAAGAGGGTCGAAAACATGAAGAATGAATTCATTTCGACGGTCTCGCACGAACTGAGAACCCCGCTCACCTCCATTCGCGGCTCGCTCGGGCTGATCTTCGGCGGCGTGGGCGGCGAGTTGCCCGAGGCCGTAAAGAACCTGGTGGGCATCGCCAAGAGCAACTGTGAGCGCCTGATCCGCTTGATCAACGACATGCTGGACAGCGAGAAGATCGAGTCCGGCAAGATGCGCCTGGACCTGCAGGTCATCGACCTCAGGCCGCTGATCCAGCAGGTGCTGGCCGCCAACGAGGGGTTCGCAGGCCAATACAGCGCGAGCTTGCGGCTGCAGGCGCCCGATGCGTCGCTGCAGGTGCGCATTGACGGGGACCGCATGATCCAGGTGCTGACCAACCTGCTGTCCAATGCCGTGAAATTTACGCCGGAGGGCGGGGTCGTGGAGGTGCGGGTGTCGCGTGTGGCCCAGAAAGTGCGGGTTGAAGTGGTGGACCGCGGCCCCGGCATTCCGGAGGAGTTTCGCGGCCGCATCTTCCAGAAATTTTCGCAAGCGGATTCTTCCGACACCCGGCAAAAGGGCGGGACCGGCCTCGGGCTCAACATTTCCAAGGCGCTCATCGAGAAGATGGGCGGCAGCATAGGCTTTAACAGTACGGTGGGCAGGGGCACCACCTTTTTCTTCGAGATACCCGAATGGCGGAGTCCGGTGGCGCAATTGCAGCCGTTCCGGGCCAAGGCTGACGCCTTCCAGCCGCGCATCCTGATTTGCGAGGACGACCCCGACGTCGCCAGGCTCATCAGCATGATGCTGGCCAAGGCGGGATTTGAGGCCGAGATGGCCTACAGCGCTGAACAGGCTTTGGCCTGCCTCGCGCGCAGCAGTTACGACGCCGTGACCGTGGACCTGAAGCTGCCCGGCCAGAACGGCATCGCCTTCATCAGCGCGCTGCGCGACAACGAAAGCACACGCAAGCTGCCGGTCGTGGTGGTCTCGGCGCTGGCCGAGGAAGGGCGGCTGCAGTTCAACCACAAACCGCTCACAGTCTCGGATTGGCTGCAAAAGCCGATTGACGAAGATCTGCTGATCCTCAGCGTACGCCGGGCCGTCGCCGGCATACAGGCCGGCAAGCCGCGCATACTGCATGTGCAAGCAGATCTTGATATCCAGCACATCGTGGCCGCGGTGGCCCAGGATTTCGCCAACTTTACATCTGCCGCCACGCTGGATGAAGCCCGTGCCCTGCTGCGGGAGCAGCCTTTTGACCTGGTGCTGCTGGACCTGGGGCCGGGCAAGGAGTCAAGCTGGGACCTGGTGGGGGATATTGACGCGCTCGATCCGCGGCCGCCGGTGATTGTGTTTTCGCCCAGCGACACGGACCTGGCGGAAGATAAGCGGGCCGAGGCTGTCCTGCTCAAGGCCCGTACCTCCAGCATGGAGCTGTTAAGCACCATCCAGCGTATTTTGCAGATTCCTGCGGACCCTCCCGCCGTCCCCAACCCCTGAGCAGTCCCCTGCGAGCACCGCGCGGCCTTCCGGCGCGCAGTGACGGCATCCAAAGCGTGGCAAACTGAAAACCCAAGCCACTGTCTGGAGAGCGCCATGCAGGTTCATGGAAGTTGCCATTGCGGGAATATTCGCTTCGAAGCCGAAGTCGATCCCGAAGACACCACGATTTGCCATTGCACGGATTGCCAGAAGCTCACGGGTTCTGCCTACCGGGTTTCCGTGCCGGCCAAGGAGGGCTCATTCCGGCTCGCCGCGGGTAAACCGGCCATCTATGTCAAAACCGGCGACAACGGCGCGCGGCGTGCCCAGGCCTTTTGCCCAAACTGCGGATCGCCGCTGTATACCTATGCGGCGGATGACCCGCGCATCTACGGGCTCAGGGTCGGCGGCATCACCGAGCGCGAGGCGCTGGTTCCGAGACAACAGAAATGGTGCCGCTCGGCCCTCGCGTGGACAGCCGAGCTTTCCGGGATGCCGGGCCGGGAAAAAGACTGAGGCCTTGCGCGCCGCATCGCGCGGGCGTTAGGGTGATGCCGGACATGCCGCAGGGCAGGGCGGGCTTAGCCCAATAGCTTGACCAGGGCCCGCAACCCCGCCGTCACCTCGCCGTCGCCGATCAAGCCCAACCCAAAGGTCAGGCCGTTGTAGCGCAGCCGCCGCAGCCCGGACCTGTCCAGCGCTTCCACCGCGATGCCCGCCTCGGCGGCCGCGCGCGCCACCTTGTACGCTTCGAACTGCGGCGCCAGCATGGCGCTCACATGCAGCCCGGCTGCCGACGGCAGCGGTATCAGCAGCCCTTCCGCGTGCTGCTCCATCGCCTGCAGCAGGGCGTCGCGCCGCCCCGCATAGATGCGGCGCATGCGCCGCACATGGCGCGCGAGATGGCCTTCGCGGATAAAGGCGGCCAGCGCCAATTGCGTCAGCAAGGGCGGCGCGCCGTGGGTGGCATGCAGCGCCGCCGCAAGCCGCTCCCGCGCCCAGGCCGGCGCCACCACAAAGCCGGCGCGCAGGGCAGGGAACATCACCTTCGAAAAAGTGCCGACATAAAACACCAGGCCGCTGTCGTCCAGCGAATGCAGCGCGTCCAGCGGGCGGCCGCCGTAACGAAACTCGCCGTCGTAGTCGTCCTCGATCACGACGGCCTGGTGTTGCCGCGCGAATTCCAGCAGCTGCGAGCGGCGGTTCAGGGACATCGCGGTGCCGACCGGGAACTGGTGCGAGGGCGTCACGCAGACCACCTTGGCCTCGGGCGGCAGGCGGTCCACACGCAGGCCTTCCTTGTCGAGCGGCACGCGCTGCAGCTGCGCACCGCGAAACGCCATGGCCGCGTGCAAGGGCGCATAACCCGGGTCCTCGACGGCCACCAGCGTGGCCTGCGGCGTGACCAGCAGCTCGGCCAGCAGGGCGAAGGCGTGCTGCGCGCCCGAGGTGATGAACACGTCATCGGCACTGCAGGCCACCGCGCGCGACAGGGACACATGGCCGGCAATCGCTTCGCGCAGCTGGGGGTCGCCGGCGGGGTCGGTATAGGCCCTGGGGGCGCGCGCGAAGTCGTGCTGGGCCCGGCCGCACAGGCGCCGCCAGCTATCCCAGGGAAACTGCGAGTGGTCCGGCAAGCCCACCCGAAAGTCAAAACGCGGCCCAGGCGGCATGGCTTCGGCGGACCAGGGCGCCACGCGCCGCCATGCGTCAGGGAGGTCTGCCCGTGGCGGGCCGGCTGGGGGGGATGGCGGCGTCGCAGGGCCGCGCGGCGGCAAGGTCACCGCGACAAAAGTGCCCGCGCGCTGGCGCGGCAGCAGATAGCCTTCCGCCGACAAGTGGTCATACGCGGCCAGCACGGTGTTGCGCGAAACACCCAGCCGGTCCGCGAGTTCGCGTGTGGTCGGCAGCCGCACGCCCGCAGCCAGGCGCCCGTCGATGATCGCCGCCCGGATCTGGCGGTGCAGGGCGGCGAAGCGCTCCCGCGAGCCGGCCGCGGGCATGTCGATGTGAAATTCCATGCCTATTTTGGCCCTTATGAATTAGCAAATTGTGGAGCTTCAAAGGTACCAGATGGCATGCCATGCTGCGGGCCGGAAACATGAAATAAAACCTGAAACAAAGGGTGATGCCCCGATGGATACTGCACTCGTCTTGCTCTCGCTGTTCCTGATCGACAGCCTGGCCATCGTCAGCCCTGGCCCGAACATTTTGCTGGTCGTGCATGCAGCGGCCGAGCGCGACCGGCGCGGCGCCTTGCTGATTGCCGTGGGGCTGGCCGCCGCCGGCGCCATGTGGGCGCTGATCGCGGTCACCGGCCTGACGGCGGTTTTTGAGCTGATGCCTTCGCTGCAGACGGGGATCCGTATCGCCGGCGCGGCCTATCTTTTGTACATTGCCGTGCGCCTGTGGCGCTCGCACGCGGGGCCCAAGCCTACGGTGGCAGTCTCCGAGCGGGCGGCGCAGCCGGTGCGCCAGGCGCTGCTGCGCGGCCTGGCCACCGGCCTGCTGAACCCGAAATCGTTGGCTTACTTCGGGAGCATCTTTGTGCTGCTGGTGCCGGCCGATGCCGGCTGGCCGCTTCGCGCCGCGGCGGTCGGGCTGGTGCTTTTCGATGCGCTGCTCTGGTACGGCCTGGCCGCCTGCCTGTTCTCGACGCCGCGCGTGATCGAGGGCTACATGACGCTGCGCCGGCCCATAGACCGGGCTTGCGCGGCGCTGATGGCGGCGTTTGGCGTCAAGCTGATGCTGTGAACTGTGAGGGCGGGTAGGAGGGCTTGGCGTCCACGGGGAACTGGCTGGCTTGCATGCCTCGTTCGATCCAAATGATACTTAACATAATATACATCGTGGAATATTCCATCATGTCCGCTTTGGGCCTAAAGCGGACTTGTCACTCCAGTTCTTTGTTGACCGCATCTCGCGTGCGCTCTTTCAGCACCGCTCGAGTTTTCTTGATGATCGGTTCGCGAATCATCTTGCCAGCGCGAGCAGCCGTTCGAACGTCCAATTCCGTTGGAGAAAGGCGAAGCGCAACGTCCTTGCCTTCAAGCAGGCTCTGGATGGCGTCATCACCTATTTGTCCAGGGAGCTTGCCGCGTTTTATCCTCTTGTGATCGTTCTTCGAGTTGTTCAAGGCGCTGCTTTCAATGTCCGCTTCTGGCCGAAAGTGGCCGTTGGCTATTAGACTTGATCCTCTGCCCTTCTCCGAATTACTCATCGGTTGAATCGCTCGGGCATAAAAAACCCTCCCATTAGAGGAGGGTTTACTTAAGATCATTCGGATCGTGACTGCAACACACCCACGTATCCGCTTGCATATAAAAATACTCCTTCCTGCCCTTAGCGCAGGAAATGGGTGGCGGGCCGGGGACCGCGGTGCAGAACGGTGGGACAACTTTCGCCGCGGGTTTGACGGCTTCGTTTTTGCCTTCCGTTTTAGGGGCGGCGATGGCCTGCGTCGTTGTTAGCAACGCGGCCAATGTGAGGGCAAGGGCGGTGAGCGCGCGATGCAGGGTTTTGTGCGACATATTTTCTCCAGGGGTGAAGGGAAAACGGCAGCTTTGATCCGGTGGCAATCTGGGCGAGCCAGTGGGCTAATGTAGGCCGGTCAGGACGTAAAAAAACCCTCCGATTAGGGGAGGGTTTGCTTAACATCAGCAGAAAAACGGCTTGTTCGATCTCTACGCCAGGATGCCGGCCATCCGGCTTTGGGGTTGGCCTACCTCTGCAAAATCTCATTGATTGATTGAAGGATGGCATCCAGTTTTTCACGCGCATCCTGATCCTCGGAGGGCCGGCTATAGCGATGAACCTGTTCTGAGTTGTATAAGCGGCCGTTTGTAAAATGCCCCAAGTTACCCTGAATGCGATTGGGGTACTTTGATTCGTTGCGCTCATCCTTGACGAATACCGCGACGAAATCGTTCCAGATATCCTCTTTTCTGGCGCCTACGAATGACTCCAGCAAGGCACAGTGATATCCACTCCTTTTCCCCCAGTTCTGGAGAGCCACGCCGCTGTCGGGATAAAACCTCCAGCAATCCACCGGATAGCGATGGAATGCGCCATTGGAAGGCACATTGATATAAAGCAGGCCCGTGGGTTTGAGTATCCTCAAAGCTTCGTTAAATAAGAGCCAAAAGAATTCTGAATGCTCAAAGCAGGATGAACTTACCGCGACATCCACTGATTCGTTTTCAAAAGGCAATGCGTACGGATCCGTGATGACGACATCAACGCCCTGCGCTTTTTCAAAATCCACCCCGATGTATTTGTTGTGTGCCGGGGCGACCGATCTCAGGCTGCCATTCACATCCTGTGAGCCAATGTCCACAATGGTTAAATCCCTGGCATTCTTCAAATAGGTATTGAAAAAGGCCGCTCCGTATTCCATGGCTGTGTCGTGCATTGTTATCTTTCAGGCCGCCTCGGGGCAGTTCTTCCTCTTTACGGTTGATGATGGGCGCACCGATTTTTCCCGGGCTTTTCTTTTCTGAAGGACGATAGTCACCATTGCCCCGCCGGCCGCTTCTTCCGGATCGCGGCGGCTATCGCTTCGACGGAGTCCGGGCGATTGGCTTGCTCGGCGAATTGCAAGGCAGTCAGGCCTTGCTGGTTCTTGAGCTGGGGGTCGGCGCCTTCTTCCAGCAGCAGCTTGACGGCCGCCGGCGTGCCGTACATGGCGGCCATCATCAGCGGCGTCGTGCCGTTGGGCGACTCAGCGTCGATATAAGCGTTGTTCTCCAGCAGCAGGCTGATGATGGCCACGTTGCCGTTGCTGGCGGCATAGTGCAGCGGCGCCCAGCCGGTCTTGTTGACGTCGGCGCCCCTTTTGAGCAGCTTTTCGGCCAGCGCCTGGTGGTCCTTGAGCGCGGCCAGCATGAGGGCGCTTTC
>Ga0055543_1000873_pt1 | contig 14433 bp, 14 predicted proteins | sample AraplaCvi_mMF_r2_2_FD_61186 | JGI IMG/M metagenome (GOLD analysis project Ga0055543, IMG submission 61186) | Arabidopsis root microbial communities from North Carolina, USA - plate scrape MF_Cvi_mMF_r2 | ecosystem: Host-associated > Plants > Roots > Endosphere | place: USA: North Carolina | reverse complement strand
CGCTGATGACGCGCATCCTGCTTGGCACGTCGCGCCTCTCGGTGCAGTACTGGCCGGTGCTGGCGGGGATCGCGGTGGCGGCGCTGCTCGGCTGGCGCAGCTGGCTGGCGACGCCGCAAGGCCGTTTCAGCTGGGACAAGATCAAGCTGCGCATTCCCATCGCGGGCAAGATCATCCACAAGGGCACGATGGCGCGCTTTGCGCGCAGCTTCTCGCTCTCCACGCGCAGCGGCGTGCCGATCGTGCAGGCGCTGACGGTGGTGGCGCAGACGGTCGATAACGCTTACCTGTCGGCGCGCGTGGAGCAGATGCGCGACGGTGTGGAGCGCGGCGAAAGCATCCTGCGCACAGCTGCCGCCGCCAATGTGTTCACGCCGGTGGTGCTGCAAATGATTGCCGTCGGCGAGGAAACCGGTTCGCTGGACGACCTCATGGACGAGATCGCGGCAATGTACGAGCGCGAAGTCGATTACGAGCTGAAGACGCTGGCGTCGCAGATCGAGCCGATCCTGATCATCTTCCTCGGCATCATGGTGCTGATCCTGGCGCTGGGCATTTTCCTGCCGGTGTGGGACCTGGGCAGGGCGGCACTGAAGCGATGACGCAGCCGCGGCGCTACAGGTTGCTTCAAGCAAGTGTTGCCGCAGTGTCGCTTTTCATACTGCTGGTTATTTTCTTTAATCGCGTTTCGTTTTACGCTGTGAAGGCGGAAGAGGCAGCTGTCGAACAAGTGCTTGCTCAATTGCGCGCTGCCCTCGCTCTCGAACGAATAAGATTGCCGTCGGATGCACAGTTGGTCGGAAGTAATCCGATGTCGCTACTTTCGGTTAAGCCACCGAATTACGCCGGCGAAGTCGTATCCCTTGCTGCTGCTGAGGTTCTGGCCGGTGACTGGATGTTTGACAAGCAAACACGAGAGTTGGTTTATGTGTTGCGCGCAAGCGATAATTCTTCGCGTGCGCAACAAAAGATGCTCTATTTCAAGTTAGAATTTCGCAGCCTGCCCGAGCAATCCGCCAGGTCTGCAAAGACACCCCACTCAAACCAGGGTGTAGTCTTGAACCAGATCTATCATCCGGCCGCTACGCCGATTGCGAACTAATTGATTCACCAATTGGAGTATTCAGATGAAAAAAGCACAACGCATGGCACGAGCACAGCAGGCAGGTTTCACCCTCATCGAACTGATCGTCGTAATCGTCATCCTCGGCATCCTCGCCGCCACTGCGCTGCCGCGATTCCTTGATGCTGGCCGGGACGCACGCATTGCGAGCATGAATGCTGCACGCGGCTCCTTGACATCGGCGTCGGCACTGGTTCACAGCCGTTGGCTGATCGACCGTTCGAATCCTGTGGTTCTGGAAGGAGCGCAAGTCGCAGTGACGGCGAACGGGTATCCAACGGTTACCGGTACCGATGGCAGCGCGATTGCCACGATGGCAGGGTTGAATGCAACCGATTATGTGCGGATTGTCCCAGGTACCGCAGCGCCTGCAAATGGCACCGCGCCTGCAACCGCTGCCAACCAGGTGGCATTTGTTCCGGCGGGCATTGTAAATACGACCAACGCTGCAAACTGCTTCGTCCGTATTACCGAAGGCCAGGGCGCCAATCCTCCTGATGTCGCCGTCACGACTGGTAACGTCGGCGCTGGCTGCTAATCTGCGCGGGAGGGCCGCAGCGCAGGCGCGGCCGCCCACACGATGCCCAAGGTCAGCACCGTCCCACATCGTGGCTTTACGCTGACCGAACTGATCGTTGTCCTCGTCGTAGTTGGGATACTGGGCGCCATAGGCGTTGGCCGTTTTTTCTCGGTCAACGAATATGACGCTACGCGCTATGCCAACCAAGCCAGAGCATTGATCCGCTTCGGTCAGCAAGCCGCCATCGCCCAAAACCGTCCCGTCTTTGTGAGGCTGGATGGCAGTCGTGTTGCGCTCTGTTTTGCCGCTGCCTGCGCCGCTGGCGACCGCGTGTTCGCACCTGGAGGCAATAATAGCGGCGCATCGGCTACGCTCGCAGCATGCGCAAATAGTACCAGTTGGGCATGCGAAGGCTGGCCCGCGGCTGTCGCGGCGGCTCTTGCTCCGGCAGCGTCATACACACCTAACGCCTGGTTTACCTTCGATGCCCAGGGACGTCCATTGCTGGCGAATGGTGTAGCGCAGGCGACGACGCTAGTGATTACGCTGACTGCCGGCACTGCGCAGGCACAAATCAAAGTCGAGCCGGAGACCGGTTATGTCTATTGACCGACCTGGCCGGCAATCGGGTCTGACGATCGTCGAGCTGATCCTGTTCATTGTCATCGTCGGCGTTGCTGCCGCTGCCGTGCTGGCAACTTTCAGTGTGACTGCCAATGCCAGCGCGGATCCGGTACGCCGCAAGCAGGCATTGCTTATCGCTGAAGGTCTGCTGGAAGAAGTGCAGCAGGCGGCTTACACATTCTGTGATCCAAGCGATACCGTCGTTCTGGAACCATTAAAGCCCACAGACTGCAGTGTGCGCGAAGTGGTAGGCCCCGAGGCGGGAACACCAGGGCGGCCTTACGACAACGTCAACGACTATGTCAGCCAGCTGAATGCTGCCCAGCCTGCATTTAATTCGAACAATGTGCTGACCGATGCCGCAGGCACATCGCTGGGTGTGAATGGCTATGCGGCAACTCTGACACTGCGCGCCGAAGCCCTGAATGGCATCGCCTCTGCCGACACGGCGGATGGACTGGAAGTATTGCGCGCCACTGTGCGCGTTACTTACGGCACAGGCGTGAGCGACTTCATCGAACTGGATGCCTACCGCACCCGCTACGCCCCACAGGTGGCGCAATGAGACGGCAATCCGGATTCACGCTGATTGAGGCCATCGTGGTCATCGTCATCACCGGCATCCTGGTCGGCGCAATCGCGGTCTTCCTGAAAGTGCCGGTGCAGGCCTATGTGGACAGCAACAACCGCGCCGATCTCACGGACACCGCCGACATCGCCCTGCGCCGCATGGCGCGGGAAGTGCGGCGCGCGCTGCCGAACAGCGTGCGGGTCTCCGCCGATGGCCGCACGGTGGAATTCTTCCCGACCAAGTCCGGCGGACGCTATCTGTCCGACGAAGACGAAGCAGGCGCCGGCTTCCTGAACTTCTACGACAGCACGAAAACGAGCTTCACCATATTGGGCCAGATGCCGTCGCCCGCCATCGATGCCGGCGCCGATTCGATCGTCGTGTATAACCTGGGTCCCGGGATCGACAGGGCAGACGCCTACACGGGCGGCAATATCGCACTGGTCACCGGCATCAGCGGCAATACGGTCACGCTGGCCAGCAACCCGTTCGCAACACCCACCGGACAGCCGATTCTTACGTCCCCCGGCAAACGCTTCCACGTCGTGACCACACCGGTAAGCTATGTCTGCAACCTGGCAACGCGCACGATCACGCGCTACGCCGGCTACGCGCCGACGGCGGCGCTGGTCAGCCCTCCAGCAGGCACGGGCGTCACCGGCGCGCTGCTGGCAAATGATGTCAGCGCCTGTGCGTTCACCTACGACAGCAGTGTGGCCAACACGCGAACCGGTCTGCTGCGTGTGAGCATCAGCCTGCAGCGCGCGGGCGGCGCAGATGCGGCAGTCACGCTGTTCCATCAGATCCACGTGGACAATCCGATATGACCGGCGCCCTGTACAAGCAGCGCGGCGTCAGCCTGGTGACCGCAATCTTCCTGCTGGTGGTGCTGGCAGGCCTGGCTGTCGGCATCGTGACCGTTACCAGTACTCAGCAGAGCGGCGCGGCCTTGGACATAATGGGCACCCGTGCGTACCTGGCGGCCCGCGCAGGCGTCGAATGGGGACTGTACCGCCAGCTGCGCACAAAGAACCTGTGCGGCAATGCGACTGGCGTGGTAACGACCAACAGCTTCGCCTTGCCCGCTGGGACGACGCTGACCGGCTTCAGTGTAACCGTTACCTGCACACCCACCGTGAATAGTCCCGTGGTGCGCTATCGCCTGCAATCGGTGGCCTGTAACCGGCCGGCTGCCGGCAACGTCTGTCCGAACCCGAGTAACAATCCGGACTACGTGCAGCGCGTGATCCAGGTGGACTTCGGAAGCTGAACATGCCAGCCATATTGCGCCGCCTGCTGATCCTTCTGGCCTGCCTGTTCGTGGCGCGGCTGGCGCACGCGGATACCGACATTGCGCTGTTCAAGAGCTTTGCCGGCAACGTGAACTTCGTAGGTGCGGAAAAAACATTGCGCAAGGCATCCAATAATACGGACCCGTGCAGCATCTATTCCGCGAGCGAAACGACGACCGCAACGCTCAGGGGCATTCCCGCCAGTGCGAAGATTCTCAGTGCGCAACTGTACTGGGCTGCCTCCGGTACCACGACTGATTACCAGGTGACTTTCGACGGGACACCGATTACAGCACCTGCTAACCGCCAGTACACCAGTGCGACCGTGGGCTATGACTTCTTCAGCGGCGCATACGACATTACAGCCCAGGTCACAGCCAAACGTAATGCAAGCTATACGTTCAAGGATTTGAGCATTACCAATTCTTCGAAGTGGTGCAATGTGCAGGGGGTGGTGGGCGGCTGGGCCATGTTGGTGGTCTATTCGCTGCCGACGGAAACTTTCCGCGTGCTGAATATCTACGAAGGCTTTAAGTATATTCAGAACAGCAGCATCTCGCTGACGCTGTCCAACTTCGAGATACCGCCGCTGACGTCGGGGCAGACGGGGCGCGTAGCGCATATCACCTGGGAAGGCGACGATACGCTGGGCAGCACGACCTCGCAGGGCGAGTTCCTGACGTTCAACGGCACCTCGATGTCGAACGCCACCAACCCGGCCGGCAACCAGTTCAATTCCAAGAGCACGATCGACGGCATTGACGAAGTCTCGTATGGCATCGACTTCGATTCATACACCGTCAGCAGTCCGATCATCAAGGCCGGACAGACCAGCGCGACAACCGTATACCGTTCGGACCAGGACCTTGTGCTCCTCAGCGTAGAGGTCATTTCCGTGCCCAACACGCCGGTAACCGACCTTGGCATCACGCTCAGCCGCGACCAGACCCTGGCGCTTGGCCAGACTGCAATCTACACCGCCAGCGTGAAGAACTATGGCCCGGCGGCCGATCCGGGAACAGTGCAGGTGGTCGATGATCTGCCGGCCAACCTGGGCTATGTGTATGGCGGCGGCGACGGCTGGAGCTGTTCGGTTTCCGGGCAGCGCGTCACCTGCAATTACACGCAGCCGCTGGACGTGGGCGCCACCGCGCCGCCGCTGGAGATCACGGTGATGGTGAAGGTGATGGCCGCTTCGATTTCGAACACGGTCACGGTCAGCGGTTCGCAGTTCGACAACCAGATGAACAACAACACGGCAACCGACACCTCGAACGTTACGGTGCCGCCCTACGTGTTCACCAATGCTGTCTGCAGCAACAACGTAGCGTTCGGTACAGCTTCGCAATGCGGCTTCATCAACTGGAACAATGCGATTGCCGGCGATGTGATTGGTCCTTTTTATATCACACTGCTGAACAGCAGCGGCGTGCCGACCCGGGCCAGTACCAGCGTCGATACCACCATCAGCGTGCGCTTCGGCATGTCCTGCGTGAACCCGGCCACCGGTTCCGCGGAGCTGGCGTATTTTCCCGACTCCGCCACGCAGCTGCCGAAGTGCGCCGACAACGGCGCCACGCCAGCTTCCTGGTCGGGCTACAAGACGTACACGGTGAAGGCCAACGAACCGACAGCGCGCACGGCCATCACCTTCAACTATTACGATGTGGGCCGCGTTCGGCTATACATGCAGGACAATGCGCAAAAGCTGGGCGGCAGCGGTTCGGTGGTGATGAAGCCGCTGACCGTGGACATGGAAGTGTTCAAGACGGTAGCGGGCGTGCGCACCGATAACCCGGCTGCCACCGTTCCGTCAGGTCCCAAGTTTGTCGCGGCCGGCGAACCGTTCACCATCCAGGTCGGGGTGCGGACCAGGGACAAGAACGGCGCCAAATACTTCGCCCAGAACTTCGGCAGGGAGAGCCCGGCGCGGACCGTCGATTTCAGCCTGATTGCCGGCGAGGAGAGCGCCGGGGTGACCTTCCCGGAAATGGCGAAAGATCCTGCCGATCCCGATCAGGCGCTGGAGCTGACCGGATCGCTCGGCGCCTTCTCGCTGGGCCGCTCTTCCGGCACCTTCTCGTTCGGCGAAGTCGGTATCATCAAGGCCACCGCGTCCATGAAAGGCAACGACTATCTGGGTACCGGCAGCGTCGGCGGCTCGTCCACCAATATCGGGCGCTTCACGCCGGATCATTTCAATACGGTGCTGGATCACTCCGACGCACTCGGCCCGATCATGCCTTGCACCGATGCCTTGAATTGCAGCGACGAAACCGCCGGCATGGTGTATTCCCAGCGGCCGTTCAACGTGGTCGTGACCGCGTATGATGTGAACAATAATCTGCTGCAAAACTATCGCGGCCGCTTCAGCCGCGATATCTATCTGTGCGGCGCCGGCAACCAGACGCTGTCGCCACCGGCTGGCGGTATCTGCCCGGCGGTTGTGGCCGGCACCGTGGCGCCGGCAGGCTCTCTGCGTTCGGGCACGACCTTGCCTGTTCTCGCCGCCGATCCGAATCGCCCGCCGAAGGCTTACCGCGATGCGATGTCGGCAACCATCAATTACTATCTGCCGAATCCTTACAATGCTGCCGCTGCCAGTGCCGCTGCTTCCGGCCAGACCCAGCCGACGCTGATCTACGTGCGCGCCACCGACACCGATGGCGTCAGCTCGCTGTATGGGGTGAGTCCAGCACGCGACCTGGTCGAGGGGAGCGTGGTGGTGGTGAACGGCCGTGTTTTCCTGCCGAATGTCTTCGGCTCCGAGCTGCAATACCTGCCCGTAAATTTCAAGGCGCAATACTGGAGCGGCACACAGTGGGTGCTGTCCAGCCAGGATGGCTCGAACGTCATCGATACCTCCAGGCTGGTGTTCAGCAACTGTAAAAAGAACCTGGCAGCCAGTGGTACCGTCTGCAAGAACGTGCTGGGCGCGATGAACCCTGCAGTAATCGCACTGAGCCAGGGACAGGGCAGGTTTTTACTGAGCAGAACCGGGGCAGGCAACGCGGGAACGGCCGATTTCCGCTTCTCCGATCCAGCGAATACAGATCCGTTGAACTGGACAGTCTGGCTGCCGACAACCATCGGCCGCGCAACATTTGGGGTATATCGCAACAGCCCTGTGACCTATGTCCGTGAATTGTACTGACAGGTTCAGAGTTTGGTGACATACAATATTGATCAATCAATTAAGACATTGCCTGATGAGATTTTTCTCTAAAGCAAAAAAGAATCTTGATGCGCGGCTGGCCTTTGCACCGGCCTCCGGTGGCATTGTTGCCGCGGCCGTCAGAAGGCAGGCCGGTGACCGTCCCGCCATCATCAGCTGCGACTTTCAGGCATTGGGCGGCACGCCTTTGGCAGACATGCTGCCGCGCTTCGCGCAAGCCGCCGATGCATCCTCCTACCGCTGTAGCGTATTGCTGCCTGCAAGGCAGTACCAGCTGCTGACGGTCGAGGCGCCGAACGTGCCGCAGGATGAACTGAAGACGGCGGTGCGCTGGCGCATGAAGGATATGCTCGACTTCCACGTCGATGATGCAACCATCGACGTGATGTCGATCCCGGTAGAGAGGGGCGGCAACGGGCGTCATCCGATGATGATTGTGGTCGCCGCGCGCAACAGCGTGGTAAAGGAACAGCAGGAGCTGTACGCAGCAAGCTCGGTCCCGCTTGGCGTGATCGACATTCCGGAAATGGCGCAACGGAATATCTCCGTGCTGCTGGAGCCGGAAGACCGTGGCCTGGCCATGCTCTCCATCGACGAGAATGGCTGCCTGCTCACCGTCACCTACGGTGGCGAACTGTATCTGGGGCGCCGCATGGACGTCACGCTGCAGCAGGTGCAGCACGAAAACAGCGACCAGCGCATGCAGGCACTGGATCGCCTGATGCTGGAGCTGCAGCGCTCGCTCGACCACTTCGAACGCCAGTTCAGCTTTGTCACCATCGGCAAGCTGCTGCTGGCGCCGGGCGCTGCCGATGCGTTGCTGGCTTATCTGGGGTCGAACCTGTACATGCCGGTGGCCGCCTTCACACTGGAAGAAGTGCTGGACATCAGCGCCGTGCCTTACCTGTCATCCCCGGATGCGCAAGCGCTGTGCTTCCTGGCGATCGGCGGTGCGCTGCGCGAGGAGCCCGCACCATGAGCCAGCAGATCAATCTTTTCAATCCTATCTTCCTGCGCCGCAAGCAGCCGTTCCGCGCACGGCAGATGGCGGTGCTGCTGGGCATTCTGGTGCTCGGTGCGGCGGCGGTGTCGGCGTTCGGCTACATCCAGAACCGTCCGCTGCAACACGAGGCAAAGCAGGTGGAGGCGACCCTGGCCGCACGCAAGGCGCGGCTGGACGCAGTGAAAGTGGAATTTGCGCCGCGTGCCAGCGACCCGACGCTGAAGTCGCAACTGGAGCGTATGGAATCGAAGCTGCACTCGATGCAGCAGGTGGCGCAGATCGTCGGCGGTGGCGAGGCCGGTGGCCTGCAAGGCTATGGCGAATATTTCCGTGCACTGGCGCGTCAGAGCGTGAGCGGCCTGTGGCTGACCGATGTCACCGTACACGGCAATGGCGCCGACATCAGCCTGCAAGGACGCGTGATGCAGGCCGCGCTGGTGCCGCGCTATATGGCCCGCCTGGCAGACGAGCCGGTACTGCGCGGTAAAGCCTTCGGCCAGCTGGAAATCAACAAGCCGGGCATGACCGACACCGCACCCGGCCTGAGTACAACGGCGCCGGGCGCTGCAACTGCAGGAGGTGCGGCGCCTGCGCCAGGGATGCCGGAGCCGCGCTTCCTGGAGTTCCGGCTGAGCAGTGGCAGCGCCGAACCGGCAGCGGGGGCGAATCCGGCGCCTGCAGCCGGGAAGGGCTTATCCACGACACCAGCGGGAGGCAAACCATGAAAGAACGCCTTCTGCAATGGGAAGAGCGCATCGATGCCCTGCCGCTGGCGCGCCGCGTATGGCTGTTTGCCGGCGCCGCGCTGGCCGTGCTGGCCCTGGCCTGGAACAGCTATATCGCCCCGCTGAGCGCTCATCGCGCCACGCTGAAAGCCAACATCGCCAGCCAGCGGCAGCAGATCAGCGCCTACGACCAGGAAATGGAAGCGGTACTGAAAGCCAGCCAGAACGATCCGGACGCGGTATTGCGCCGCCGTCTGGTCCAGGCAACTGCTGACGCGGACAAGGCAGGCAAGTCGCTGATGGCGCTGCAGCAGGGGCTGGTGCAGCCGCAGCGCATCGTGCCGTTGCTGCAGCAGATCCTGCGTGCTTACCCTGGACTGAAAGTGAATTCGTTGCGCAGCATGGCAGTGGAAGGCCTGGGTGACAGCGGCTTTCATGCATTAAGCACCGAGGCAGCTGAACCGCTGCTGTATCGCCACGGCGTGCAGATCGTGGTACAAGGTAGCTATGCGGACCTGCTCAGTTATATGGAAGCGCTGGAAAAGGTCACGCCGCGCCTGGTCTGGGGCGGCGCTGAGCTCAACGCGATCAAATATCCCGAGTCCAGCCTGACACTCACGGTGTACACGCTGAGCCTCGACGAAACCTGGATGAAGCTATGACGCCGCGACTGACCGCAATCCTCCTTGCCGCGCTGGCCCTGCCGGCGGCGGCGCAATTGCCGGACCCCACCCGACCGCCGCCGGATGCCTATGCCTTGCCTGCCGGCGAAGGGCAGCCAGAACAGCCTGCGCCTGTCGTCCCGGCCGGACCGCAGTTGCAATCGGTGCTGATCTCGCGCAAACCTGGCGGACGCCAGCTGGCAGTCATCAGCGGGCATACCGTGGCGCTGGGCGGCAAAGTGGACGGCGCTACGTTAATCGAAATCCGCAACGGCAGCGTAGTGCTGCAGCGCGGTTCACGCAAGCAAGTATTGAAACTGGCAACCGCGCAGACGGAGAAGCCATGAGGAGCGAAGCGACCATGCGACGAGTGCGCACATATACGGTAGTGGCAATGGCGCTGGCGGCGCTGGGTGCATGCAGCACCGAGCATCGTCGCGATACCTATAACGATATCAATAGCGAGATGAAAAAGGCGATCGCCACCGACAAGGCGGGTGTGCTGCCGGACCCGGTGGCGAGTGCCTTGCTGCCGTCAGCAAACCAGCTGGCGGAGCATCTGCCGAAATCGAAGCCGGTGCTGGAGGAGCGTTTCGACGTAGCCTTCAACGAAGTGCCGGCGCAGCAGTTTTTCCAATCGCTGGTGGCGAAAACCCGCTACAACATCATCGTGCATCCGGAGGTGAGCGGCACCATCACTGCCAACCTGAAGGACGTGACGATCCAGGAGGCGCTGGACGCTGTGCGCGAGATGTATGGCTACGACTACCGCATCGACGGCATGCGCATCGCGATCAGGCCGCTGACCATGCAGAGCAAGATGTTCCAGGTGAATTACCTGACGGCGGCGCGCCGTGGCTCGTCCAATCTGCGCGTCTCGTCCACTTCGGTGGCGAATGCGGGCAGCAGCGGTACGGGTAGCAGCAACAATGGCGGCGGCTACGATCAGGGCCAGAGCAACCAGAATAATCAGAACAATAATAATCCGGGCGATCCGAATTCGCCGAACTCGAACCAGCTGCGCGATTCCAGTAATGTGACCACGCGCTCCGAGACCGATTTCTGGGCCGAGCTGAAACTGGCGCTGGAAGCGATTGTCGGCGTGGGCAAAGATGGCCGTACCGTGGTCATCAGCCCGCAGTCGGGCGTGATTGTGGTGCGCGGCATGCCGGAGGATTTGCGCAACGTGGACCGCTACCTGAAGGCGACCCAGTTGTCTGTGGCGCGCCAGGTGATCCTGGAAGCGAAAATCCTGGAAGTGGAACTCAGTTCGAATTCCCAGAGCGGCATTAACTGGGCGGCTTTCGGGTCGCGCATTTCCGGCGGCCTGGTGGCGCCCGGCACCACGCTGACGCCGCGTATCAATGGCGCCAACAGTTCCATGGCAAGTACCGGACCGGCCGGCATCATCGGCACGCCGGGCTCCACGCTCGGTGCGCAGTCAACGGCGCTCGGCTCCGTATTCGGTATCGCTTTCCAGAACTCGAACTTCGCGGCCCTGATTTCCTTCCTGGAGTCGCAGGGTACGGTGCACGTGCTTTCCAGTCCGCGCATCGCTACGCTGAACAATCAGAAGGCAGTGCTCAAGATCGGTACGGACGAATTTTTCGTGACCGGCGTGAGCACCACGACCACGACGAATTCGGCGGGTAACGGCACGGTGTCGCCGAACGTGACCTTGCAGCCGTTCTTCTCCGGCGTGGTACTGGACGTAACGCCGCAGATCGACGACAAGGGCAACATCATCCTGCACGTGCATCCGTCGGTAAGCCAGGTATCCACGGTAAACAAGAACATCAACCTGGGCAATGCGGGCAGCCTGAATCTGCCGCTGGCCGCTTCCGAGACGTCCGAGATGGACAGTATGGTGCGCGGTGCGAATGGCAGCGTGGTGGCGATTGGCGGCTTGATGCGCCAGTCAACGACGTCGGACCGTTCGCAGATCCCAGGCGCGGGGCGCATTCCCGTAATCGGTGCGCTGTTCCGCAGCACCGGCGATGTAATGCAGAAGCGTGAGCTGGTGGTGCTGATCAAGCCGACCATCGTGGATGCGGCCAGCGACTGGAGCCAGGACATGCTGGAGACCAACCGCCGCATCGAGCGTCTCGATCCGGCGCGGAATACTGGAACTTATTGATATGTACGAAGCTCATTTCGGCCTGCACGAAGTACCGTTCGGCATCACGCCGGACACCAGCTTTTTCTTCGGCAGTCCGCGCTCGCAGGAGGCGCTGAATACGCTGCTGGTGGCGGCGCGCACGGGCGAGGGCTTCATCAAGATCACGGGCGAGGTGGGCACCGGCAAGACGCTGTTGTGCCGCAAGTTCATTGCGACGCTGGGCGAGGAGTTCGTTACGGCGTATATCCCGAATCCGTATCTGGAGCCGCGCACCCTGATGCTGGCCCTTGCCGATGAGCTGGAGATCACGCTGGCCCGCGATGTGGATCAGCACCAGTTGCTGAAGTCCCTGACCTACCGCCTGATGGAGCTGGCGGCGCAGGGCAAGCGCGTGGTGCTGTGCCTGGACGAGGCGCAGGCGATTCCGCAGGAAAGCCTGGAAGCCCTGCGTCTGCTGACCAACCTGGAGACCGAGAAGCGCAAGCTGCTGCAGATCGTGCTGTTCGGGCAGCCGGAACTGAACAAGCATTTGCAGGCGGAGTCGATTCGCCAGCTGGCGCAGCGGATTACCTTCCATTACCACCTGGGGGCATTGTCGCGCGACGATCTGGAGTTTTATCTGTCGCACCGGTTGCGGGTGGCGGGGTTTTGCGGGGCGCGGTTGTTCAGCAAGCGGGCGGTGAGGGCGCTGTTTGCGGCGAGTGGAGGGATTCCGAGGTTGGTGAATATTCTGGCGCATAAGGCCTTGCTGCTGGCTTATGGCGAGGGACAGCAGCAGGTGGCCGCGCAGCATGTGCGCCTGGCGCAGCGCGATACGGGCAATGGCGGACCGCGCTGGCTGCCGTTACGCTTACCGTTGCCGCTGGCGTGGGCGCTGGCGGGGGCTGGAGTGGTGGCTGCCTGCGTTGTTGTGGTGCTGGCGTTTTCCTTCAGGGTTGGTTTATGAGCCTGATTAACAAGATGTTGCAGGATCTGGATGCCCGCGGCGGCGCCTCGGAGCGCAGCGGTTCGCTGGGCGCGGAGATCCGCGCGGTGCCACCGCTTGCGCCGGGCAAGTCGCGGTTTGGTGCTGCGGTGGCCGGGGCGCTTGTGATTGTTGCGGTTGCGGCGGGGGCAGCGTGGTGGTTTGCACGCTCGGCGCCGCCGCCAGCAGCTTCGGTTGCGTCGCCAGCAGCTTTGGCTGCGCCGGCGGCGGTGCGGCCAGCCGGCCCCGCGCAGAGCCCTGCCGCCGATCCGCCGCAGCAGATCACGCCGCCCGAGCAAATGGTGGACCCCGCCGCCATCGCCGCAGGCCAGGCAGCTGCCGACGCCGGCGGCGGCCGTGGCACGGCCGCAGGCCGTAACGGCGTCGTGGAGCGGCGCACGGAAACGGATGCCGCAGCAGCGGACAAGACCGGCGTGCCGCGCCCGAAAGCAGCGCGCGAGCGCGAGATGGCCGCGGTGACGCGCCGCGCGGTGGCGGAACGCCCGGCGCGGGCGAACGTGGCAAAGGGAAGCGCGGGCGTGCGCCCGGCGCAGGGCGCGAAGAATACTGCCGGCAGCACCGCTGCCGCTGGCGCAGCCGGAACCGGCGGCACGGGCGGGGCGGGCGATGCGGGGGCGAGCCCGCAGCAGCGGGCGGCCGTGCTGTTCCAGCGGGCGCAGGCGCGGCTGGTGGAGGCGCGGGTAGGCGAGGCAATCGTCAACCTGGAGGCCGCACTGCAGATCGATCCGCGGCACGAAGCCGCGCGCCAGACCCTGGCCAGCCTGCTGGTCGAAAACGGCCGTCATGCCGACGCTGCGCGTATCCTGCAGCAAGGCCTGGCGCTCGATCCGCGGCAAACCTCCATGGCCATGCTGCTCGCGCGTCTGCAGCTGGAACACGGCGGCCCGGCCATCGACACCCTGCAAACCAGCCTGCCATATGCACAGAACAACGCCGACTACCGCGCCCTGATGGCCGGCATGCTGCAGCGCGCGCAAAGACACAATGAAGCCATCGAGCACTACACCGCCGCAGTGCAGCTGCAGCCGGCGCAGGGGATATGGTGGATGGGCCTGGGCATCTCGCTGCAGGCGGAGCAGCGTGCGACGGAAGCGAAGGCCGCGTTCACGCGCGCCCGCGAGTCGGGGCGCCTGAACCCCGACCTGCAAGGCTTCGTGGAGCGTAAGCTACAGCAGCTGGGTAATTAGAGCGACGCCTGTGCGCCCCAGACCTGCTTCATGCTGAAGCGCAGGTCCGCATCGTCCTCGCTGAGGACCTCGGCGATCGAACATTCCGGCTCGCTGGTGCGGCGGTGCACGGTCGCCGGAATCGTCTTGCCGGAAGAATCGCGCAGGCAGCGCACCTCGATCACGCCGTCGCCATTATCGCGATGCATGACCACCCCGGTCTCGCCATTGGCCAGCCTGACCAGGCAGCCCGGCGGATAGGTCCCCAGCTGGCGGCGGAACTGTTCCGCCAGCCGCGGATCGCAACTGCGGATCGTATCGCCCAATACCCTATCCAGCGCCTCGTTCGGCGTCAGCGAACAGCGGTAATTGCGCGCCGACACCTGGGCGCAGTAACGGTCGGCCATGCCCAGGATGCGCGCATTCTGCGTGATCTCGTCATGGCATTTGCCTTCCGGGTAGCCGCTG
>Ga0055543_1000869_pt1 | contig 14506 bp, 15 predicted proteins | sample AraplaCvi_mMF_r2_2_FD_61186 | JGI IMG/M metagenome (GOLD analysis project Ga0055543, IMG submission 61186) | Arabidopsis root microbial communities from North Carolina, USA - plate scrape MF_Cvi_mMF_r2 | ecosystem: Host-associated > Plants > Roots > Endosphere | place: USA: North Carolina | reverse complement strand
TGAGCCGGCCCGAATTTTCGCACGACCGCCTGATATTGCATTGCATCCCCCACACACTCCCGGTTAGATCACGCCTTCGAATTTGGGTGATCGAATGAGTGTTGACGACAGGCCTTTAGCATCCTTCCGGGTCTCGATGCGAGACATCGACATTTATGGCCATGTCCACAACTCCGTCTATCTCGATTATTGCGAGGATGCGGTCGTCGAGTTCCTGCGGCACCGGCAAATTCTCAGCCATTTCCGCCATACCTCCTCCGGCGTTGCCTATCACGTGAAGAAGGCGGAGATCACCTTCCACAACCCGATCGACGTCGATGACGTCGTCGAAGCGAAGGTCAGCATCGAGAAAATCGGGCGATCGAGCCTCTCATTTGCAATCGAACTCTTTCGCCAGCGCGACGGCGCCCATTGCGCATCGGCTTGCCTCGTCTGGGTATGCGTCAGTCTTTCCGACAGCCGCCCGACACCAATACCGGACGCGACCAAAACCGCTTTGTCTCTGGGTTAGTCGCCGATCAATCAAGCCCAGTGGGTATTTATGCCGATCCATGCGCAGCTTCTTCGACATGCAACGGAGACACCGGACAAGCCGGCGCTGGTGATTGACGGGCATTCCGTGAGCTACGGCGAGCTTTATTCCCGCGCCAAGGCAATCTATCGGTTTCTCCAGAAGCTCCCCCGCTCGAACCGCCGCATGCTCGATCTACCCGGTGTGGACAAGCTTGCCGCTCTCAGCCTCGGCAACCATATCGGCTTTGCCGAATATTTTGCAGCTGCTACCGCCTTCCCGACTGCTTGCGCGGTGATCGATCCGATGATGCCGCCGGAAAGGATCGAACGCATTGTCGAGCGCCTGGCGCCGGACGTGCTTGTTGTCGACGATGCTGCAGGCCCAAGCGCCGAAATCGGCCGCAGGTTCGGCATACCGGTGATCACGGCCAGTGCGGAGCCCTTCGACCTCGCCGCGACGGGAGACGACCTGCCTGTCGATACCGACGGAATCTTCCTGATCGGTTTTACCTCGGGCACCACCGCCGAGCCGAAAGCCTATTATCGCTCACGCGAGCAGTGGCGCCGAAGCCTCGACCGGGGGCGCGTCGTTTTCCAACTGGAAGACGCACCCTCCACCATGTGCCCGGGAGCCCTCGCGCATGGGCTGGCGCTTTACGCCCTGGTCGAAGCCTTGGATGCCGGGGCGACCTTCCATTCGGTCAGGAAATGGGAACCCGGCACGGTCGCGCGTATTCTCTCTTCCGCGCAGATAGAACGGATGGTTGCCGTGCCGACGCATATAGCGGGCATCGCTCGGGCCTGGTCGACGGAGCCCGCTTTGACATCGCTGCGCGACGTGCTGACCGCCGGCGCAAAACTCGATGTGAACGGCGTCGACTCCATGCGCCGCCTCTTTCCGAAGGCGCGCATTCGCGAATATTACGGCGCCTCCGAGATCGGCTTCATGACGGTCTCGACCCTCGTTGGCGGCGCAGTCGATTTTCCGATCGACCGGGTTGGACAAGCCTATCCCGGCGTCGAAATCTCCATTCGTGATCCGAATGAAAACGACGTCGGGAGCGACGTGCCGGGCACCATTTTCGTCAGAAGCGACCTGATCGCCGATGGCTATCTCTGGGGCGACGACGGTCAGGCGTTCCGGGTCACGGAAGCCGGAGCGACGGTCGGAGATCTCGGCGAACTCGATGCAAACGGCATGTTGCGGGTGATCGGCCGGGCGGGCGGCATGATGATATCAGGCGGCAACAACGTTTATCCTGCCGAAGTCGAGAGCGCGTTGAAAGCCTGCCCAGGCGTAGAAGATGCCGTTGTCTTCGCGCTACCGGACGCCTATCTGGGTCAGCGGATCATTGCTGTCGTCTCGGGAGAGATGAAGGACGCGAAAATCCTGGCCGATCATTGCGCGCGAGAGCTCGCCAGGTACAAGATCCCCAAGCAATTCTACCATATCGGAACCTGGCCGATGACGAGCAGCGGCAAGATCTCGAGGGGGCAAGTGGAGACATCAGTGGTTTCTGGAGGCGATCTTGTCTTACGCCTATCAGCCTGACGAGGATTGGCAGCCGGTCGTGGTTGCCGCTTACCGCACGCCGATCGGCCGGGCTTTCGGATCGCTTGCGACCGTCGCGGCGGAAGACCTGCTTGCGCCGATCATCCGTCGCATTGTTGCCGAAACGGGAATTGCGCCCGAAACCATAGACGACGTGCTGGTCGGCAATGCCGCAGGCGGCGGCGGAAACATCGCGCGGCTGGCAGCCCTCACCGCCGGCCTGCCCATGGTGGTTCCGGGTATGACGATCGACCGGCAATGCGGCTCGGGCCTGGAAGCGATCATCATGGCAGCCCGGCTGATCCAGGCGAAAGCGGGCTCGTGTTTTCTGGCCGGCGGCGTGGAGAGCGTCAGCACCGCGCCATGGCGCGTCGAAAGACCTAAGGCGAATGGGGCGCTGCCGCGCTTTTATGGCCGCGCCCGGTTTTCGCCTGAAACGATCGGCGACCCGGAAATGGGAATTGCCGCCGAAAACGTCGCACGTCAGTTCGGCATATCGCGCCAGCGACAGGATGAATTCGCCCTGCGCAGCCACCGGCTCGCCGTGCAGGCGGCCGAGGCGGGCATCTTTCGACCCGAGATCGTTGAAATTTCCACCAGCCACGGCCTGATAGAACGGGACGAGTGCCCCCGAGCCGCGACATCTCTTGAGGCGCTTGCAAACCTCCGGCCAGTGTTCCTGCCGGATGGTTCGGTGACGGCAGGCAATGCCTGTCCGCTGAATGACGGCGCCTGCCTGGTGCTTGTCATGAGCCGCGGAATGGCAAGAAGCATGGGCATCGACAAGGGCCTGGCCTTCATCGACAGTGCCGCTGCCGGTGTGGATCCCAACCTGCTCGGCATCGGGCCGGTCGCCTCGACCAGGAAACTCATGCGGCGTCAGCCCGGGCTCTCGCTCGCAGGCATCGATGCCATCGAATTCAACGAGGCCTTCGCGGCTCAGGTTCTGGCATCGCTGGATCAGCTCGAAATCCCGGCCGACGCGGTCAACAGGAGCGGCGGCGCGATTGCCTTGGGCCATCCATTCGGGGCCTCCGGCGCCGTCCTCGTGACCCGTCTATACAGCCAGATGATCCGCGACACCGGGGGAACCTTGATGACAGGCACGACCGGGCTTGCGATGATCGGTATCGGCGGCGGCATCGGACTGACTGCCATGTTCGAGGCTATTGAGCTTTCCTGAACCCAAGGGGCAACAGCGTCCGGCGCGAGACCATACGACGGTATTGCCTGCCCTCACCCTTGAACCAATCGACTACAGCCCGGCTCGTATCATAGCCTCCATCTGCTCGGGAACGACATGTCTGTCGATGGAGCGGATGAGGAGCAAAAGCATGTCGGATTCAGATACGAATATCCTCGCCGGTGAAGCTTACTTTTCTCACACGCGACCGGAAGCGATCTCCCTCAATGCAAATCCTGCGGATGCGATACTCGGCATCGTCCACGACTTGGGTAACCTGATCCAGGTCGCCACCTCCGCGCTGAACATGATGTCGCGCAGTCCCGACATCGAGATGGGCTCGACCCTGGTGCCGGTCTTCGCCAGTGCCAGGATCTCGCTTCAGCGGGCGGGAACGCTCGTTCAGCAGACGATGCGCCTTGCGAGTGACGGCAATGCCGCGGCAGAGCCAATCGACATCCGGGCTTGCCTGATGGAAATCGAAGCCCTGGCGAGAGCCACCTGGGACCGTGATATCGCGTTCGAGATATATGCGAGCGAGACACTTCCCATGCTCAGATGCAGCCGCGTGGGGTTGCAAAGCGCCATCATGAACCTGCTGCTCAACGCGCGCGACGCCATGCCGGATGGCGGTGTGATTTCGATCGCAGCCGCCGCCATCGACGGCGAAGGCGGAGGCGCCGGGATTGAATTGCGGATTTCGGACAACGGTCTCGGGATGACAGAAGATGTGCTGCACCGGGCGACCGATCCTTTCTTCACGACGAAAGCATCGGGGCTTGGAGGTTTCGGCCTGCCGATGGTCAAACGCTTCGCCCAGGAAGCACGGGGAAATCTCCATCTGGAAAGCGAGCCAGGCCGAGGCACGGTCGTGACGCTGCGATTGCCCGTCGAACGCTGATCCATCACTTTATTCCGGCAGATCCCGGCGAGCTGGAAAGAAACCAGTCAAATAGCCGGACGAAGTCTTTCGCCCGGCTCATTCGTCGTTCAGCTGCTATCAGGCGGCGGCGCGTTTGTGATCCGCCGGATGCTGAAGCCGGAAGCCGATCGCCAGCCTATTCCAGGCATTGATCATCGCGACGCCGATCGAAAGCGCCAGAAACTCGTCATCCGAGAAGTTGGCGTGCGCCTCTTCATAAATATCATCCGGCGCATGGCTTTTGGTGATCTCGGTGAGAGCCTCGGCCCAGACGAGCGCGGCCCGCTCCCGAGTGGTGAAGAGCTGCGACTCCCGCCAGGCGTTCAGAAGCAGCAGCCGGTCGTCCGTTTCGCCGAGCTTCAGCGCGTCTTGGCGGTGCATATGCAGGCAGTGAGCGCATCCGTTCATTTGGGACACGCGCACTTTGACGAGCTCGAGCAACTTCGGATCGAAGCTCTTGGCAATCCAGGCTTCAACCGCCACGAGACCATCGATGCCGCTATTTCTATAAGCCATGAAGTTCAGACGCTTGATCATTCTTGTCTCCATCGTGAGAGGATTGATGGTGCAAGCCAAGGTTTGCAGGCCAGTGAATACGCCTTGCCCTCCAGGTCGGCTATCTGCCCCGACGGTAAGTTTGGCCGATGCCTGTCGACGTGACACGTTCCTCCATTTCGGCCGGATGCATGGACCGCAGAGCCAGCTGCCCTACTGCGTTCGCATAGGGTGACAGCGACCGAGGGAGAATGGTTTGGGACTGCGATCAGGCGCATCCTCCAATCCATCGGTTTACCGGCCGCACCGGAGATCTTGCGTGCGACGGCGCCGACGAAGTCGCTTCGCTCATCGAGGACGCGGTGGGCACGCCGAGCAGCTGCCTGCTCACCTTCAAGTCATCAGAGGATTATCCTCACCAAGGACAAGGAGACTACCCATGAAAATCGTCGTTATCGGCGGCACCGGCCTGATCGGCTCGAAGACCGTGGAAAGATTGCGCAACAAAGGGCACGAGGTGTTGGCGGCTTCGCCGAATTCGGGCGTCGACACGATCACCGGCAAAGGCCTGACGGAAGCGCTCGCAGGCGCACAGGTGGTGCTCGATCTCGCAAATTCACCCTCCTTCGAGGACAAGGCCGTTCTGGAATTCTTCCAGACCTCGGGCCGCAACCTGCTCAAGGCGGGGGCTGCTGCCGGCGTGAAGCATCACATCGCTCTGTCGATCGTCGGCATGGAACGGCTGCAGGGCAGCGGCTATATGCGCGCCAAGATGGCCCAGGAAGAGCTGATCAAGAGCTCCGGGCTACCCTACACCATCGTGCACTCCACACAGTTCCATGAATTCATGGCTGGCATCGCTCAGTCGAACACCGTCGGCCAGGCGGCGCATCTGTCGCCGGCCTATCTGCAGCCGATCGCCTCTGACGACGTCGCCGACGTCATGGCCGAGGTGGCGCTCGCCCCGCCTGTCAACGGCACGATCGAAATCGGCGGGCCGGAGAAAATCCGCCTTACCGACATCGTAACGCGTCTGTTCAAGGCGACGAACGATCCGCGCCAGGTGATCGCCGATCCGCACGCCCGCTACTTCGGCGTGGAGCTCGAGGACAATTCGCTCGTGACCGGCCCCAAGGCGCGGCTCGGCCGGATCCGCTTCGACGACTGGCTCAGCCGTCAGCCGGCCCAGAAAAAGAGCGCCTGATACCGGGCGTCCGACCCATTCCCATCAACGTAGGAGACCAGACATGCTCACCAAAATGATCTCGGCGGCGGCGCTCGCCGTTGTCCTTACCACAGGCACTCAGGCTCACGCGGCAGGCGGCGACGCGAAGGTAAGCGTCGTTTACGACCAGAAGCTCCCCAATGTTCCCGGCAAGAGCGTGCGGGCGGTGCTTGTCGAATATGGGCCAGGCGGCTCCTCGCCCGGCCATACGCATCCGGCTTCGGCCTTCATCTATGCCACCGTTCTCGAAGGAGCGATCACCAGCAAGGTGAATGACGGGCCGGAAAAAGTCTACAAGGCCGGCGAAAGCTTTCCCGAATTTCCCGGCGATCATCACAGCGTCAGCAAAAACGCCAGCAAGACAAAGCCGGCGCGCCTGCTTGCGGTCTTCGTGCTGGATACCGACGAGACGGAGCTGACGATCGACGACAAGTGACGCCATGCGTGATGCCCGGCGGCGCCGGGCATCACTTCCTCGCCGTGTCTCAGGCCGCCTGCAGCGCCAGTTCCAGGTCGGCAATCAGATCATCCGGATGTTCGATGCCGATCGACAGGCGGATCGTCGATTCCAACACACCGATGCGCTGGCGGACATCGGCAGGCACACCGGAATGCGTCATGGCGGCCGGATGGCTCGCAAGCGATTCCGTGCCGCCGAGGCTGACCGCGAGCTTGAAGATCTGTAGCGCGTTCAGGAATTTGAACGAAGCGGGCTGACCGCCGCGAATATCGAAAGAGAAGGTGGAGCCGGCGCCGGTGCATTGCGCCCTGAAGGTCCGGCCGGCCGGCGATTCCGGATCGTGGTAGGGCAGGTAGTGGACCCTCTCAACCTTCGGATGATCACGCAGAAAATCGGCAACGGCCCGCGCGTTGCTGTTTGCCCGCTCCATGCGCAGCTGCAGCGTCTCCAGCGAACGGCCGAGCATCCAGCAGGAATGTGGATCGAGCTGCGTGCCGATCGCGCCGCGCAGGGCCTTGATCTGCTTGATCACTGCCTTGCGACCAAGAACGGCGCCGGCGATCAGATCGGAATGACCGCCGACATATTTGGTCAGCGAATAGAGCGAGATATCGGCGCCGTGCTCGATCGGCCGCTGGAAGACCGGTCCGAGCAGGGTATTGTCGCAGACGATGATCGGCATATGGCCCTGTCTTGCACCGATCATGTCGGCCACCCGCCGGGTCATCGCGACATCGACCAGGCTGTTGGTCGGATTGGCAGGCGTCTCAATCAGGATGACGGAGACGCGGCCTTTGCCCATCGCCTCTTCCGCCGCCTTCTGCACCGATCCTTCGCTGACGCCGTCGGCAAACCCAACGGCGGCGGTGCCGAGGTTGAGGAAGGTCTTCGCCAGCAATGTTTCCGTTCCCCCATAGAGCGGTTGCGAATGCAAGATCGCATCGCCAGGCCGGACGAAGGCAAGCAGAGTGGTGGCGATCGCCGCCATGCCGGATGAAAACAGCACGCCGCTTTCCGTCCGTTCGTAGACGGCAAGCCTGTCCTCGACGATCTCGCTGTTCGGATGGTTGAAACGCGAGTAGACGAGGCCGGCCCCTTTCCCCTCGGGCGGCTCGCGGCGGCCCGACACATAATCGAAGAAGTCGCGGCCATCCTCCGCGGTATTGAACACGAAGGTGGAGGTGAGGAACACCGGCGGCTTGACCGCCCCTTCCGAGAGTTCCGGATCGTAGCCGTAGTTCAGCATCTGTGTTTCGGGATGCAGGGCATGATTGCCGATATGGGTTTTGGAAGGATGCGGGGCGGTCATCATCGTCTCCTGTTTCGGGACTGCAGAAACGGCAGAATACATCAAAACCATATGAGAGGAGCAATCATCGCGGTCAGCTCATGGTCTCGCCCAGAGTGTCCGCGACATAAGCGCCACGCGCTCCCATCGGCCGCGGCGTGCCCGTCGTCGTGTCCTTTGCGGTCTGATGCTCCAGTTCGGCGTTAAGCTCCCCTCCGACGATAAGAATGACGACGGAAAGCCAGATCCAGATGAGGAAACCGATCAGCGCGCCGAGCGTGCCGTATGTCGCGTTGTAATTGGCAAAATGATCCAGATAGAAGGAGAAAACGAGGGACATGGCAGCCCAGGCGACCGTGGTCAGAACCGCGCCCCACGTCATCCACCGGAGCCTGGCAGGCTCGCGGCTGGGGCCGAAGCGGTAGACTGATGTGACCGCCACCGCGACGACCAGCAGAAGCAGCGGCCATCGCATGAGAAGCGCCATATGCTCCTTGAATTGATCGAGCCAGAGATAGGAGAGTACCACCGGCATGACCCCGACGAGCACCACCATGACCACCATCAAAAGCATCGCGCACAAGGTGAAGCAGAGACCTATCAGGTTCAACCGGACAAGCCCCCGTTTCTCCTCCTCCTCATAGGCGACGTTCATCGCGTCGAAGATCGCCAGCGTGCCGCTATGAGTGCTCCACAGGGCGATGCCGAGACCGACGAAGAAGGTGATGCCGAGCGTGGCGTCGCGCCGGTTGACGAGTTCCTTGATCTGGTCGGCAAGAAGATCGAACGCGCCAGGCGGCAAAAGCACGGCCAATTCGCGAAGGTGTTCGGATATGGTGATCGGATCGGCAACCAGCCCGTAAAGAGAGACCAAGGCCGCCATGGCTGGAAACAGCGCCAGCAACAGATAAAAGGTCACGCCCGCCGCAATCAACGTCACTCGGTCGGCGAGGACTTCGTGGAAGACACGCCAGAACACGTCGCGTAGACCGCTGAGAGGAATGGCCTCCGGCACACTGGCACTGCGGCCATGATCGTCACCCCGATGGCCGGTATTCGCAGACCGGGCGACCGAACTGCGCTCTTTTGCCTGCATCAAGACAAGCGCGCCGATCCCCGCGGCCATCACTGTCGCGGCAATGGAGAGCCTCTTGAGGTGAAGCACATCGGGCATGAGGATGTTCTCCGGTCTGGTGCTGACATAACGCAGGCCGCCGCTAAAGGATGCAAGCCGTTGCTTTCCTACGGACATTTGATGCGGGGGCGACGTCAGTCTGTTCCCAGGCGGGTCAGGCTGCGGGGGAATGGACACAAAAGCGGGAGCAATTCGGAATCCATAAGTCATTGATATCACTTCAATCACATAAGACTACGGAAGCAAAATCGGACTTTGGTTTCGTTACCGCATTGCGGGCTGCCTGTCTGACAGGCTGCCAACTGGGGTTTCTTGGCGGCCACGAGGCCATAGATTGGCGCTCGGCTCACATCGGGAGCGCAATTTGGATCCACAATCCACTCCCCACCATCCCGATTCCGGCACCTTTCGGCGACCGGCATCCGCAGATGAAGCGTTGATTACAAGCCTGGGAAAAGAATAGCGCCGGCGACGATGGCCTGCAATGGCCGCTTGCGTTTTCACCCGACAAATATCGGCTCAGAGCATCCACGACCGATTGCTTTCGCCCGACACAGCTCACGACCAGGCGTCGTCGAGACCGAGACGCTGCCTGCTCATGGACACGATCTCGAAGGCCTCGTTGTCGCGTACCAGATTGTCGGCAATCGACGGAATACGCCCAGCGATCGACGAACACGCAAGCATCTGCGTAGCAAGAAGGCGAAGCCAGCTGCCACTCCGGATGGCGACCAGTTCGCAGCCTGGCGTCATTCAGCCATCGGCGCCCCGACCGTCGCCGGCGGCGCTGCTCCGGCAGTTCAGTATCAGGCGCCTCGTGGGCACCCCTTTCGCACGGCGCAGGATCATCTCGAGGTATAGTGGCCGGGATTGACGCAGGTCTTCCCCAGACTGCCTGAGAGCAAGGGACTTCCCCATCAATACGCGCACCACTGTCGGGCGCTGCTCCATCTGCCATGGCGGCGCGGCCTTAGCGCCACGTATGCCTATCCCACGAGAATGAACCGGAGGCCGCCGTTTTTCACACATGCGTTCGGCTCGCCACCGCGGGCAAATCGCTGAACGTCGCCGTAGCTTCATGTGCGCCAAGGATCTGACGATCGCGAGGTCAGTGGCCACTCACTCGCAACGGACGCGCCCCGAAGCTCTCGTCCGCGAACTGCCGATCCTGCGGGATGGAAGGATGCCCTCCCCTGCCCCGCAATCCTTCCACTCGATCACATAAGGACCCGACTGAAGATGACAGCTGCGCCGCCGGACCGGATCGCACCGAGACGGCAGCTTCAATGGCGGGACGGCAATCCCTGCGCCCGGACAACTGCCTGATGGACCCCGTTGTCCGCGGACAACGGGATGATCAACGTGATTCCAATCAGGTCATTTGCGCGAACGGCGCCACAGCAATTGATGGCGCGCCCGAGGAGATACCCCTGATGTCACCTTGCCAGCCGGCATCCTGGACGCGCAGCACCATGACCGCCGTGGCGGCGCTGCCAGCCATCGCAGAGCAGCGGCTTCTCGCGCCTTGTCGAACAGCTTCGTGAATGGGCGCAAAGAATTTCGTAGGGATCGGACCAGCCGGCAGATCTGCCCGCTCGTTCCACCAGGAACGGAATGCAGCACATTGGAAAAGCCGCGCAGCTGCCGACGCAGTGATTTCTCTCGCCGAAAGCTTCTACGGATGATCGTTGGTTGGTTCGGCGACGAGGCGGAATCGAAGTCATTCCACCGCGCGGTGGGAAGCCACTGGATCAATTAACAACACTTGCCTGTCGCCTTCGGGAGATCGACCACCCGCTGCGGACCCGGTCAACTCCGTGGATCAGGCGAGCCGATGGCCAGACCCACCTTCGGGTCCTGCGGGCCTTTAGCCCCGGACAGCGGTCGCATGTCGTGGCGACAGACCCATTAGCCTGCCACCTCGCTGCACATCGGCCAGCTCTGTGGTCTCCAATACGCCAGCAGGCACTCTTTCTCAGGGGCACAGATCAAGGCCGAAGCGAAAGTGGCTTGATGACAGCGGCAGCATCCGCATGCGGTGGAAGCCGATGAGCCGGTCCCTGCCGCAAATGACCAGTGTAAGGTGGTCAGTTTGGCGACCGCTTGTCGAATATTCGATCAATGCACCCATCAGCTGGACGGCGATGCGTAAGGTCACGCGCTCGACCGAGCGAAAGGCCCAACCAAGACAGACCAAGAGAGGATCCTCATCGTCGACCACCGAGCCGCCCTCACCTTCGCGCACCCCGGCGCTTGAGGCGCAGCAATGCGATCACTGATGTTCTCACCGATCGTTTCACCCGTCCGAGTCAACCTCCGTCGTCTCGCAGCGAAGCGAAGCCCTTCCTCCGCCGGAATGAAACCTCGGCCTCGGCTGGTTGTCCGCGGACAACACCATGCCGGCCCCGATCACCTGCGAGAGAAGCTGCACCTGCCCGACCGCCTTCGTCCGCAGCGTGATCCACATAAAGATCGGCGCAACCGCCAGGCTTGAATTTGCCGCATTGCGGCACTACTTCGTGACGGACTGAAGCGCTTAACCCCTCCGAGCAGCTTCGGTCCGACGGACAGCATCTCTCCTCCCCGGCTGTCGGTCACTATCGAAGCCCGGCGCATCTCTCCCGCGCCGGGCTTTTGTCGTTTTGACCGCCTTCCGTCGCCGGCGAGCCAGCAACGCTTCCTAATTTCTCCATTCTTGTGGACGCTCCTCAAGCGATAGGCCATGAACCTGCGAAGCCGGCGGAAGCGACTTAGCACCCGTCGCCTGCTGATCTTCACTGGCATCTGAACGCCGCCTTCCCAGAGGAGCCTCGAATGCCGCGGCGAGACCGCGCACGCTCGGATCGGCCAGCAGCTCGTGCGCGGACGCGCCGTATCCAGATCCATGCGGACCAGAGCAATCCCGCTTCGTCCTCCGAGGACACGGCCGTGGCTCGGACACCTCGGCGCACTTGGCCAATCTCAAAGGCACCGGCAGTAAAATCTCACCGGTAAGCATTCCGGCCCCAGGGCAGGGGAGACCGTGACGCGCCTGCACTCAGCTTAGGGAGGGCGAGTCGGACGTCGTCACTCCAAGCTTTGTCATCACCCATGCCGTCCTGGGCAGAGTGTTTGGGTGTGGCGATACCATTGCCGGCCAGAAGTGTGACCGGCTGATTGCGCCGCCGAAGGGCAGGGCGGCGTCGAGGGCGTTTATCTCCTGGCACGGCGATGTGCTGCATCGCTCCCATTCCTCACGAAGATGGAGCGGTCGACTCGGGCGGAACGGATGTTTCAAACGTCGTCATAACAAAGCGCCCATTGGTCGCCGATATACCAGCAGCGTCCAAGACGCGGATCCCCCTTCCACAGCAGGCTTTTGACGAACTCAATACCGCCGCGCTTGAAGGCAGCCGTCAGCGCTTCGATTTCGTTCTCGTCGATCGTCAAACCGCCCTCGGCGCAGACGAAATAAGCCGTGCTGATCCACCGCGCCGCAAATCCATTCTCGCCGCGCTCGATGCGAAGCGCGGCGCCGTGGGATGCGTGACGGCCGCCATTCGACGGTCGGCCCTGGCGCGGCACGCCAAGCGGCAGCACTAGGCGCCCTCCGGGCCGCAGCCCTTCGATCCATGATGCCGCGGGACGCGTGACGGCGAAATTCACATAGATCGCATCCACCTCTTGCTGCGGCCATTGAGTGCCGTCGGTGATGATGACGCTGACATTGGCTCGGTCGGCAAGCGCCGTTTGAGCGTGGCCGGCCAGATCGGCGTCCATCTCGACGGCATAGACATGACCGGCAGCACCGACCAGCTCCGCGAGGATGGCGCTATAATAACCGGTGCCGGCACCGATATGGACGATACGATCACCGACCTTGACGTCCAGTTCGCCCAGGAGCCGGGCATGCAGTGAGGGACTGCCGTTGTTGACGCCCTTGTCGGGCTGCAGGGCGAATAACACATCCTGATAGGCCAGAACCAAATCGGAGGAGGGGAGGGGGCGATATCCGCCGCCCAGATTGGCGATCTGCCATGGCGGAGCACCGAGAAATTTCTCGCGTGGCACAGCGGCAAAGGCAGCTTCGATCCGCGGGTTCGTCGTCCCGGCGGTAGCCGCCACCTGATGGGCATAAGCGCGGCGGATCACCGCAAGGTCGTCGGCCGTGAACATTGCACTGGGCATGGGCAAATCTCCGGACATGGCTCTGATCTGTTCTGTTTTAGGTCTTTGCGGCGCCAGATCCATCACTAGCGATATTGGACCCCTAGCGATAGCATGAGGGAGGCACTTCCATCCCATTCCGCAGTAGCGGAAATAATTGTCTAATTAGGTTCATTATAGCGATCAATTAATCATATTTTCAGTGAACTGCAGAGATGCGGGATATTTATGCGCCGTCGCCGAACTGGCCGTAGAGACAAATGCGGTTGATGGTCGCTCTGCGCTTTTATTTATCGGTCAATCCGGGGCAGGGGAGACAATGAGGGACCTTTGGGACCTCCGCCTTCGCCATCTCCCGTCGAAACCCTTTCGGACCGCCGCGCAGTAGGGATGCTCGATCCGGGCCAGCGTATATCCGCATGGCGCCCTTAGATCATATACTCCGGTTCGCACAAGGTTTGGTCCATGGTGATACCCGGCAGGTTGAAGTGACGCCTGCCCACCTGCTTTGCCGGAATACCAGCGACCGATGTGTAATCGGAAACGGCATTCACGACCACGCTGCCTGCACCCACCTTGGCGCCGACGCCAATTTCGATATTGCCGAGGATCTTGGCTCCCGCTCCGATCAGAGCGCCGCGCCGCACCTTCGGGTGCCGGTCACCGGTTTCCTTACCCGTTCCTCCCAATGTGACGTTCTGGAGGATCGATACATCGTCTTCGACGACAGCCGTCTCGCCGATGACCAGGCCGCTCCCATGATCGAGCATGATGCTCCGGCCCATCTTTGCGGCGGGATGAATGTCGACGCCAAAAACTTCGGAAATGCGGCTTTGAATATGGCGCGCCAAATGGAGGCGGTCATGGTGCCATAGCCAGTGGGCGACGCGTTGGCCCTGCAGAGCCACAAAGCCTTTGAAATACAGGAATGGCGTCAGGATTTCCGTGTTCGACGGATCACGCTCCTTGATTGCCGTCAGGTCCGCCGCGGCATCGGCGACAATATTGCGATTGCCGATGAACGCCTGGGCAATCACCGCCAGCAGCTCGTCATGGTCGAGGTCGTGATTGGCCAGTTTGATCGCGACCCGCTGGGCCAGCGCCTGGGCGAAACTCGCATGATAAAGCACGGCGGAATTCATGGCGCGCGTGAGTGCTGCATCCTTGGCCGAAGCATTGACGGCCTCCGCGCAAAGAGCCTCCCATATGGCGGCAACCTGAGGCGAGGGGGATGGCTCGGTCGACAGATTGCGCAAGCTGACCAGTGGAACCGTCATAGCACCTTCCTTCTACAGGCGAACGTCGTGACGTCCGGCATGAGGTTAGGTGAATCCGGCCCTCGATAGATGGTCTATAATTACGTGGATCTTCGCAGCAGCTCCAAAATTCCTCTCTTTTTTCGTGAGAAACGGGAAATTATTTCCAAGTCGCCGCATCACCCGTCACCGGTGCTCCGGAAGGCTTGAAGCGAGCAGCCGCAAGGAAGCCAAGGCTCGCCAGACGCCAAAGCCGGGCCGTCATCACTTGAAGTCGAATAGTGCTTGCGTTCCGGATATAAATTTCTATGGTTTTAGTAGAGAATTATGC
>Ga0055543_1000861_pt1 | contig 14600 bp, 13 predicted proteins | sample AraplaCvi_mMF_r2_2_FD_61186 | JGI IMG/M metagenome (GOLD analysis project Ga0055543, IMG submission 61186) | Arabidopsis root microbial communities from North Carolina, USA - plate scrape MF_Cvi_mMF_r2 | ecosystem: Host-associated > Plants > Roots > Endosphere | place: USA: North Carolina | reverse complement strand
CTGAGGTAGATTGCCTGATATTGACCGAGGAAGTCTTTATCAACCGCGTCGACCGCCGAGGCATCGAACATCGTGACTTTGAAACCCATATCTCGGAATGGCTGTACATCCTGTTCGTCGATAGGATACCAACCCTCGCCTACAGCAGCTGTCGGAATGAACAGCAGGTTACCAGTGACGCGCCCGGCAAAGAAACGACGGATCGTCTCAAAAGCAGTGGAGAGATCGGATGCTAAAAGGGCCGTCATGTTGTTCATCGATTGATCCTGTTGTGCTCGCGCTCGGTGTCCGTCGAAAAAACGGCGACCGTTTCGGATCGCCAGTACGTCTCAATCCTCAATACCGTCACATCGCATTGCCGCTGTCTGGGCTCGTAACGTCGGCGGTTGCCCATGCGCATGTTAAGATAGCGTTGGCAATAGCCGTTCATTTTATGCGCCTTGCACATCAGGAAGCCGCTACGCCCCGCCTAGCCGCAGCCCTCAAGTCACAGCCCCAGTGACGGCAATCAATACCATCTGACCGATACTGAGGCATTATCGCAAATTCTGAATCGGCGTTCATGACGCGGACACTGAACGCAACATCTCCCGCTACGATTGAACGAGGATCTCTGCGAGCGCGAGGCCAACTGTACCGATATTGAATATTCGACGCATGTGACCACTCTGTTTGGATGATCGCCTTGCAGCAGGTCTCCCCTGGAATTGCTCGAAATCCGGAACAACCTGGGCCTTATGGCTATATCAAGCCCTGGGTGGAGCGGAAGTACATTACTGTAAACGCGAGCGTAAGTTCGATCAGTGGCCATTATGGGCCAACTGCGGATGACGATGGCCTTCCGCTTCACGCCATGAGCGGTCACTCATTGCTGCTGCCGACCCCGCTCTCATGCCGACTTTGCGTATTCAGTCTCTTCCGACGTCTCTGAAGATACCTGACCAAGATTGCGACACTAAGCGATGCCAAGAGTATGGCCACAAAGGCCATGGAAAATACGACGGCGTAGAAAACGAACGGATTGCTCCCTGATGTGTAAATCACATCAGTCGGATCGAATTTCCCCCGCCTGATCGTAAATTGCCCGGAGACAATGGTTGAGAATACCGCGAAACACGAGATGATAGCCAGAAGCATCAATCCCACTGTGCCCGCCAGAAACTGAAAAGTCTCGTTACGCGACGGCTCGTATTGCCCCAACGTCTTTGTGACAGGGCCGTATAGTGGTCTGTTTTCCGAATCAATTCGAAGGATGTGCGGCGTCTGCTTGGCGCGCGCTCTCCATTCAACGATAGAAAACGACAAAGGCCCGAATAAGAAACCCATCAATGCTCCGAACCTACCACCAAGCCCACGGGTTTTAGAGAAGAATGCACAGATACCGGCAAAGAGCAGCATCACCAGAAGCGGCAGAATTGCTGTATGAAGCAAATGCATCGGATCAAATCTCGTCTTTGAGGCCACCAAATACAGTGCCCACACATACTATGCGCAACTTACGACTGAGTAAAAATCCGCAACGACAATTTAAGGTGCTGCACAGGCGACGCCTTTGCGCCACTAGTGGTCATCAGAACTTGAACTGTTCAACCGCAGACACGCATCACTGACAGATTGTTGAGGATCACATGCCCTCAAATTTCGTCGCCAACGGTGCAGAGGCTTATGACGCCAGCATGGGCCGTTGGAGCCAGCGGCTCGCAACACCCTTCCTCGATTTCGCGGGCGTGCCGTCACCCGGGCGCGTCCTTGACGCGGGATGTGGCACTGGCAGCCTAGCGCTCGCCTTGGCAGCTCACCCTGAGCTGGAGACCATCGAGGCCCTGGACTTCGAGGAAGATTTTGTCGCGGCTTTGAAGAGACGCACGACCGATATCAGGATAAAAGCACGACAGGGTGATGTTTGTGCGTTGCCTTACGAAAGCGAGAGCTTCGACGGCGTCTATTCACTTTTGGTCCTTCACTTTGTGTCCGATGCGCATAGAGCGGTTAGGGAGATGCGGCGCGTCCTGCGGCCGGGTGCTGCGGCAGCAGCCGCAGTTTGGGCCTGGGGCGGCGTGCCGAGCTGGCGATTGTTTTGGGATGTAGTCCTTAGACTTGAGCCAGAAGCGGCCGGACATGGAGTGCCAACGGCCAGACGGCCGCTGACAGAGGAAGGTGAGTTACGCTCGGTGTTTGAGGCCGCCGGTTTCACCGGAGTTGCCGACACGAAGGTCACGATCGGTATGGACTACACCAACTTCGACGACTTTTGGTATCCAACGGTCTACGGGCAAAGCGCCTTTGTGACCTTTTTCGATGCCTTACCGGAAGCAAGGCGGGTTCGGCTTGGCGACGCGGTAAGAGCCGCCTATCTTGCCGGCAGTCCCGACGGCGCTCGCGGTTTTCCGAGCTTTGCCTGGGCGGTCCGGGGGAATGCTTGAACTATGCCGCATAATTGGCGGGATACCAAAGGGGTGGCCGATCAAAGGATCGAAGCCGCACGAGGTCGTTGAGCATGCGGCTTGGGAGGAAGCGGGCGTCAGGGAGCGCACCATAGAATGGATGTCGCCCGTCAAAGCGGCGGCCCGCGTAGACGAACCAGAGCTGAAGGGATTGCTCGTGGCTTTGGCACCTCTTCCGGCCGCTTGAGCAGTTCCCCCAAAAGGATTTGTCGAAAGATAATCAGGCTGCTTCGCGAAGATCGAGTTTAATAGTACCTGGGCCGCTTAGAACAATCATGCTCTCCTTATGGCCACCGCTTTCTTCGAACGCGTAGTGGCGAGCGGCCGCCTCGCTGGTGAATATACCGCCGACCAATCCGAGTCGGTCATTGACGATCCAGCCGCCACGACGACCGTGGCCGATGATAAATCTCGGTTCGATTGTTTCGTTGTTCGTCGGTCGTTGGAGCGGTTCGCTGCTTTCTGCCGTTTCTATATTTGACATTTTGCAAATCCTTGCTTTCGCGGCGTGGGTAATGCGCCTCGGTTAATTTGTGTCCTCTGGCATGTGGTTTTCCATGCGCTCAACACAGAAAGAAAATAAGAAAAGCATAAGTTACGTGGCATGGCCGTAGTTGCTCGTCGCGGGGCAAGGGCAACCGTTTCATAGAAGCATCAGATCAATTGGTGTGACAGCTCTCCGCCGCGAGAACATCGGCAATGGGACGAACCCAACCAAGACACCTCAATGAAAATTCCGACTCTTCACCTTCAGCGTATCGATGTGCAGGTCCGGAATGTAGATGTCTCTTGGTTTCACCGCCGCAACCTTATCGCGTGAATCGGCGCTTCCTGGCGATCCATGGGCGAATTCATCCCCTCTGCCCGTCGGAAGTCTGAAATCTGTGTCGCGGTCGGCCAGTCCTGAAAGGTCGCCGGACAGGTCGAAGAGCTGCTGGGCGACAAGATGGACGACATCCCCTTCCCGCTGAATACGACCGTTAATCGCGATCATTGATGCCCCCAACGCTGTTCGTCTCGACCGTTCAAAAAGTTTCGGCCAGATCACCACATTGGCGACGCCGGTTTCATCCTCCACCGTCATGAAGATGACGCCTTTGGCGGAGCCCGGTCGCTGTCGAACAAGAACGAGCCCTGCCGCCATCAGCCATTGTCCATCACGCGCCGACATTGCCTCGGCACAGGTCACGATCCGCCTCGTGGATAGATCACGCCGAAGAAAGGAAAGCGGATGTTCGCGTAGTGTCAGCCCGACATGACTATAGTCTTGAATGACATTATGGCCGGACGTCATCTGCCGAAGTTCCACATCCGGCTCCAGTTGTTCGGCAACCGATCTGGCTTCGCGCCCAGCAGCTGCCGCAAAGAGAGGCAACGGCTCATCTCTCAACGCTTTGATCGCCCAGAGTGCATCACGGCGTTCCAAACCCAGAGACGGCAAAAACGCATCGGCTTCCGCCAGCTCAACCAATGACGCTGCCGGAACACCGGATCGCCGCCACATGTCGTCGATGCAATCGAAGGGTTGGTCGGCCCGGGAGGCAACAATTCTCGCAGCATCCGCCGCCGCAAGGCCGCGCACCATTCGCATCCCCAGCCGAACTGCATGGCGGTCGGTCCCAGCGAGAGGTTCAAGGGTGCAATCCCATCTGGATCGGTTGACGCAGACCGGGCGGACCTCGACGCCATGCTCGCGGGCATCGCGGACGATTTGCGCGGGCGCATAAAAGCCCATGGGCTGCGAATTTAGCAGCGCGGCACAGAACACATCGGGATGATGGCATTTAATCCAACTGGAGGCGTAAGCAATCAATGCAAACGAGGCGGCATGGCTTTCGGGAAAACCATAAGAACCGAACCCTTCGAGCTGTCCGAACGTTTTCTCGGCAAATTCCGGCGAGTAGCCATTAGCGATCATGCCGTCGACCAACTTGGTCTTAAACCGTGAGACACCGCCCGTGAACTTAAACGTCGCCATGCTCTTTCTGAGTTGATCGGCCTCACCCGCAGTAAAACCGGCGCAGACCATCGCCACCCGCATCGCGCTCTCTTGAAAAAGCGGCACGCCAAGCGTCTTGTGAAGCACAGCCTCCAACTCGGGCGTTGGATAGTCTACCTTCTCCTTGCCCTCGCGCCGCCGAAGATAGGGATGCACCATATCGCCCTGGATTGGACCCGGTCGAACAATCGCCACCTGGATGACGAGGTCGTAGTATGTTCTCGGCTTCAAACGAGGAAGCATGGACATTTGCGCCCGGCTCTCGATTTGGAATGTTCCGAGTGTATCCGCCCGCCTGATCATCGCGTAGGTGGACGGATCCTCCTGCGGGATCGTCGCCAGATCGAGATCGATACCTTTCTGCTCACCAAGCAACGCAAAGCTTTTGGCCATGCAACTGAGCATGCCCAGCGCCAGCACATCGACCTTCATAAACTTGAGGGCTTCCACATCGTCCTTGTCCCATTCAATCACCTGCCGATCGACCATGCTGGCGGGCTCGATCGGAACCAGATCGTCCAATCTGTCGTGTGTCAGCACGAAGCCACCCGGATGCTGGCCGAGATGGCGAGGAAAACCCATAAGCTGCTGAGCGAGCCGCAACGTCAGGGCCAGACGGCGATCGTCGGGATTCAGACCCTGGTCGCGAAGAGCGCGATCATTCACCAGCTCATCTGACCAAGCCCACATGCCGGACGAAAGGGCTTTGATTACATCCTCCGGCAGCCCGAGTGCCTTGCCGACGTCACGGATGGCCCCCTTGGCGCGATAGCGCGTCACCGTTGTGCAGAGCGCGGCCTTATCCTTCCCATATGTCTTGTAAATCCACTGGATGACTTCTTCGCGCCTTTCGTGCTCGAAATCCACGTCGATATCGGGGGGCTCATCGCGCTCTTGCGAGACAAATCTTTCAAACAGAAGGTCGTTCGTTTCTGGGTCGATCGAGGTGACGCCAAGGATGTAACAGACAGCGCTATTGGCTGCAGAGCCGCGTCCCTGACAGAGAATTCCCTGGCTGCGAGCGAACCTGACAATGCTGAACACCGTCAAAAAGTACGGCGCGTACTTCATGATCCTGATGAGATCGAGTTCGTGCCGAACCGTCTTCAGGACCTTCTGCGGCAACCCCTCCGGATACCGCTGCGGAATGCATTCCCGCACGTAGTGTTCCAGCGATCTCTGGGCGTCCATGCCTTCAACGATAGCCTCCTCCGGATACTGGTAGGTCAGCTCCTCCATGGAGAACTTGCAGCGACCAACGATCTCAATCGTCCTCGCCAGTGCTTCCGGATAGCGTGGAAACAGGCGTTGCATCTCCTCCGGTGGCTTTAGATATCGGTCCGCGTGGCGCTCGCGTTCGAAGCCGACGTCGTCGATCGTCGTGCGCATCCGAACGCAGGTGACGACATCTTGAAGCTGGCGGCGCGAAGGCTCATGGAACAGCACGTCGTTGGTGACGACAGTGCGGACTTTGTGCCCTGCCGCCAGGTTGGAAATTTCGTGCAATCGCATCTGATCGTTGGGCCGTCGGCGCACGGACAGCGACACGTATGCCCTGTCGCTAAAGACCTCAGCCATCTTTCGAAGCTGAATAGCGCAGGTGTCGTCCGGAAGGTCTGGGGCCAAGATGCCGATCAGCCCATCGGCATAGAGTGCAACGTCATCGAGGGAGAGGATGCATTTTGCCTTGCCGCCGCGCGACTTCCCAAGTGTCAGCAATCGGGTTAGTCGCGAATAAGCAGCTCTATCCGTCGGATAGACCAGAATTGACATCCCATCTTGGAGATCAAGGCGGCAGCCCACGACGAGCCGGACACCGGTGGCTCTTGACGCTTCCAACGCTCGAACGATCCCGGCCAGAGAATTGCGGTCGACAATGCCGAGAGCCTCGATGCCCAGTGCCTTGGCAGTGGTGAATAGCTCCTCGGACGAAGATGCTCCGCGCAGGAACGAGAAATGGCTGGTGACCTGGAGTTCGGCGTATCTCATGCGAATATTCCATGGACAAACCAACGATGCGAACCGGTATCGCTATCAACACCGTCACCGGAGCGGTAAATCCAGTAGCGCTCCCCCATCTCATCCTCGACGACGAAATAGTCCCTGACAGCAACCCACTCCGAGGTGCGCTGCCACCACTCTCCGAAGATACGTTCCGGACCGTCGGCCCGCTTCACCCGTCGTCTTTTGCTGCGCCAGGTAAAGGATACCGGCGGATGATCCGGCAACAGCGCGATCACTTCGATGAGTTCGGGTCGGGAAAGCAGGCGGACCGGGCGCGGCCAGGTCATCGGCCACGTCTCCCCGTTTTCCTCTGCAACCGGCGAGACACGCTGCACCGAGCGTTCGGGTACGTCGCTTGCGACCGGGGCCAGCCGATAGATGCGTTGGGTGCCCCTATTACCTAAGACATCGATCAGCGAGGTGACGTCGGCATCGACATTTTCGACGAGGCTGGAGACAACCTGGCTGCCGTCCAATCGCTCAGTCATTGTGGCGGCAAGGCTAAGCTTTTCGATGCCGAAGCCCGGATCGATCTTCTCGATGCGATCATGGAGGAGCTTCGTCAGCCAGGCGACATCGCGCATGGGCTTTGCTGTTCCCGCCCTCAAGGCTTGGATTGTGTTGTCGACACGATGGACGATCAGGTCGGTGCGCCGAACGCCGAGCCCTTTCGCCTGGAGTTCACGACAGAGCTTCGCCACAAGCCGGGAAATGTACTTCGCAATGGTCTCGGCCGCACCAATCGGCTCCGCGAAGGCGCGATGGACTTCGATGATATCCGGAGATCGAATCGGATCGATGGGCTCGGCGACCCGGCCAAACATCTGATCAAGACGACGGCCGATCTCCGGACCGAAGCGGAGAGCAAGTGGCGCACGCGGTGTCGCGGCCAGCTCGCCTATTGTCTTGAAGCCAAGTGTACGAAGACTGGCGGCTGTCTCGGCATTGAGCCGGAGCGACAACAGCGATAGCGGTGTCACCGCATAGGAAGTCTGCCCCTTTGGCACGATCCTGGTCTCTGCCGTGATCGTACGTGCCAGTCCGTACGCGGCTCCCCAGGTGTCGGCCACAGCGGCGCGGGCCGGAAGCCCTCGTGCGCGAAACCTATTCACAAGACCGGAGAGCATCAGCTCCTCGCCGCCCTGAAGATGATCGGCGCCCTCCGTATCCATGACGATGCCATCAGGCGGGTCGACAGCGACAATCGGCGAATATTGTGTCAATGCCCACAGCGACAGACGCTCGAGTGCGACAAGGTCGGCCACTGGGTCGGCGTCAACCATTTGCAGGCCCTGAACGAGCGCCTGTGCTTTGGCGGCGGGCATGCCAACATGGAGACCAATCTTGGCTGCGCTGGCATCGATGGCAGACAGCCATCGTTTCGAACCGCTTCGGGCCACGACGACAAGTGGTGTCTCAACCGGAATAGACGGATCGACGCGTCTGATCCGATCCGTCGGCAGTGTCGGAAAAAAGACTGATACGACCCTGGCCATCACATGCCTCTACGAAGAAATTCGCACTCTCGCCTGCCTTCACCCTGATGAGTTCCGCCAGCCACCGGGCGCGACCAATGCCTGGAACAGGCAGCGGTTCGGTTGGCAGAAGCGATATCCGCCATCGCGTGGCGGCAGCCGTTGGATGCCCAAAGTCTCCGGCCTCGGTTTGCCTGCGCCATCTTCGGATCACCAGGCCGATGGTGCCTGACCCTTCTGCGGCAAGCTGAAGGCGCCTCGATGCGGTCATCGGAAGACGAACGACCTCCGCCACGACAGCTCCGAGCCCGCCAAACCTCAGCGCCTCCTCGAAGCTTTCCAGAACGAACTCCTCCCGGATTGCCTCGACATAAATGACGCGATCCGGATGCAGGCCGACCTGGGCCAGCGCCGGAGCAAATAGGTCCGGGCGTGCCAGACACCAGACGACCTTGCCCTGGGTCCTTGCCGCAATGCCTGCGACGAACAATGCAGCGGCCGCTCCATCCACCGTCCCTGTGCCGCCTCCTGCAAATTCATGCAATGCCCCATAGGCTAAGCCACCTCCTGGGAGATGGGCGTCGATGTCGGCGACCCCGAATGGGAGGCTTGCTTTCGGTCGCCCGACTGCTCCTTCGAGATGCTGGATGCGGTCTCGCAGGTCGGCGATGATTGGGTTCGCGCTCGTCTGCGCCATTCGTAGCCTTCGTCAAAATCGGGTTTTCATTTCGCTTGAATGCGAGTATGTTCCCTTTTTGTTCCTTAACAGGATTTGAGTCAATGTGGTGTGTATCGGGTGGACACCCGCCAAGTGGGTCCGTCCACACGACGGTGAAACCCGAAGAACAAACGGATTCAATCCGCTAGCGGCAATCCATCCCGGACGAATAAAATGTCATCGATAAGAAAAAATACCTATGAGCTCACGTCCGATCGCGATTTATCGCGGTGTCATCATAGAAATAGCCTGCAGCCGTCGAGGCGAATTGGGTCGTCAGGCGCTTGTTAAACATACGATGCGAGCTTGACGTTTGTGCAGCTTCGCCGCGCGTGGCCGTAGGTTACGCGATAAAAACCGCGAGAGGAGGATATCGCATGACGGAAAATGTGGTTTCATTCGAGGAAAAGCGCCTGGAGCGCTTGGATGGCGCGGTCTTCGGATCGACTGCCGAAGAGCGAAGGCGTGCTGCCATCGGCGCGCGGATCGAGTTCGCCAAAAGCGAGCTGGCGACGGTTCAAAACTATATCGACCTTGCATATTCAGGAGCAATTTCCTTGATGATGAATGATGGCAGCGAGCCGCCGCCACAAGCGTTCGGGCATCTCGGCAACGTCCTATCGAACTACGAACAGGTCCTGTTCGACGAGATCGCCGAGCTTGAATGCGAGCAGGAAATGCTCAACTCTGCGGCTGACGACCAAGAATATTGAGCACGATGCTATCTAGCGCGGTGATAAACGAACCGAGACCCGACATCGCCCATAAGCAGCGAAAGATCATCCATGTCGACATGGACGCCTTTTATGCCTCCGTCGAACAGCGCGACAATCCAGAGCTTCGCGGTAAACCCGTTGCAGTGGGAAGTTCAGAGGCCCGGGGCGTCGTCGCGGCGGCGAGCTACGAGGCCCGAAATTTTGGTGTACATTCCGCCATGCCTTCCATCACCGCGAAGCGCAAATGTCCCGAGCTGATTTTCGTCCCGCCACGCTTCGATGTCTATAAAGCCGTATCGGCGGAGATCAGAGCCATTTTTGCCGAATATACGCCAATGATCGAGCCACTGTCCTTGGACGAAGCATATCTCGACGTCACCGAAAACTTGAAGGGAATGGCGATCGCAACGGACATCGCCTTGGAAATCCGGGCGAAGATCAAGGAGGCAACGGGCCTCAACGCCTCAGCCGGTATCTCCTACAACAAGTTCCTTGCGAAGATGGCCAGCGATCTCAACAAACCAAATGGTCAGGCGGTCATCACCCCCAGGAACGGACCCGCTTTCGTCGAGCGCCTGCCCGTCAAGAAATTCCACGGCGTCGGGCCCGCAACGGCTGAGAAGATGCATCGCCTCGGTATTGAGACAGGTGCCGATCTTAAAGCACGCGATCTGGATTTTCTGATTGCACATTTCGGCAAGTCGGGACCTTATTTCTACGGCATTGCGCGAGGCATCGACGAGCGGCAGGTCAAACCGGACCGGGTGAGGAAGTCGGTGGGAGCTGAGGATACATTCCGCGAGGACATTCACGCGCATGAGGCGGCTCGTGATAGCGTTCGGCCATTGATCAAGAAGGTATGGGATTACTGCGATGCCAACGGCATCGCAGCAAAGACGGTGACATTGAAGGTCAAATACTCAGACTTCACGCAGATCACCCGCAGCAAGACTGTCGCCACGGCGATTTCCAGCATTGGTGAGCTGCAGGAGATCATTGAGCTTCTTCTGGCACAGACTTTTCCCGTCAAAAAAGCGATACGCTTGCTTGGGGTGACGCTGTCGTCATTAGACAGGGCCGAAGCAGCACGGGACTCACAGCTCACGCTTGGCTTGTCTTGAGGCAACCCAAACCCGTAGGGTTGTTTGCAGACATCGCTTGTTGAGCTATTTGACTTGTTCGAAAGTGATAGAGGGTAAATGAACAAGCTCTCCGATGAAATTTTGCGGGCTCTTCAAGAGGCGGTGCCGGCTGGATTCAGCCGTGTTTCCGACTGACGTTGGGTAAGCGACTCTCGTAACGCTATCCGCCGGATCGTTGAGTTCCAAGCCTTGAAAGGTGCGCAGTATTCGACGCGGTGGGGTTTCTTCATAGACTTCGTTCCTCGCCTTCGTCCGATGACGGCCTCCGACAGATCGAAAAGATCACCGATGCCATGAGGAATGTTGTTTCGGCCGATTTGCCCTCAACATACACCATCAATGACTTACTCGATCTCTTTAAGCGCCGATCCGGGATGACCTTTCGTCGCTTTGCCCTGACAATTACGTTCAGACCGACCTCGCCTGGGGGCTATTGCAATTGGCGGTCGGAGAAACGCCAGAGGGTCTGGTCGGCTATCCCGGTTTTGCGAGAGGTTCGAGATCGACCCCAGAACGACAATCCTTGCAAAGGCTTTGGCCGAGGCGGTCCAAATCAAAGCTACTCTTAGTGGATGATATCCCGAACTGGGTATCAGATGTCACCAACCTTGCTAGTGGCTTTGAAGGCGGCTTTGCGCCAAATAGCAGACATGCGCTCCCCACAGAGCGGTGACCGATTTGGGTCCGGAAGGGGACTGTCGGCTGCTAAGACAGTCACCGCGAAAAGCAGACATTCGAGGCGTCGACGCGAAGGTCCGGGATCGCCTCGAAGAGGATATCAGATATGTCGCGAAACTGGTCGCAAGTCTTCAGATTTTGCGACTGAGTTTTGCGATACAAATTCCCTTGAAGGTTCCGCCTCACCGATTTTGTCGCGAATATTAGGATTTTTGCGACAACGGCTGGGTTAGCTAATGTCGTCAGGAATAAAGCCGCCCGTCTGGCGTTTCCACAAGCGGGCAAACAGCCCGTCCTGCTCGACCAGGTCTTCCGGCCTGCCCTCCTCGACGATGCGTCCGTGGTCCAGCACGACGATGCGGTCCATCCTGGTAATGGTCGAAAGGCGGTGGGCGATGGCGATCACCGTCTTTCCCTCCATCACGAGGTTCAGCCTTTCCTGAATGGCGGCCTCGGATTCGCTGTCCAGCGCCGAGGTCGCCTCGTCGAGCACCAGGATCGGCGCATCCTTCAAGAGCACGCGGGCGATGGCCACCCGCTGGCGCTGACCGCCCGACAGTTTGATGCCGCGATCGCCGACGAAGGCGTCATAGCCCTTGCGGCCCTCGCTGTCGGCAAGATCGGCGATGAAGCCATCGGCGCTCGCCATCTTCGTCACCCTTTCGACCTCTTCCTGCGTCGCGTCCGGCCGGCCATAGCGGATATTGTCACCGACGGAGCGGTGCAGCAGCGCGACATCCTGGGCTATGACGCCGATCGAGCGGCGAAGGCTTGCTTGCGTCACCGCCCGGATATCCTGCCCGTCGATCCGGATCGCGCCGTCCTTGATATCGTAGAAGCGCAGAAGCAGGTTGGCGAGCGTCGTCTTGCCGGCGCCTGAAAGGCCTACGAGGCCGACCTTTTCGCCCGGCCGCACCGTCAGCGAAAGGTCGTCGATGACGGGCTTGCCAGATTTGTAGGCGAAACGAACGTTGTCGAAGCGGATTTCTCCATTCGGGACGACAAGGTCCTGTGCATCCGGCTCGTCGGTGATGGTGGGCGGTGTTGTCATGACCGGCATGGCGTCCTTAATCGTGCCGATCGCCTGGAAGATCTGCTGGCCCATCTGCAGGAATGTAAATGTGTGACCGGAAAAGCGGTTGAGAACATAAACGGCGGCAGTGAATTCGCCGATCGTGACGAAGCCATCCACGAGCCCGGTAAAGCCGATCGACAGGATTGCCAGCCAGTGCATCATGTTGAGGACGACGACGATGACCTCAGCGGTACGGTAGATGCGTTGTTCGCTCTGCTGAGCTTTGATCGCCTTGCCGATTATGCCTCTGATAGCGCCGGCCTCGCTGTCTTCAGCGGCAAATTGCTTGACCATCTGCATATTGGCGTAGAGATCGGTGATGGCGCCAGAAATCAGGCTGCGACGCTTGGCGGAGCGACGTGAGCGCTCGGTGAAGACGGGCGCCAGCCTAACGGCGAGAAGCACGTTGAGCGTGATCCAAACGATGGACGGAATGGAAAGCTGCCAGGAGAGCGCGCCCAGAAGGATAACCGAGCCGACCATCTGCATGATAAAGCGCGGGATGGACTGGAAGGCCGAAATGACCTGCTGCTGCACGGCTGACGCTACCTGCTGCAGGCGCGAGGCGACCTGGCCGGCATATAGATCGTGGAAGAAGGCGAGGTCCTGCCGCTCCACCGCCCTGTGGCCCTGCCATTGAATGGCGGCCGGCATGCCGATGCCAAGCGTATGCGAGTTCAGCGTATTGACGAAGAAAGAGCCAATCGGGATGCAGGGGAAAAGCATTAGGCCAAGGAAGATCAGCAGCATCCGGTCGTTGTGCAGGAAGGCGACAGCGCCCTGCTGCGTGACGCCGTCGACGATAACAGACAGGCCCCAGACCATCGTCAGACTCATGACCTCAATCACCATGGTGCAGAGGGCGAGCGTGATCAGGATGCCGCGAAACATCGATATGAAGTGCAGGAGGACGGTTACAGGCCCCCTAGAGGGTAGCGGCCGGTAGGGAATATCTAGTGGCCTGATCAAATTTTCGAACGGGCGGTAGATCGCATCTGAAATTGACATGGGTGCTCAAGAACTAAATGGAAGAAAGGGCGAGGACTCTACCTTGAGAACGGGATCAACTTCCGGCTAGAGCCTGAATTAGAACATGTTAGCATTTCTGCGATGGTATGATGCCGGACCGTTGCCTAAGCATACTCACCCGGAGCGCTCTTTCAATTGTTGGCTGAAATGCTAATGCGCTTATTTGGTGATCTTTCCGAACGCTCCGGCCAGTACGCGGCGCTAACGTTTCGCCGGCATTCGCCTCGAATTGTTTGTTGCGAGCTACCCTCTCGACTTGGCCATCGGTGCCGTCAGCCCTCAGGCTTTCGGCTATCGCGTGAGCGGGGCACGTCGGCTTCTCCTCATACCGCCGGAATATCACTCCGACATTTCGCGCTTATGTTAGCGTTGACTTAAATGTGGCCCACGATGTTCAATTGCATCATTTAGAAAAGAACAGATCAATGGCGAAGAAATTTCGCGAAAGCTACCACATTCAATGGTGCGTCGAGCACGAACCGCATCGCGAGGAGCGGTTTGCCCCGGCTTCCATTAGATCGACTTCACGCACGAGCCTACGCGCGACATCATCGGAGAGTTCACGGGCTTGACTGAGCCGGTACAGTTCGGCGCGCTCGGCTCCCATCGCTGTGTTTCGGCGTGCAATTTTGGATGCCGCGTAGGACGCGACGATACGCGAAGGTGTGTTCGATACAGCCAATGACACCGTCCTTCGGCCAACAGGCACCACAACTCGCATGTTCGCTGAGTTTCTGAGAGCAAACCGTGAAGCGCTTCTGGATGTTGCGAAGCGGTAACAATTGGACTGCGCCTGGGCTACCGGGCGCAGTTACTCCGCCCTCGTCTATTCTTCGGCGTGGCAGTGATAGTCCACCCCACACAATCGCGGCGGCGAGCTCAAGGCTTCCTTTGACGTTGATCAGATCGAGATGGTCACAACAGCCTTGTTTAGAGTGACACATGAGAACGGACTACTTACGTCATCTCCGGACGCGTGGCACCAAAAGACCGGGCTGACATCTCAAAAAGGCAATAAAGTCGGGTAACGCCTGCCCCTGTCGGCGGAAAGCCAGGACGCGCGACGCAAGCCTGCTTTGACCGTCCCTCGACAACTCAGGTCAAACCTGCGTTAGCCCGCCATCGACGCAAAGATCGACGCCCGTTATAAAGCTGGAGTCATCGGACGCGAGGAAGAGAGCCACTGTCGCAATCTCCCGCGGGCGCCCGAAACGCCCCAACGGGACCATCGTGGCCATGGCATCCTTCCATTCCTGCGGTGCCGGCTGGGTAAATGGTGTATCGATCGGCCCCGGACTGATCACATTGACGCGAATATTA
>Ga0055543_1000836_pt1 | contig 14967 bp, 13 predicted proteins | sample AraplaCvi_mMF_r2_2_FD_61186 | JGI IMG/M metagenome (GOLD analysis project Ga0055543, IMG submission 61186) | Arabidopsis root microbial communities from North Carolina, USA - plate scrape MF_Cvi_mMF_r2 | ecosystem: Host-associated > Plants > Roots > Endosphere | place: USA: North Carolina | reverse complement strand
CCATGCGCAGTCGCCCGACGACTATGTCTCGATCGGCCGCGACGTCGAAAGCCAGGTGCTGGCGCGCGCCATCCACGCCCATATCCATCACCGCACCTTCATCAACGGCAACCGCACCGTCGTCTTCCCGGCAAGCCCGGGAAGCTATGCCTCCGAACGCATGGGCTGAGGGCGGCCGGCCAGCCGGAAATTTAGACAAGCCTATTCCGCCAGTCACTCGGGCGCGCTGGACTTTTGGCGCTCAGTAAAGAAGGCCGGTGAGCCGACGACGTCTGGAAGTTTGGGCAAGACTCAGAAAGCAGTACGCTTTCCGAAGCCGAATGTCTTGCGCAGGTTGCTGTCGACCGCGTTTGCCGGCATAAACCTGCGCAACCGGCTTAGAAGCGTCGCCTGGCCGCCGACCGGTTGACGCATTTTGTATGGGCCGTTGATTACCGCCAATATCTTCTCCGCGACTGTCACAGCCGACGGCGCGGTTTTGATCTGGGCTTGTAACGTCTTGATGGTCGCATCAGCCTGCGCCGCGTAGGCTCCCAGGGGTGCCTCGGTCTGTGCCGCGTTTACATCGAGCTTGGTGTTGGTGAACGTCGGTTCAAGCAGCACGACGCGCACGTTGAACTCGCGAATCTCATGATCCAGCGACTCCGACAATCCTTCGAGTGCATGCTTGCTGCTGGCATATATTCCCATGAACGGTGCAGGCAGGAAGCCGAGGACCGAACTGATATTGATGATCAGCCCGCGCCAGCGGCGCGCATCGAGGGCAAAGCAGCGCGGATCATGCGCAGAGGGCCGAAAACATTGGTATCGAATACCGTTTGCGCTTCGGAAGGCGACGTGTTCTCGACAGGGCCGATCAGCGAAACGCCGGCATTGTTGATCAGAATGTCGATCCTGCCTGCCTCGGACAAAACCCATTGAACAAAATTGGAGACCGAGGCGTCATCGGTCACGTCGACAGTCCCATAGCGCACGCCGGGAATGGCGTTGACACGGCTGGGGTTGCGTACGCCGCCAAAGACCTGGAAGCCGTTTTGCGCAAGAAGGCGGGCTGACGCTTCACCTATTCCGGAGGATGCTCCGGTGATAACGACAACTCTGTTTTGAGACATGCATGCTCCTTGGCTCTTGGCGCGAGTGGTTGATTACGTGCTTCAATAGAAGGTCGGAACTTTTCACCCCTGTCGCCAAAGGACAGCTTCTCAGAACCTGCATCTCAGCGCGTAAGATTTCGATCGACATCTATTCTTGCTTTAGATGTCAATCGAAATATAAAATCAAGCACTTTTTGCTTTACGGAGATTTTTTCCGATGATCGCGCCTCCAAACGCGCTGGAGCATGGCGCCGAGCCCGAAGGCCCGCCGACATTACGGCTCGGAGCAGCATGAACCTCAATGGATTCAGGATTTCGGAGCGGCCGTTCCCGCTCGGTTTCGAGCGACCATTTCGTCGTGAGTCAGGCTCGTGCCTGCCGCGAAGAATTCCTTGATCAGGCCGTCGCGATTTCGGCTGCGGGAGATCGACCCACCGTCTCGCGGTCCGACGTGCCGAGCGCTTTCATGATGAAGCGGATTTGGGCATGGACGCTGCCTGCGGTGGCCTCACCCTCCTGAACGCGCTGTTCGACCAGAACCGGGTGGGAAAACGGCAAGAAGGCGGTGACGATGCCGTGCGCCGCTTCGTCGGCGTCGTCGACCTTGAACTCGCCTGTCTGCAGCCCCTCGCGGACAAGCGCTTTGAGGATTGCCAGGATTTGCTCATTGTGTGCGTCGAGGGTTGCCCAACTTCCATCCGTGGCGGCGACAAGCAATTGGTGCATGGGTCTGTCCTCCACCAGCGTTCTCGCGCTGTGCCGGTGAATGGCGGTCAAAAGATCAGCCAGCTTTTTGCTCGCCGGCGCATCCGATCGTGCAATCGCCAGAGCGATTTCAGCAACCTCTTTGACGACAATGCCGCAGACGGAACTGTTGATCGCCGTCTTCGAGGGAAAGAAGCGATAGATATTCGCCCGGCTCATTCCGAGCTCCGAGGCGATGTCGGCGACAGACGTCTTGTGATAACCGATCCGCCGGAAATACCTTTCCGCCACCTCGAGAATCCGCGTCCGCGACTGCTCAAGGTCACTTCCTATCGGGTCCGCAAAACTCATCGCCGCCCCCGGAGAACATCACTCGGCAGCCATTGCTGTCGGTATTTCCACCTCTTTCGTCGAATTTTCATGGCTTTCATTTTTCGTCGGCTTGATGCGGAACCAGCTGGCGTAGAGAGCGGGAAGGAAGAGCAGGATCAGCACGGTGCCGACCGCCGTTCCGCCGATCAGCGTATAGGCCATCGACCCCCAGAACACCGAGTGGGTGAGAGGAATGAAGGCAAGGACGGCGGCAAGGGCCGTCAGGATGACGGGACGCGTCCGCTGCACCGTCGCCTCGATGACGGCGTGATAATCGTCGAGACCAGCTGCCTTGTTCTCCTTGATCTGTTCCGTCAGGATCAGGGTGTTGCGCATCAGAATTCCCGCCAGCCCGATCAATCCGAGAATGGCATTGAAGCCGAAGGGTTTGTCGAAGAAGAGCAGGACCGGAACCGCCCCGGCAAGACCGAGCGGCCCCGTCAGCATGACCATGGTCATCGTCGACAGGCTGCGGACCTGCAGCACGATAACGATCAGCATGGCGGCAATCATCGCCGGGAAGATTTTGACGAGGGCGGCATTGGCCTTGAGCGATTCCTCGATGTTTCCGCCCATCTCGATACGATATCCTACAGGAAGCGAGGCGATCAGCGGCTGAAGCGCCTTTAGAATCTGCTCCGATACTTCGGGCGGCTGTGACGCCTCGTTGATATCGGACCGGATCGTGATGACAGGCGTGCGGTCGCGACGTTTCATGATCGGTTCTTCAAACCGGATTTCCGAGTGGCCGATCTGATCGAGCGGAACCTGCCGGCCATCACGGCTCATCAGCGAGAAGTCTGCCAATCGTGACGGGTCAAGCCGGTTTCCGCCGGCACTGCGTGCAACGACAGGCACGCTGCGGATATTCTCGCGAACCTCAGTGATCGGAATTCCGCTCAGCAGCAATTGCAACTGCTGGGCTGCCTCGGCCGGCGACAGGCCGATCAGGCCCAACCGATCCTGGTCGGGAACGAAGCGCAGCACCGGCGTGCGGTTTCCCCAATCGCGGTTTGCCTGACGCACATCGGGCACGCTCTTCATGATGTCGAGGGCTTTTTTGGAGATCTGGTACAATTGCTCCGGATCAGGGCCGGTAATCCGGAACTCGACCGGAAACGGCGTGTAAGGCCCGAAGACGAGCTGGGTGACGCGGACATAGGCTTCGGGGGCGAACCCGTCCGAAATGGCCGCACGCAGCCGAAGCTTCAACACCTCGCGTGTGTGAGCGTCAGGGGTCAGCACGACGATCTTGGAGAAAGACGGATCCGGCAATTCCGGCGCCATGGCAAAGAAGAAACGAGGAGCGCCCTGGCCGACATAGCTGGTGACGGTCTTCGCCTCCGGCTGCTTCAGCAGCCACCCTTCGAGCTTCTCGACCGTGGCCGTCGTCGTCTCGATGCTGGTGCCTTCGGGCATACGGACTTCGACGAGGACTTCGGGACGGTCCGACGTCGGGAAGAACTGCTTTTTCACCGCTCCCATTCCAACGATGGAGGTTCCCATGGCGATTGCGACCACCGCACAGGTGACGAACTTGTGGCGCACGGTGAACTCGATCAACCGCCGCAGGCGCCGGTAGTTCGGCGTGTTGTAGATGGCGTGATGGCCGCCTTCGACCGGCTTGATCGCCGGCAGCATCTTGACGCCGAGATAGGGCGTGAAGATCACTGCGACAATCCAGGAGACGATCAGGGCAAAGCCGACGACCCAGAAGATGTTGCCGGCATATTCGCCGGCGGTCGATCGGGCAAAGCCTACCGGCATCAGCCCGATGATCGTCACGAGCGTGCCCGACAGCATCGGGGCCGCGGTATGGCTCCAGGCATAGGCGGCCGCCTTGATCCGATCCATCCCCTCTTCCATCTTCACCACCATCACCTCGATGGCGATGATGGCGTCGTCGACGAGAAGCCCGAGCGCCAGGATGAGCGCACCGAGAGTGATGCGATCGAAGAACCGGCCGGTCTCCAGCATGATGAGGAAGACGACGGCAAGGGTGAGCGGGACGGCCAGAGCCACGACGATGCCGACACGCCAACCGAGACTGACGAGGCTGACGAACAACACGACGCCGAGCGCCATGGCGAATTTCAGCATGAACTCGCCGACGGCTTCCTCGATGTTGACGGCCTGGTCGCTGACCTTGGCCAGCGTCATGCCGAGCGGCAGGGTCTTTGCGATTTCGGAGGATCTTTCCTCCAGCGCCTTGCCAAGCTCCAGACCATTCCAGCCCTGTTGCATCACCGCGGCCAGCATGATGGCGGGCTCGCCGTCATGGCGGATGAGATAGGTGGCCGGATCCTGGTAACCGCGCCGCACTTCGGCAAAATCCGAGAGCTTCAACGTGCGCCCGGCCGCGACGATCGGCGTGTCTGATATCGCCTGGATGCTGTCATAGGCGCCATCGAACCGAATGAAGACCTGCGGGCCGCGCGTATCGATCGATCCCGCCGGCGTCACGGTGTTTTGCCGCTGTAAGGCGGCCGCAATGTCCTGGGCCGAAATGCCGAGGGTGGCGAGCTTGGCATAGGAGAATTCAACAAAGATCTGTTCGGGCCGCTCTCCGAGGATGTTGATCTTCTTGACGCCCGGGACATGCAGAAGATCCTGGCGGATCACCTCGGCCTGGCGCACGAGCTCACGCATCGGCATGCCCTTGGCCTTCAGCGCATAAAGACCGAAGCTGACATCCGAATACTCGTCATTGACAAAGGGACCGAGCACGCCCCGGGGCAGGTTCCGCGCCTCGTCTCCAAGCTTCTTTCGGGCCTGATAGAACTCCTCCTCGACTTCAGTGGCCGGCGTGCTGTCCTTCAACGTGACGGTCAAAAAGGCGTATCCCGGCCGCGTTGTCGTCTCGACGCGGTCGTACCAGGTGAGCTCCTGTAGGCGCTTCTCCAGCGGCTCTGCGACCAAATCCTGCATTTCTCGCGCTGTCGCGCCTGGCCACAGGGCTGTCACGGTCAGGGTTTTGATGGTGAAGGAGGGGTCCTCGGCGCGCCCGAGCTTGACGAAGGCATAGGCGCCGGCGGCGGCCAGCAGAACGATGAAGAACAGCGTAACGGCCCGCTCGCGAACGGCGAGCGCGGAAAGATTGAAGCTCATCAGTTTGCCGCCTCTGCCTGTTCTACCTTGGTGCGCACGCTGGCGCCGTCCTGCAGCAGATGGGCGCCGAGAGCGACGACCGGCTCGCCTGATTTGACGCTGGAAACCACCGCCATCTCCTCACCCATCTGTTCGATTTTCACCTGCCTGAAGTGGACGGTCGAAGATGTCTCATCGAAGACCCAGACGCCGGTTCGGCTGCCATCGTCCAAGACGGCGCCGACCGGCACCGCGGCATGTGATTGGCCGCTGCTGTTGGAGATTCTGATCGTCACCGTCGCACCCAGCGGCGCCGACGCTGCGGCGCCATCCAGAACCCAACGCGCCTCATAGGTGCGGGTTTGAGGATCGGCAGCGTCGGAAATCTGCCGAAGCCGCGCCTTGTCCTGCCGGCTCTCGTTTCCGTAAATGCTGGCGTCGGCGATCTCGCCGATTTGCGGTCGCAGGGACTCCGGAAGCCAGACGAGCGCTTCGCGCGGACCGGCCTGCGCGAGCCGGACGACGGTTTGCCCCGCCGTCACGACCTGCCCCGGCTCTCCGAGCGTTTCGACAATGGTCCCGTCTGCATCAGCAACCAACAGAGAGTAAGTTGCGGCGTTTTCAGCGACCCTTGCGTCCGCTTCCGCCGCAGCCAGTTGAGCAGTCGCCGTGTCGAGCGCAGCCTTTGCCTGTTCATAACGCTGCGGCGAAGCCGCCGCCAATCCGCTTTTCGCCAAAGCAGCGTAGCGTCTCTCGTCGGCTTGCGCCTGGGTCAACACAGCCTGCGCGGAGACGACGGCATTGTGCTTCGCCGTCAGTGCGAGACGCAGATCGGTCTCGTCGATGCGCATCAAAGGCTGGCCGGCCTTGACCTGCTCGCCAACGTCCACATAACGCTGCATGATCTTGCCGGGCACACGAAATCCGAGATTGCTCTGCACCCGGGCGGCAATGGTGCCCGTAAAGGTGCGTTCGGCCGTTTCCGGCTTCTTCGCCTCCACCAGTTTGACGAACGGTGGCGCCATTCGTGGATCGGCGGCTTGCGCGCTTTTTTCCGAGGGTACTCCGACAAAGACGAGTGCCGCGGCGCTGGCAGCCGCCAGAAGGCCGAAAGAGGCGAGGAGGATTTTGCGGTTCATGTCAGTAAGCCTTCTTGACGGGCGCAGCCACTAAATTAGATTGCGATCTAACTCTAATTCTGTTATAGATGTCAAATGAAATCTAATTGGAGATCGCAATGAGAGTCAGTCGCGCTCAAGCCGAGGCCAATCGTGAAACGGTGATCAATGTCGCAAGCCGGCTCTTCCGGGAGCATGGCTTCGACGGCATCGGGCTGAAGGACCTGATGAAAGGGGCCGGCCTCACTCAAGGCGGGTTCTACAAGCAGTTCGAATCGAAGGATGATCTTGTGGCGCTGGCATCCGGGCGGGCAATGGAGAGCGCCATTCGCAGGTGGTCGAGGGTTGCCGCCGGCAGTGCCGATCCCTTCGCTGCGGTTGTCGGCATGTATCTGTCGACCGGGCACCAGGAAGAGAAAGGTGATGGCTGCCCCTTGGCTGCGCTTGGGTCTGATGCGGCGCGCCAGAGTGAAGAGGTGCGAGTTCCGTTCCAGAATGGCATCGAGGCGCATCTTCAGATTCTGGACGAATTGATCCCGGCGTCGGACGGCACGAAACCCTATGACAAGGCCATGGTCGTCCTGTCCCTGATGGTGGGCGCCGTAACCATCTCTCGTATCATGACCGATCAGGCCATGTCGGAGCGTCTGCTCGAAACCGCGGCTGATGCCGTCAAGCGCATCGCGGGCGAAACAGCGGAGGAATGAGATCCCGGCTCTGCACCGTCGTTGCCGAAAAGGATCAGCGCAGGCGAATGGCCTCACCGCTCCTCACCTGCGAATTCAGAGGTTCTCATGATCCATAACGCGGCACTCGCTCCGCGATGGGCCGGCGTAGACTTCGCGCCGGACTGAGGAACTCTTCGAGGCACGGCTCAAGCAATCCCTGCCTTACAAGCTCCTCGACATTATCGGCTGTGTTGTGGGCCGGGCCCACACCTGAACCGGCTACAGACATTGTTCCCGACCCATTAACGATCAACGGTCGCTTTACGGCGATCTCAGACGCCCGCACCGTGCCGCCAGCGTCAAGCTGCTCCTCGAATGCCCAGCCATAAATGACACCGCTCGCCAGTTGGAAATTTATGCAGGCGTGCTCCGCCAGTTGCTCGGGGGCACCGGGGTTTTTCGCGCCTTGAAAAATAGGCGAAGGAGCCGACCACAGTCATCGCCGAAGACTGGGTCAGGCGCACCGCCACCATGCCACCAAAGTTTTGAGGAAATGCATGCCGGATGGGCTTGCCACGACGCGAAAGATTTATATAGTCAAGAAATAAATATTCCGTACAGGAAACAAGAGGGAACGAAAATGGCTCTATCATGGCGTTTCTCCACCTTAGCGGATCGGCACCGCGCTCTTGGCTCGAAGCTCGAGGACTGGAGCGGCATGGGGACCGCCTGGACCTATGACAAGGACATGTCGGAAGAGCATGTCGCCATCCGCACCAAGGCCGGCCTCATGGATGTCTCCGGCCTGAAGAAGGTGCACCTGGTCGGCCCGCACGCCATCGCCGTGCTCGACTACATCACCACCCGCGACCTGACGAAGATCTATCCCGGCCGCTCGGTCTATGCGACCATGCTGAACGAGCGCGGTCACTTCACCGACGACTGCATCGTCTATCGCACCGGCCCGAATTCCTGGATGCTGGTGCATGGCTCCGGCTCCGGCCACGAGGAAGTCGTTCGCCAGGCGGCAGGCCGCAATTGCGCCGTGCTCTTCGACGACGACCTGCATGACCTGTCGCTGCAGGGTCCGCTCGCGGTCGACTATCTCGCCAAATACGTGCCCGGCATCCGCGACCTCAAATATTTCCACCACATGCAGACGACGCTATTCGGCGCGCCGGTGATGATCTCTCGCACTGGCTATACCGGCGAGCGCGGCTACGAGATCTTCGTGCGCGGCCAGGACGCCGTGATGGTCTGGGACCGGATTGTCGAGGAAGGCAAGGAGATGGGCATCATCCCCTGCTGCTTCTCGGTTCTCGACATGCTGCGCGTCGAAAGCTACCTGCTCTTCTACCCCTACGACAATTCGCAGATGTATCCCTTCGCCGATCAGCCGCCCGGCGACAGCCTCTGGGAACTCGGCCTCGACTTTACCGTCAGCCCCGGCAAGACGGGCTTTCGCGGCGCCGAGGAACATGCCCGCCTCAAGGGTAGGGAACGCTTCAAGATCTTCGGCATGCTGATCGATGCCGACGGACCGGCCGATCTCGGCGACGAGGTCTTTGCCGACGGCAAGAAGGTCGGCGTCATCACCTGCCCGAGCTATTCGTCGCTGACGAAGAAATCCATGGCGATCGCCCGTCTCGACGTTGACAAGGCGGTGCATGGGACGAAACTCGAAGTCCGCGGCAAGACCCTCAAGGCGGGCGCCACCGCCCATACGCTTCCCTTCGACGATCCGGAGAAGAAGAAGAGGACTGCCGTAGGTTAAGGAGCACGCGAATGCTCGTTGCAGGCATCAAGAGCCGACCAGTCTACACGGGACTGACCATCCAGCCCAACGCCCGGCGGCACATTTTCGCGCTCGAAGGGGAGGGCGCCAAGGCTCTCCTCGATCAGCAGCTGGCGCTTGACGACACGGCGCTTTCCCGTAGCGAAATCCTCTATGTCGCCCGCGGCTCGCAAGGGTCCGGCCTGGACGAGGCGCTGCGCCGCCTCGGCGCCGACATGTTCTTCACGGCCCCGACCATCGCAACACTGCTCTTCCGGTTGAAAGGCTCGCTCGCCACCGCCCATATGGGCACGCGGCTTTATATCTCGGGCACCGAAGGCTTCATCGGTCAGGCGATGCTCTTGGCGCTCGAATACGGCATGGACCATGCCTCCGTCATCACCGAGCATCGCGGCTCGCTGGCCCGACGCGTGCAATGCGTCCATTGCAAGGGCATCACCGACGACGTCACCACCAGCCCCTTTGCCTGCAGCCATTGCGGGCTCCCGCTTCTGGTGCGCGACCATTATTCACGTCGGCTCGCGGCCTTCCAGGGCGTCAATGTCGATGCCGAAGAGCCCGGCAGCGCGCCTGATCCGGAGGAGTTGTTCCTTTGAGCGGTGGTACTGAAATTCCTGTCCGCGTGGCGCGGATCACGCCGATCGCCGATCGCGTCAAGCGCTTTCGCTTCGAGCGCCTGGACGGCAAGCCGATGCCCTATTTCTCCGGCGGCGCGCATGTCATCGTCTCGATGAACGATGGTGGCCACATGCGCCGCAACGCCTATTCGCTGATGTCGCCGCCGCATGACTGCACAGCCTATGAGATCAGCGTGTTGCATGTCGAGGATTCACGCGGCGGCTCCACCTTCATGCATGAGAAGGTCAGTGAAGGCGACGAGCTGAAGGTCAGCTATCCCGTCAACCTGTTCCAGCCGGACTGGCGCGGGCGCAAGCATCTTCTGATCGCCGGCGGCATCGGCATCACCCCCTTCATCGCGATGATGGAGCAGTTTTCCCGCGAAGGCGCCAATTTCGAGCTGCACTACGCCATCCGCTCGCGCGATCGCGGCGCCTATTGGCGGGAACTCCTGGGGCGTTACGGCGGGCATCGCATCAAGATCTATTGCGACGCCGAAGGCGGCGCCATCCCGCTGACGCGCCTGCTCGACAGCCAGCCGCTCGGCACGCATCTCTATGTCTGCGGCCCATCCGGGATGATCGATGGCGTGCTGAAAACAGGCCTTAACGCCGGCTGGCCGGAACAGAACCTGCATTCGGAACGGTTCCTGTCATCGCTGCCCGGCAAACCCTTCACGATGGAACTGATCCGCTCCGGCAAGACCGTGAAGGTCGGCCATCACGAAAGCATGCTGGAGGCGATCGAGGCGGCGGGCGTCGACGCGCCCTTCCTCTGTCGCGGCGGCGCCTGCGGTCAATGCGAGACCGGGGTCGTCACCTGCGACGGCAAGCTGCTGCACCATGACGTCTATCTGACGAACGAAGAAAAGGCATCCGGCCGCAAGGTGATGATCTGCGTGTCCCGCTTCGAGGGAAACACGCTGCATCTTGATCTCTAGCGGCATCTGATAAAGCGGGACAAGGAGACCGAACATGGCAATCGCCTTCAAGCAGGAAACCTTCCGGAACGACTTCAGCTACCGCAACAGCCCCGAAAATATCCGGCGCTTCCCGTTTCCCTTCGACCGCGACGAATACATGTATTCCGTCAACATGGAGCCGCATGTGCGCGGCCGGGCGGGCACCGTCTACGAAAACCTGATCGACGTCGACGAGCATTATGTCGCCGAGATGCATGATCGGGCATTGGTTCTGAAGGAGGATCCGCTGCGCTATCAGGCGCTGCCGCACATGATGAGCGCGCAATGGGATACGCTCGAACTTTTGATGGAAGAGCAGGCGGCGGGTTACCCCGACCATTTCACGCTGATCCGCAACGGCGATCAGTGGCGCTGGATCAACCGCCCGCTCGGCATCGACGACAGCTTCACCTTCGGCGATGCCTCGACGCTGCCCTGCGAACCCTTCGAATATATCACCCGCCAGGCCCAGGGCGACTTCTGCATCGTCGATCAGCGCGACGGCAATCTCTGGATGGACGCCGGCATGGTGACGACGCAGGCCGACTGGTCGCTCGATTTCGATATCGGCATGAATTTCATGGAATGGCACGGGCCGGTGCCGCTCGCCCACCAGATCGGCGTCTTCGACCGGGCGCTGAAATTCCTGTTGAACCTGCAGCAGGGCAAACCGACACGGCGCTTCAACTGGACGATGACGATCAATCCGCGGCTCGACACCAGCCCGGAGAACTACCACAAATGGGGTCCCGATCGCACCACGGTGACGCCTGACAATGTCGGCGAGAAGGTGCATCTGCGCGTCGAGCTGCAGAGCCTCTGGCGCCTGCCGCGCTCGAATGCCATCCTCTTCGTCATCCGCTGCTACCTGATGAACATGGAAGAGCTCGCCACCGTGCCGAAATGGGCGCGCCGCTTTCCGCGCGTGCTGAAGACGCTGCCGCCGGAGCTCATCGACTACAAGGGCCTCACCCGCTTCCGCGAGACGACGATCGACTGGCTTTCCAAATATGACGACGGAGCTCCGACCAGTCCCGGCATCTATCCCGACTGACGCGCAGCGGTGCGCACCAGCGCCGCGTGCGGTTTCAGACGCGCAAAACAGGCAATGACATATAATCAAGAGGGGAATGCTTCATGACAAGAGTAGCCGTCATCGGTGCCGGTCCTTCCGGGCTTGCGCAGCTACGCGCCTTTCAATCGGCCGCCCAGAAGGGCGCCGAGATCCCGGAGATCGTCTGCTTCGAAAAACAGTCGGATTGGGGCGGGCTCTGGAACTATACCTGGCGCACCGGCCTCGACGAATATGGCGAGCCGGTCCATGGCAGCATGTATCGTTACCTCTGGTCGAACGGCCCGAAGGAATGCCTCGAATTCGCCGATTATTCTTTCGAGGAGCATTTCGGCAAGCCGATCGCCTCCTATCCGCCGCGCGCCGTGCTCTGGGATTACATCAAGGGCCGCGTCGAGAAGGCGAATGTCCGCCACTGGGTGCGCTTCAGCACGCCGGTGCGCATGGTCCGCTTCGACGATCAGACGAAGAAATTCACGGTGACGGCGCATAACCGCATCGAGGACCGGATGTATGACGAGGAATTCGATTATGTCGTCGTCGCAAGCGGCCATTTCTCGACGCCGAACGTGCCCTATTTCGAGGGTGTGAAGACCTTCAACGGCCGCGTGCTGCATGCCCATGATTTCCGCGACGCGCTGGAGTTCAAGGGCAAGGATATCCTCATCGTCGGCCGCAGCTATTCGGCCGAAGACATCGGTTCGCAATGCTGGAAATACGGCGCGAAATCGGTGACGACGAGCTACCGTTCAAAACCGATGGGCTTCAAATGGCCGGAGAATTTCGAGGAACGGCCGCTGTTGACCAAGCTCGAAAACCGCACGGCGCATTTCCTCGACGGCTCGAGCAAGGAGGTCGATGCCGTGATCCTCTGCACCGGATACCAGCACCACTTCCCCTTCCTGCCCGACGATCTCCGGCTGAAGACCGCCAACCGCCTCTGGGCCGACAGCCTCTACAAGGGGGTGATCTTCGACAAGAACCCGCAGCTTTTCTATATCGGCATGCAGGACCAGTTCTACACCTTCAACATGTTCGACGTGCAGGCCTGGTGGGCGCGCGACGTCATGATGGGGCGCATCACCCTGCCGTCGGAAGAGGCGCTGAAGGCCAATTTCGACATGTGGCGCGCCCGCGAAGAAACGCTTGAAGATGCCGAGCAGATGATCTGGTATCAGGGCGACTATGTGAAGGAACTGCTTGATGAAACCGACTATCCCTCCTTCGACATCGAGGGCACCAACCAGACCTTCATGGAGTGGGAACATCACAAGGCCCACAACATCATGGGCTTCCGCGACCATGCCTACCGGTCGCTGATGACCGGCAACATGTCGCCGACGCATCACACGCCCTGGGTCGAGGCGCTCGACGATTCCATGGAGGAATATCTGCGCAACTGACGAGGCGGGCCTGCATTGCCGGAGGAGGGTGTTCGTGCACTCTCTTCCGGCACATATCGTGACGACGACATGCGTTGACATAAAGACCTATAGCGAGACGACATAAATCCATCTGCAACTCTTCTCTTCGGATGTGGCCTTCATGGATTTTCAAGCGAGCATTCTCGGGCGCATGAACGGTTTTCTCTACCGCTGTCGCGCCGACGAAAACTATACGATGCTTGAGATGACCGACGGCATCGGGCGCATCTTCGGTTATCCCGCCGACGAGATCATCGGCAACCGCACGCGGACCTTCACCTCGATCATGTACGAGGAAGACGTGCCTCTGATGGACGAGATCGTCGGACGGGCGCTGGAAAAGCGCATGGACTGGACGATGGAATACCGCATCCGCCATGCCATGGGCCATCTGATCTGGGTCACCGAGACCGGCGGCGGCATCTGGGACGAGAGGGGCGAGCTTCTTTATCTCGAAGGCAGCATCATCAACATCGAATCACTCTATCAGCGAATCGATGAGCAGACCGCCGACATGCGCGTCACCGCCTCGAAGACCAATGAAATCCTGCAATCGCTGCGTTACCTGAAGCTGCTTGCCGTCAATGCCGGCATCGAGGCCGCCCGCGCCGGCACGGCCGGATCGGGCTTTGCCGTGCTGGCCGCCGAGATGCGCACGCTCGCCAACTCCTCGGAAGAGGCCGCACGCGCCATTTCCAATGCACAACGCAAGGCGGAAGGCTGAGCGTCACCCGGCGCAGCGGCAGATTTGCGGCTGACGTCGAAAGCCGCATTATTAACTGTTCGGCACTGCTGGAGAATACGACGCTTTTCCAATGGCTTGGCGCAATCTCGCCCTTGAAAACCCTCCTGCCACTATGGGTAATGTTAAGGCCGCGTTAACTTTTTGTTAACCATAGCAGCGCTAGACATGGTCAACGATTTCTTCACATAGATGACCAAAGTGCTAACAGACGCTCGCTCTATCCGCATCAAGGGCCGCTCTTTCCTCGCGGTCATGCTGTCCCCGGATCTTCCCATCGATGATTGGCTGATCAGGCTGGACGATCTGGCCGCGCGTTCGGCCGGGTTTTTCCTCGGCCGGCCTGTCGTGCTCGATCTGACGGACCTGCAGATCGACCGGTCGCAGTTGAAGGACCTGATTGCCGAACTTGCCAAGCGCAATGTCAGCATCATGGGCATCGAAGGCGCGCGGCCTTCGATCCTCGGCTCCGGCATGCCGCCGGCGCTCAAAGGCGGCCGGTCGGTTTCCGATATCGAGGTTCCGGCCAAAGAGAGCGTCGATACGCCGGTCAAACCGGCAGCGGCGGAGACCCGTCCGGCCATGCAATCGATCGTCATCCGGGAGCCGGTGCGCTCCGGACAATCGGTGATATTCCCGGAAGGCGACGTCACCGTCATCGGATCGGTCGCCTCGGGTGCCGAGGTCATCGCCGGAGGGTCCGTGCATATCTATGGCGCCCTGCGTGGCCGAGCCATGGCGGGGTCCATCGGAAACGCATCGGCGCGGATCTTTTGCCGCAAGCTCGAGGCCGAGCTGGTGGCGATCGACGGCATCTACAAAATGGCGGAAGACATGGCCCCCAATCTTCGCGGACAGGCTGTTCAGCTCTGGCTCGAAGAGGACGCGATCATGGCAGAGAAACTGATCTGACGGCAGCGCTGCGCGTCTCTTCGAGAGCCGCGAGGGATGTTGCAACACTTTGAATTACTGGGGCCACGGCAAAGGAGAGACAATGATGGGGAAAGTGATCGTCGTCACGTCAGGCAAGGGCGGGGTTGGCAAGACCACCTCGACTGCCGCATTGGGAGCGGCGCTGGCGCAACGCAATGAAAAAGTCGTCGTCGTCGATTTCGACGTGGGCTTACGCAATCTCGACCTCGTGATGGGCGCCGAACGCAGGGTCGTCTACGACCTGATCAACGTGATCCAGGGCGACGCCAAGCTTACCCAGGCGCTGATCCGCGACAAGCGGCTGGAAACGCTGTTCCTGCTGCCGGCCTCGCAGACGCGCGACAAGGACAATCTGACGGCCGAGGGCGTCGAACGCGT
>Ga0055543_1000823_pt1 | contig 15179 bp, 17 predicted proteins | sample AraplaCvi_mMF_r2_2_FD_61186 | JGI IMG/M metagenome (GOLD analysis project Ga0055543, IMG submission 61186) | Arabidopsis root microbial communities from North Carolina, USA - plate scrape MF_Cvi_mMF_r2 | ecosystem: Host-associated > Plants > Roots > Endosphere | place: USA: North Carolina | reverse complement strand
CCGGCTCATAGGTTTGATCGTCGCCATGCAGCACGCGCTGCATGATGGTGTATTGCTCCGCCAGCAGGTCAGCATTGCGGCGGCCCATTTCGCGCGCCGTCTGCACCATGCCTTCCAGTTGGGCCCAATCGCCTTCAAGGCGCGCCCGCGCTTCGGGCTTGAGCAGGGTGAACACTTGGTCCATGGAAGGCTGGGCGCCGACCAGGCGGGTCGCCAGTTCGACACGCTGGGCGCGGCGCGCTTCCAGCACATCGACCAAAGCGCCGATTTCTTGAGCGATGTCGCCCAGGCGTTCGCTCTGGTGGCGGATCGCCGCTTCAAACTGCTGGGCAATCAGGTCCAGCATCTGCTGGTAACTTTGCAAGTCCGCCTTGACGCCGTCGAGCAGCATCTTCATGGCCTCTTGCCTGGACAGCTCTTTCACTGCTCGCCCCGGTGGAACTTCTGGATCAGGCCGGCCAGCTTGCCGGCGTCGAACGGCAGTTCGCCCTTGGCCAGCGCGTCGCGCAGCTGGGCCACGCGTTCATGGTCGATGTCGCCCATTTCCTGCATTGCTTTCATTGCAGGTTGCAATACGGCCGATTCCAGCTCGCGCTGGGCGGCCGGGGCGGCGGCCGGGCGTGCCGCTTCTGCCGGCGCGCTGTCGGCCACGGTCTGCACCGGGGTGCCTGGGGTGGAACCGGAAATCCTCATACGGTTGCCTCTTGACTTAACATTAATTGCCATTGCTCTTCCCCTTGCCAGGCAGCAGTTGTTGTCGCAATTGCTGCAGCAGGCCGGGTTCGGGCAAATCCGATTCCCGGATGATAGCAGTCTTGCTGCTCGGCATGCCAAACATATCGGCGATGGCTTTCGCCTGGGTGGTGGTCAGGATCAGCAATTCAATCCGGCGGTTGACGCCAGCATCGGCCCGTTTGGCATCGAGCGGCGCACGGTCGGCCATGCCGACCACCTGCAGCACACTGTCCTGCGGCATGGTGCCGGCCAGCAGTTGCGAACGGGCGGCCATGGCGCGGTTGCTGGACAGGTTCCAGTTGGAGAACGCTTTGTAGCTGGTGTCGGCGTATTGCGCGGAGTCGGTATGGCCGACAATCAGCATCTGGTTTTCCATCCTGGCAAACAGCGGGCCCATGTTCTGCAGCAGGCGCGCGAATTTGTCGGTCGGCACCGCCGAGCCGCGCACGAACATGCCCTGGCTGTCGGTATCGTGCAACATCACGCGCAAGCCGTAGGGCGTGATCACCGATTCCAGATTGCTCGCCAGGCCATTTTCTTCGCTCATCCTGGTAAGCGTCTTGGCCAGCAGCTTGAGGTCTTCCGGCGATTCGTAGCGCACGCGGTTTTCGGCCGTGTTGGTCGGGCTCTTGTTGAAGCCCTGGGTCGCGGTGCCGTCGACATCGGTATTGCCGGTACGCGGCATCGGGAAGCGTTCGATCAGGCTGCCGCGCGGGCCGCCCACCTGTTCCGGCATGACGCCTTTGCCGACGTCGGTCTTGCTGCCGTCGGACTGGGTCAGCACGTGTTCCAGCGATTCCTGGTTGCGCACGGCCATCAGCCACAGCACCAGGAACAGGCACATCAGGGCCAGGCAGAAGTCCGCAAACGCGACCTTCCAGGCGCCGCCATGTTCATCGTGCTTGTGCTTGCCACCGCCGCGCTTGACGATGGTTTGCTCATGGTGCTTGTCATGCGGCTTTAGCACGGCCACCTCCTCGGCGCGAGTTCGTCTCCGGCTCGTCGCCGCCTTCCATTGCATTGATCCAGCCTTCGAGCTGGGCGAAGCTAGGCTTGATGTTCAGCTGCACCAGGCGGCGCCCGGCGTCGATCGCCAGCAGCGGCGGCTTGCCGGCGACGTGGGTCACCAGCACCACTTTCACGCATTCCATGGTCGACGCTTCCTGGCTGACCAGCTGCTTGAGCATGTTCGAGATCGGGTCCAGCACGCCGTAGCAGAAGAAGATACCGATGAAGGTACCGACCATGGCCGCGCCGACGTGTTCGGCAATCTCGGCCGAGGTGGCGCCTTCGCCCACCGTGCCCATGGTAATCACGATGCCCAGCACCGCCGCCAGGATACCGAAGCCCGGCATCGCTTCGCCGATCTTGCCGAGCGACTTGGCCGGCTGGGTCAGTTCTTCGTGGATGGCTTCCAGTTCCTGCTCCAGCACGCCTTCCAGCTCGTGCGCATTGATCTTGCCCATGGCCATCAGGCGGAAGTTGTCGACGATGAAGGCCAGCAGTTTCGGCTCGTCCAGGATCAGCGGGTAGCGCTGGAACAGCGGCGATTCGCGCGGCGCTTCGACGTGGGCGTCCAGCGCCTTCAGGCCGCCGGCAGCCAGCTGCAGCAGTTCGTACATCAGCAGCAGCAGCTGGCGCTGGAATTCCGAATCGTACTTCTTGCGCGACATCAGGTGCTTGACCTGGGTCACGGTCTCGGCCAGCACGTGGCGCGGGTTGCCGATGACGAAGGCACCAATGCCGGCGCCGGCAATCACCAGCAGTTCCAGCGGCTGCCAGATCGCGGTGAAGTGGCCGCCCATCATGGCGTAGCCACCAAACACCGAGCCAAACACGATCATGATGCCGAATAGTTGCTGCATGGTTTATGCCTTTCGAGTGGTGTTCCGGGTGGGCTGCGGCTCAGGCCGCCAGCACCGCTTTCATCTTGTTCAGGGCCTGCTTGTTCAACTGGCAGACACGGGCGTCGGTCAGGTCCAGCACGGCGGCGATTTCTTTGTAGCTGAGTTCGAACTCGTAATACATCTGGATCACGCGCTGCTCGCGTTCGTCCAGGCCGTTCAGCGCCTGCTCCAGGCTGCGGCGTATCATCAGCTGCTCTTCCGGGCCGGCGACGCTGCCGGTGTCGGCCAGCGTGTCCTGCAGGATTTCATCGAAGCTGGCGATGGTCTCGGCGTTCTCATCCAGCAGGTAAGCCTGGTAGCCCTCGGCATCCAGGCCGAGCGCCGTCATGATCTCCTGTTCGCCCGGCTCGCGGCCGAGCTTGCGCGTCAGCTCGCGCACGGCATCGCGCATCTTGTGGCTCTGCTGGCGCACTGCGCGCGGGCGCCAGTCCTGCCGGCGCAATTCGTCGAGGATGGCGCCGCGCACGCGCAGCGAGGCGTAGCTGCCGAAGCCGGTATCAGGTTCGCCATAGCGGCGCAGCGCTTCGAGCAGGCCCATCAGGCCGATCTGCTCCATGTCGTCGCGGTCGATCGCGCCCTGCACCTGCGAGTTGAGCTGGCGCACGATGCGCTTGACCAGCGGCGCATAGGCGAGCAGGTGCTTCTGCTCGTCGGCCACGCTGACGGCGGCGTAGCTCTCGGCATATGGCTCTGCAACCGTGTCCACCAAGCCCATGGCCTTTACTCCAGGATCAACTTGCCAATCATTACCTGCTCGAAGGGGCGCTCGCGCGCATCCTTGGCGTAGGCTTCATCGTAAGCCTTGTTCAATTCCTCGACAAACTGGTCAATGGTCATCATCGACGCTTTTTCCATCGGCAGGGCCGACAGGGCGCGCACGGCAACGCTGCGCAGCAGCGGCAGCGCTTCCTTGGCTTCCTTTTCCTGCTTGGCCGTGGTCGCAATGACGAGATCGGCCGACATATAGTGCGGCACGGTATCGCCCGGCTGGCGGCGCAGCATGACAATCACTTTTTCAATGGTCAGGTACTTCAGCGGTTCGCCAGGCTTTTTCTGTTCGGCTGCCGCCGCCTTGGCTGGCTCGACGCTCTTGCCTTTCATGAACCAGACGGCGCCACCGGCGGCGCCGGCGCCAACCAGCAGCACGGCTGCCACGATCAGAACCAGTTTCTTATTCATCTAATGCTTACTCCCGTTCGCCCAACATGGCAAAAGTGGTGGTGCCGGCTTCATCGTCTTCCAGGGCGCGGCCTGGCTGGCGCTGTTGCTGTGCTTCCTGCTGGCGCTGCTGCTGGCCGCCATCGGCCAGGCTGCGGCCGTTGCTTGCCGAAACCGTCACGGCGACATCGCTGAACTGGCGCTGCGACAGGTCCTGGCGTACGGCGTCGCCGATGGTGTTGAGCTGGCGCAGCACTTCGCTGTGGCTGGCGGCGATATTCACCTGCAGCGCGCCGCCGCTGTGGCGCACGGAGATCTCCACGCTGCCCATGTTCGGCGGTTCGAGGCGGATCACGGCGCGCTCGTCGTTGCGCGCCAACTGGAGCTGCAGGCGGTCGCCGAGGGCGGCGCGCAGCGGCTGCTGCCATTGCTCCGGGCTGCCGCTCAGTTGCAGCGTATCGCCAGGCTGGCTGGCGGCGGCATTGGCCAGCACGCTGCGGAAGCCGGGCAGGGCGCCGGCATCGCCAGCCGGCTGGCGTTGGCTGTCGGCCAGCAGGCTGGCACTGTCTTTGGCCGCGATCGGCGCGGCCGTGCTGTCGGCGGCCTGGCCCTGCAGGGCGTTCAACGCCGCGCCCAGGGTGTCGCCGGCGGCAGTGCGGGGGGCTGGGGCAGGGGCAGCCGCAGCGCCTGGCTGCACCGGGGCGGCAGCGCGGCCGGCCGCGGCCAGCATGGCGGCGCGCGCATCGAGCAGGCCCGCTTGCGGCGCCTTGGCCGCTTCGCTTTGCGCGCCGTCACCGGCTTCGCGGGCGCTGAGGGCGCTGGCCTGGGCTTGCTGGCGCAGCAGCAAGCTGCTGTCGCCGGCGGCGATTTTGGCGGCGGGCGCGGTCAGGGCGGCGGCCACGGCTGCCACGCTGTCGGGCGTGGCGCCCGGCACGCCACCTGCCAGCGGCAGGTTGCCCATGGCTGGCAGCATGGTGGCGACCGCTTCTGCCGCGGCAGTCTTGTCGTCCGCCTTGGCCGGCTTGCCTTCTTCATCGGCGCCGCCGGCCATGGCATCCAGCAGCGCGCCGAACGGGGCCGGCGCAATGGCAGCAGCGACGTCCAGCAGGGCGCCGGCCAGGCCAGCGGCTGGCGCGCTGCTGTCGGCCGCGCCGGTGCTGGCGTCGGCCGCGGTGGCGCCGTTGGCGGCGGGCGGCGGCAGGCCGGCGGCGCTGGTGGCTGGTGGGACGTTGGCGGCAGGCGCCGCAGGCAAGTTAATCATGCTCAAGTTCCGGTTGCAGCGTTGCCGCTGTCGAGGGCATAGGCAAGCCAGCCCTCTCTGTTGTTGGTCATATCGCTCAGGTGCTGGCCGGTCTCGACGGTGGCGCTATTCACTTTTGCCACTGCCGCGAGGTGCAAATCACGCAGCGCCGCCAGCGCTGCGCGCTCGGCCGGCGTCCACGCACCCTGCGCTGCCAGCGCCGGCAGGGTGGAGGCCATCAAAGTATTAATCGCCGCCAGTGCCGCCCAGTCGCTGGCGGCAGTGGCGGCGCTCAGCTGCTGCGCAAGCTGCAGCAGCGTTTTATGCCTATCCATGTTTGTCGTGCACTCCCTGCCAGCCGGCGCGGATCGTGGTCAGCAGGCCCACCACTTCATCGATCACGGCAGGGTCCATGTCCACGCCGGCGCGGTACAGGCGGGCGGCGCAATAGTCGTACAGGCGGCCCAGGTTGGCCACCACCTCGCCGCCCTGCTCGAAGTCGAGCGAGCTGGCCAGGCCGTTGATGATTTGCGTGCACTTGTCGAGGCTGAGCGCTTTCTGTTCGTAGCGCTTGCTGACGATGTGGCCGCGCGCACGGGCCAGCTCTTCCAGCAAACCATCGGTCAGCACCAGCACCAGTTCAACTGGCGTGGCGCGGGCCGTCTGGGCTTCCAGGTTGGTGGCGTGATAGCTGCCGTAGGCGTCGTGGTCCATTGTTTAAGACTTTCAGGAATCGGATTTGCTGAACATCGCTTCAAACATGCTGGTGGTGCCGCTCATCTGGGACTGCAGGCTCTGCAGCTGGGTGAACTGCGCCAGGTAGCGTTTGTAGGCGTTGTCGTATTGGGTTTCCAGCGCGGCCTGGCGGGCTGCAAGCTGGGTCTGCAGTTTGGCGTTGGCGTCCTTGCGTGCGGCCAGCTGGCCGGTGCCGGCCTTGGTCCAGCTGCCGACCAGGGTGTCGAGGTTGCCCAGCACGCCGGTGGGCGCGGTGCCGGTCTTGCCCAGGATGGCATCCAGGCCGGTCGGGTTGGTGGCCAGCGTCTTGTCGAGGCGCGTCTTGTCCAGCGCCAGGGTACCGTCACGCTGGGCGGTGATGCCATAGTTGACCAGGCTGACGCCGCCGACCGAGGTGCGCAGCAGCGCCTGCATGCGCGATTTGAGGGACGCGATGCCGGCGTCGGAAGCATAAATGCCGGCCGCCGAGCCCTTCGTGGCATCGCCGTGGGCCGTCAGTTCGCCCAGGGAAGCCAGCATCTTGTTCCACTGGTCGACGAAATTCTGCACATTGGTGGCGGTGGCGCTGCTGTCGCGCGCGACGCTCAGCGTGACCGGCACGCCGCCCGTCTGGGCCTTGGTAAAGGTCATCGAGACGCCGTCGACCACGCTGAAGGTGTTCGAAGCCTGGGTGATCTTGTTGCCCGGTGCGCCGCCCGGGGCGCCCACCCAGACCACGGCGTCGGTGCCGTTTTGCACCACCCCGTTGGCATCGGCCAGCTGCGCCTGCAGGGCCGGGTCGCCCAGGTTGGTGGTGTCGATGCCGGCCACGCCATTGGCCTGGCCGGTCAGGTTCGACGTCAGCACCAGGCGGGTCTGGCCGTTGACGGTCAGGGTCGAGGCGGTTACGCGCGAGTTATTGGTCGCTTCCAGGTTGATGGCAGCGGCAATCTCTTTCGCGCTGAGCACATTGTTCAAGTCCTTGTCGCCGTTGGCCAGGTTGACGGTGAAGCTGCTGCCGTCGGCCAGCTTGACGGACAAGGTGCCGGCGGCGGCGCCGACCACGCTGGAATCGGTCACGCCGCTGTAGGACACCTGGCCAGCGGTGGCCAGAGTCTCGACGTAGAACTGGTAAGTGCCGGCAGCAGCCGAGGCATTGGCCGTGGCGGTGCCGACATCGGAGCTGAATGTTGCCTTATTGGCCACCACCGAGCCGGACGTCGTGGTGCTCGACAGCGAGCTGCGGAAGGTGCTCAACGCCGAGCTGAGCTTGGTCAGCGCCTTGTCGATCGCCGTCGCGGTAGCAGACTGCGCATCGAGCATCGACTGGCGGCCCTGGACATAGATCTGCGCCAGCTGGCTGGCCGTCGTCTTGGGATCGTAGGTGGGGACAGAAGTTGCCATTTCTCGTGCTCCGAAGAAATTAAATGAAGTGTACCAAGGTAACAGGCGACCAAAGTGATGACTTCATGAAATATTCGGTTCAGCCTTTCATTTATGTCCGCGGAACCACAGTTGGGTTGCCAGTTCGTCATGCCGCTTGCGCTCTTGCGCGCGCTGCGCCGTGGCCGCGGCATCCTGGTGGCGTTCCAGCACCTGGCCCAGCACTTCGCGCTTGACGTAAGCGGCGGTCAGGGCGCGCTGCGACACCGCCATGTCCGCCTCATGCATGTGCAGGTTGAGGCGCTGGCTGTCGGCCATGGCCATGACGCCTTGCTTGTAGTCGCCGCAATTGAGCGCCAGGGCCATCGGCAGGCGGCCGGAAGGGCCGCTGCTTTCGTACAGGCTGGTCAGCTTGTCCAGGGTCTTCTGGTAGCGCTCGCGCACGCTTTCCTTGGCCGCCATTTCCGTCTGCAGTTTGTCGACTTCGTTGCTGCGCATGTCGACCAGGGTCGACAGGCTGCGAATGGTAGTAGTCGTCATGCCATGAGCCTTTCAAGTTGGTCCACGCAATTGGCGTAGGGGGCCGGTTCCTTGGTCCCCTGGCACAGGAATTCTTCGATATGCGGATGCAGGTTGACAGCCTTGTCGGTGACCGGATCGGCGCCAGGCACGTAGGCGCCCAGCGGGATCAGGTCGCGCACGCGTTCATGGCGCGCCATCGAGGCTTTCAGCGCACGTGCCGCCAGCATGTGCTCGCGCGTGATCACATGGTTCATGCAGCGGCTGATCGAGGCGGCAATATTGATGGCCGGGTAATGGCCGCGCTCGGCCAGCTCGCGCGTGAGCACGATGTGGCCGTCCAGGATGGCGCGCGCGGTGTCGACCACCGGGTCCTGCTGGTCATCGCCTTCGGCCAGCACGGTATAGATCGCGCTCATGCTGCCGTAGGGGTTTTCGCCATTGCCGGCCGATTCCACCAGCTGCGGCAGGGCGGAGAACACCGACGGCGGGTAGCCTTTGGTGGCAGGCGGCTCGCCCAGGGCCAGCGCCACTTCGCGCAGCGCCATGGCATAGCGGGTCAGCGAGTCGACCAGCAGCAGGACGTTCTTGCCCTGGTCGCGGTAGTGGGCCGCGATCGAGTGGCACAGTTCGGTGGCCATGATGCGCATCAGCGGCGATTCGTCGGCCGGGGCAATCACCAGCACGGCTTTTTTCAAGCCTTCCGGGCCGAGCGACATTTCGATGAACTCGCGCACCTCGCGCGAACGTTCGCCGATCAGGCCGACCACCACCACGTCGGCCACCGTCTGGCGCGTGATCAGGCCCAGCAGCACGGACTTGCCGACGCCGGAGCCGGCCATCAGGCCCACGCGCTGGCCTTTGCCCAGGGTCAGCATGCTGTTGATCGCGCGCACGCCGACGTCGAGCGCGTCGACCACCGGCTGTTTCTTGAGCGGGTTGATGCGCGGCGGCTGGGCGTCGAGCGGATATTCGCCGCCCAGCTTGCCCAGGCCATCGATCGGCTCGCCGATGCCATTGACCATGCGGCCCAGCCAGCTGTCGCCGATCTGCAGGCTGCCCTTGTCGTTGGTCGGCAGCACGCGCGCGCCGGTGGTCAGGCCGGCCGCCTTCTTGAACGGCATCAGGAAGGTCAGCTTTTCGCGGAAGCCCACCACTTGCGCATCGAGCCATTCGCCATCGACTGTCTCGATCTGGCAACGCTGGCCGGTATGCAATTTGCAACCCGTGGCCTCCAGCAGCAAGCCGGACGCCCCCACCAGCCGCCCGGTCGGGGTGGCCAGCGGCACGTCATCGAGTTCCAGCTTGCGCAGTGCGTCGGCAATCATTCTTCACTCTCAGCGTCGTCACCGCCATCGGCGGCCTGCAACTGATTATCGACCTGTTCCATGACAGCAGCAAGACGCTGGTGGCAGCCGGCATCGACTTCGCTGTCGCCGGCACGGATGCGGCATTCGCCCAGGTCAAGGCGGGCATCGCCGATCAGGTTCCAGCGCTTGGCGCGCTTCGGATCGACTTCCATGATGCGTTTGACCTCTTCCGGGTTCAGGAAGACGTCGATCTCGTCGCGCGTCGGCGGCATCGAGGCCAGGGTCTCGTCGACCAGGGCCATGATCTGCACCGGCTGCAGTGCCAGCTCGGCGCGGATCACATTGCGCGCCACTTTCGCCACCAGGTCCACCACTTCCTTGCGCTGGGCCGCGCGGTAATCGGCGCGCAGCTTCTTCAGCGATTTCAGCATGCCGTCGACCGGGCGCGCCAGGTGGTCGAAGCCGACCAGGGTTTCCTGGCGGCCTTCTTCGCGGCCCAGTTCCAGGCCTTGCTGGCGGCCGGCTTCGAAGCCGTCTTCCTGGCCGCGCTGCAAGCCGATTTCGTAACCGTCGCGCTGGCCCTGCTCGAAGCCTTCGCTGACCGACGCCTGCCACTGCGCGGCATCGGCCATCTGGCCCGGCCCGCTGCCGCGCTGGCCGTTGGCGCCATGCGTGTGCACGTACTGCTGCAGCGGCGGGAAGCGGTAGGGACGGAACTGTTTCATCACTCGACCACCGTTTCAGCGAACAGCTGCACTTCCACTTCGCCGGCATCGGCCAGGGCCTTGACGGTGGCCATGATTTCCTGGCGCGTCGCCTCGATGCGCGACATCGGCACCGGCCCGGCGCGGCGCATCATGTCCTCGAAGGCTTGTGCCTGGCGTTTCGGCATGGTCTTCAGCACCGCATCGCGGATCGCCTGTTCGGCGCCCTTGAGCGCGATGGCCCACTGCTCGAGCGGCACTTCTTCGATGATGCGGGTGAGGGTCACCTCGGTCTGGGTCGACAGGATCAGGAAGTCGTACATCTGCATCTCGATCTGTTCCACCACTTCCGGATCGTGGGCGCGCAGCAGTTCGACGATCTGGGCGCGGTTGCCAGGCAGGCGGTTCAGGATCTCGGCCACCTGGCGCACGCCTTCCACGCTGGTCGACTGCGAGTCGAACGAGGACAGGCAGCGGTTGACCAGCTCGTCGAGCTCCAGCAGCAGGTCGCGGTCGATCTCGTCCAGGCGCGCCATGTTCAGCAGCACCAGGTCGCGGCCTTCCATCGGCAGCGCATCGAGGATCTGGCCGGCCAGCGCCGGCGGCAGGAAGGCCAGGAACACGGCCTGCATCTGCACGTGTTCATTGGCGATGTAATCGGCCAGCCACTTCGGCGACGCCCACTGCAGGCGCGCCATCTTCGGGCGCAGCTCGTCGCCGTAGATGCTGTTCAGCACGGTGTTGGCAATATCGCCGCCCAGCGCCAGGTCCAGCGAACGCTTGAGGAAGGAGCGCGAGGCGCCATGCACGCCCGACTGCTGGCGGTAATCGTCGAAGAAGGTCTGCATGGCAGTCTTCACCTCTTCCACCTTGATGCCGCTCATGCGCGACATGACCTGGGTCACTTCCAGCAACTCTTCGCGCGACAGGCAGCGCAGCACCGCAGCAGCCGGCTCTTCGCCGATCGACAGCAGCACGATGGCGGCTTGCTCGACCGGGCTCAGGCCCTGTTCCTGGTCCAGGTTATTGTTGATGTCGGCCATTTTTCTGCATCCATTGTTTGACGACTTCGGCTACGCGTTCCGGCTCTTTCTCGGCCAGAACCTTGAGGTGGTCCACCATCACGTCCACCGGCGAACCGGCAGGCGGCAAATCGTAATTTTCCAGCAGCGGCACCACGGGCATCTGGCTGCCTTCCAGTGCTGCCGGCTTGGCCTCGGCCGCCGCCGCTTCCGGCGAAGCGAGTGCGGCCGCTGCGCCGGTGGCGCCCGGCACGGCGGTGGCGGTGCCCGGAATCGGCGTTGCCTCGGCCTGGCGCGCGGCGGCGCCGGCCAGGGCTGGCTTGGCGGCTTGCGCCGGCGCGGCCGGGGCGAAACGCGCCGTCAGCAAGCGCAGCAGCGGGCGCGCCAGCAGCAGGTAGGCCAGCAGCAGCGCCACGGCATAGCCGAGCCAGTTGACCGAATCGACCACCGTGTCGCGTTCCTGCCACCAGGGCACTTCGGCCGCCTTGGCCGGGAAGTTCATGGCGCTGACAACCAGCTTGTCGCCGCGTTCTTCATTGATGCCCAGGCCGTTGCGCAGCACCTTGTCGATGTTGGCGATCTCCGCCGGCGTCCAGCCGGTCTTGGGGAAGGGCGCTGCCGCATGGGCCAGCACCACGGCCACGTTCTGGCGCACCAGGCGGCCGCGGGCGCGCCTGGTCTGCGTGATGCTGCGGTCGTAGGCGAACTGGCGCGTGGTGGCGTTCTTGCGTGCGGTGCCTTCCGGTACCTGGCCTGGCGCGCCCGGCGCCGTGCCGGCCGCGGCCGCCGCGGCATCGGCCGCCTGCTGTTGCGGCGGACGGTTGGACAGGGTGCCCGGCACGCCCATCGCGATGCGGTTGCGGTCCTGCTCTTCGCGCATGGCTTCGCTGGTCACCTTGGGATCGGCGCCATATTTTTCAACGGTTTCCTCGACCTTGTCGTTGTCGACGTCGGCCGTCACGCTGGTGCGGAAATTGTTGTCGCCGACGATAGGGCCCAGCAGGCCCTTGATGTTGGCACGGATTTCTTCCTGCTGGCGTTTGGCGTTCTCGTTGGTGGCGGTCGATGCATCGAAGGCTTCGCTCAGGTCAACGTGGGAGGACAGCAGGTTGCCCGCCTGGTCGACCAGGCTCACGCGCGCCGGACTCAGCGAGGCGACGCTGCCCGATACCATGTTGACGATGGCAGCAATGTGTTCCGGGGCCAGCGTGCGTCCTGGTTTGGTAGCGATAACTACGGATGCCGACGACTTCTCGCCATCGCTCGATACGAAGGAGGTGGACTTGGCAATCGACAGGTGCACGCGCGCATGCGCGATCGCGTCGAGGGTCATGATCGACTGCGCCAGTTCGCCTTCCAGGCCGCGGCGGAAGCGCACGTCCTGCACGAATTGCGAGACGCCGAGCGGATCGTTCTTGTCCATCAGCTCCAGGCCGGCCGGCAGTTGCGCGGTCACGCCTTTGGCGGCGAGCAGCATGCGCACCTGGCCCAGCTTGCTTTCCGGGACCAGCACCTGGCCGGTTTCCGGATGGATGCGGTAGGAAATCTTCTCCGCGTCGAGCACATTCATCATGTCGGCGGTCGCGACTTTTTCGCGCTGGCCAAACACCGGCTTGTAGCCGCTTTGGTCCTTCCACATCACCATCAGCACCAGCGCCGTGACGCCAATCGCCAGCAGCAGCAGCGGATACAGGTTCTTCAGGACAGCAGGCGGCACCGCTGGTGCCGCAGCGCCCCGCCAGCGTCCGAGAGCGGACTTGAGATTAGCAATCACGTCAGGTCTTTCGAGAGGGAAGGCGGAAATAAGAGCTTACAGCGGAAGCTTGATCAATTCATCGACCGCGCCCATTACCTTGTTGCGGACCTGCATCAGCATCTGGAACGACAGGCTGGCTTCCTGGCTGGCGAGCATGGCACCCACCAGGTCGTCGCTGCGGCCGGCATCGACATCGGCCATTTTTTGACCCGCATCGACGTCTTGCGCATTGACGCCGGAAATCGCGTCTTGCATCGTCTGGGCGAAGGAGAAGCCGGCGCCCGGTTGCGGCGCATTGAACTGGGCGGCAGGCGCAATGATGTTGGCGTGCTGGGCGAGCTCGGCGGCCGCATTGTTCAGGGATGCCAGGTCGGCCTTGATCAGGCCAGCGAATTCATTTGCCATAAAACACCTCAGGGTGGTTGCGCCGGAGACGCGCGTTCATTACCAATACTGCAACAACATTAGCTTCCAGTTATTAACTGACAATCTGGACTAAATGTTAAATGGTGCCGTACGGGAACATGCATAGTAACCCGATTTCGCGATCGTAACAACCGCTTACAAATCGCAAAACATCTTATAAATCATGCACTAAGGATAGTTTTTGCAACCAACTGATGTTACCTTGGGCCAATGAAGCTTACCCTTCGGAAACTTTTATGTAAAGTCTTTTTGACCAAAGAGGTACTTGATTCATGGCAATACTGAGGGTTTTGAGTTATTCTACGCTTCCAAGATCATCCTGAGCGTATAACTTTGCGATAGGATTGCAGCAGACGGATGGCCAATATGACTACCTCTCAAAGCACTGTGCAATACGAAGTACTTGACCCTTGCTTGCTGGGACGGCCGGTACACCGGCTGCCTGAGTTCGCCGCGCAGCTGCGCGACGACCTGGCCCAGGCCATGCGCCTGAATGTGCATCGCCGTTACTGGGGCAGCTTCCAGGTGGACGATGTTGCCTTTAGCCGCCTCGACGGCAGCGAAGCGCGCCAGCGCTGGCTGGGCTTTGCCGCGCCATCCGGGCAGCTCGGTTTCGCGCTTGAGCGCAAGATTCTGTTAAGCGTATTGAATTACCGTTACGGGCGTGCTTCGCGTGCCGATGCTGCCGTTGACGAACAGGCGGTTCGCGTTACCGCTACCGAAGAGCGCCTGGCTGTGGTTCTCGGGCAACAGCTGGTGAGCATTCTGGCAGCGCGCATTGAAAGTAACCTGCCCGCAGGCGGCCGGGAACTGAGCGAAGAAGAAAGCATCAAAGCAAGCAGCGCCACCCAGCCCGGCAAAGGAAGCTGGGTCATCACCGTTTCACTGAGCGATGGCGACTTGCAGGGCAAGGCCTGGTTCGCACTTGACAAGCAAGTGATGGGCAATGTGCTGGGCGGCCTGATGCCCGAGCGCGATGCCAGCAAAAAGGGCAGCAAGCATCCAGGGCCGCTGGCGGCGCGGCTCCAGGTTGGCCTGAGCGGCCGGCTGGTTTCCAAGGAAACCACGCTGGGCGCCATGTTCGACCTGCGTGTAGGCGATGTCATCCCGATCAGCCTGCACAGGGCAGACGTTATGCTCGAAGAATCCCGCCTGTTTACAGCTGCGGTTACTGAGCACAAGGGCAAACTCTGCTTAACCTCTTTTGAAGATATCGAATGAATATGATGAATAACCCCAACGGCACCAACGATTCCATGCTGGACGATATGTCGGAGGAAATGATCATCGACCAGGTGTCCCAGGATTTGGGCGACGTGCCGGCACCGCGTGCCGCCCGCCGCGACCTGCCGGCCATGATGCGCAAGATCCCCGTCACGCTGACGCTGGAAGTGGGCTCGGCCCGGCTGTCGCTGCAGGACCTGATGCAGATCGGGCCGGACAGCGTGGTAGAGCTCGACATGCTGGCCGGCGAACCGCTGACCATCAAGGTCAACGGTACCGCCATCGGCCGTGCCGAGGTGGTGGTGGCCGGTGAAAATTACGGCCTGAAGGTCATCGATCTGGACGGGTTGAACCTCGACATGATGGCGCCATGACCGTGCGCCGCCTGGTGCCCGGCCTGGCGGCCGGGGCAGTGCTGCTATGTGCCTGCGCACCTGCGTGGGCCCAGGATTTGCTGGCCGGCGTCGTGCCCGGCGCGAAGACCGACTTGTCGGTGAAGATGCAGATCCTGATCATCATGACCCTGCTGGGCCTGCTGCCCATCATGGTGATGATGATGACCAGCTTTACCCGCTTCGTCATCGTGCTGTCGCTGCTGCGCCAGGCCCTCGGCCTGCAGCAGGGCTTGCCCAACCGAATCATCACCGGCGTGGCGCTGATCCTGACCCTGCTGGTCATGAAGCCGATCGGCGACGCGGTATGGCGCGATGCCTTCGTGCCGTATGACCAGGACAAGATCGGCCTGCAAGATGCGCTGAAGATTGCCGAGAAGCCGATTTCGCGCTTCATGCTGGCCCAGACCAGCAAGGCATCGCTCAAGCAGATCGCCCACCTGGCAGGCGAGGATGCGATCGCCAATCCGGCCGACCATGCCTTTACCGTCAAGCTGGCGGCCTTCGTGCTGTCCGAACTGAAGACCGCGTTCCAGATCGGCTGCCTGCTGTTCATTCCCTTCCTGATTATCGACCTGGTGGTATCGTCGGTGCTGATGGCAATGGGTATGATGATGCTGTCGCCGCTGGTGATTTCGCTGCCGTTCAAGCTGCTGCTGTTCGTGCTGGTGGATGGCTGGACATTGACT
>Ga0055543_1000813_pt1 | contig 15357 bp, 11 predicted proteins | sample AraplaCvi_mMF_r2_2_FD_61186 | JGI IMG/M metagenome (GOLD analysis project Ga0055543, IMG submission 61186) | Arabidopsis root microbial communities from North Carolina, USA - plate scrape MF_Cvi_mMF_r2 | ecosystem: Host-associated > Plants > Roots > Endosphere | place: USA: North Carolina | reverse complement strand
TGCCGATATAGATCCAGGAACCGGCCGTCATCTGGCCGTACATGAACAGGCCCTGGCGGTCCAGTTCATTGAAGTGCTCCCAGTTGGCCCATTTCGGCACCAGGTTGGAGTTGGCCAGCAGCACGCGCGGCGCGTCTTCGTGGGTCTGGAACACGCCGACCGGCTTGCCGGACTGGATCAGGAGGGTTTCATTGGCTTCCAGCTTTTTCAGGGAAGCGAGGATCTGGTCGAAGCATTCCCAGTTGCGGGCCGCGCGGCCGATGCCGCCGTACACCACCAGGTGCTTCGGGTTTTCCGCCACTTCCTTGTCCAGGTTGTTCTGGATCATGCGGTAGGCGGCTTCGGCGCCCCAGGTCTTGCAGACCATTTCCGGGCCGCGCGGGGCGCGGATATCGCGGGTGGCATCGTAGCGGGGATCGTTGGCGAAACTCGTAGACATGGCGGCTCCTTGGATGGTGAATGCTGTCACTCTAGGTTGTCTATACAAGTTAGTCAACTGGTTTTTAGCGGCTTGCAGAGCCAATAGTTAGCAAGTACACTACATTTCTTTCACGCTTACAATCCCCGCCCTGCCCATGCTGCTCGACCACCCCGACTTCCACTTGATTGACCTGGCAGGGGAAGCGGCGGCCAGCGCCTACCAGCTGATCCTGCAGCACCAGCCGGTGCCATTGGCCTTGTGGCGGCGCACTGCCGACGGCCTGCCCGACGGCAAACGGGCGCCTGGCACGCTGGCCGAGGTACGCGCCCAGCTGCATGGCGCCGGCGCCCCCGGCCAGGTGCTGTTGTTCGAGATGGCAGCGCGCTTCGAGGATTGCCCGGCCGAGCGCGCCCTGCTGGTCGAATTCGGGGCCGGCACCGGGCTGCTGCACGGCTTGCTGCTGGCCCTGCCCTACACCGTCAACCGCCAGCGCCAGGTCATTCCCGGCATGATCCAGTTGCGCCGCTGCCCCGATCGGCTGCGCCACCTGGCCGACGACCTGCTGCCGCGCTTTTTCCGCGCCATGCGCACCAGCGAAGGCGGTTCGGCCTGGCTGCGGGCGCTCGAATACGACCGCCTGGTGCCGCCGTCGCAGGAAACCTTCGAGGCCACCCGGCGCGCGGTCGATGCACTGTGCCCAGCACTGCGGGCCAACCATCCGGGCCAGGACTGCAATGTGCTGGCCAACCGCCACGTCGACGCGCTGGTCGAACGCTATCCCTTCGAACACGGCATCGCCTACCGCAAGGCGCTGTACCAGCTCGGGCTGGACCTGAGCGCGGCCAGCCTGCTGCGCATCGATTACCTGCTCGAGCAGCTCAAGCCCACGCTGGCGGTATCGGAAGCCGACTTCCTGGCGCGCCCGGCCAACCGCAATTTCCTGCACGTTCTGGCGTTCTACATCGGCACCGTGGTGGCGCAGGAATCGGGCGCCCGCATCGACTGGTTCACCGCGCCGCAATTGCAGCGGGCGCAGGCAATCAAGGTCGATGCGGTAGCCCAGCCGCGCCTGGCGCTGGCCGGCCTGTTCAACAAGAGCGATGTGTTCTTCCCGCTGCCGCTGCTGCTCGACCGCCTGTTCGGGTCCTGCAGCAGCGCACAGTTCCGCGCGCAGTTGCAGGCGCTCGGGCGCATGGCCGCCGCCTCGCGCGCCTCGCGCCTGCAGGACGATATGGAGCACGTGCAGCGCCGCATCGACATGGCGCGCACCGGCGATCCGGATTACCTGGTGCCGGAGCGCCCCGCCTGGGCCGACGGCGACAGCATCGACCTGTGGTTCCAGAACGTCGGCGCGCTGTTCCTGGGCGGGCGCCTGGTCTGGGGCCGCATCACCCAGGCCAACCGCCTGATGTGGCAGGAGGGCAGCGTCAACTGCCCGGGCGAGGTGCTGTACGACCTGCGCGGCATCCCGGGCGGCGACGAGCTGGGCGCGATTGCCGACACCGCCTACGACTACAAGTGCACGCGCCCGCTGGACCACCGGCTGGCCTTCCTGGCCGACCACCTGACCGAGGAGCGGACACGCACGTTCGGCCTGCCGCTGCCGCTGCGCCTGTCCAGCGCCGACCTGCGCCTGACCACCATCTTCTTCGACCGCAAGCACCTGCCTGGCGGTTACCTGCATAGCAGCCTGGTCCCCCTGCTGATCCATGACGACTACCCGGGCATCGTGACGGTGCTGCCGGAGCGCTTCTGGACGGTGGAGGTGACGGCCCACGCCCGCCGCAACGGCTGGCCGGTATGAAAGCAACCATGACGATCTGGCACACCCTCGGCATCGAGCCGACCCGCGACGCGCGCGCCGTCAAGCAGGCCTACGCGGCCCGCCTCAAGCACATCAACCAGGAGCAGTCGCCGGCCGCTTTCCAGGCCCTGCGCGAAGCTTACGAACAGGCGCTGGCAGCGCCCGCGGCGGACGCCTTGCCGGCGCTGTTGCCGCTGGACGGCCAGCCCGGCATGCCCGGGCAGCCGCCGCCACGCCCGGCGCAGCCGGCGCGCACCGCGTTCTCCGTGCTGCCGCCGCTGCCCGAGCTGCCGCTGGACGCGCCGCTGGCCAAGCCCATCGCGCTCGACCTGGCGCCGGAAAGCGACGCCGCGCTGGCGCAGCAAGCGAGCCAGCGCTGGCTGCCAGGTCCGCGCCCACGATCGTATGCCACGGCGCGTCCGCAATTGCGGCCCGGACCGCAACCGCCGGCGCCAGATGCAGCGGCCGAGATGATTTGCCAGGCGCTGGCGCGGCTGCCGGCCGAGCAGCACCGCGCCGAGATCGTGCGCTGGCACGCCCAGCCGGGCTGGGGCAACAGCGAGTTCCGCAGCGCGCTGGAAGCGGCCCTGGTGGCGGCACTGGAACAGCAATCGAGCCAGCGCATCCACCTGGTGCCGGCCTTTTACCAGGCGCTGGGCTGGGAACAGTGGGCCGCCCACTCGCCCAACCACGCTGCGATCGAGCGCGTGGAGGGCCGCTGGCACGCCAGCATATGGCTGCAAAAGTTCGATGCCTGGCCAGCCGAACACCCGATACAGCAAGCGCTGAAACAGCTGGGCAGGCCGGCCGATGCGGTGCGCTGCGCTGCCTTCGCGCGCGATCCCGAGCAGCTCAGCGCCATGCTGGCACTGCTGGAACACGTCGAGGAAGAGCACCAGGGCGTGCGCCGGTATGCCATCGACTATGCGGCTTTCCAATGGTGGCAGCAATACAGCCGCGTGCTGCGGCTGGCGTTCGCGCCGGATGAGACGCCGCAGCGGCCCGGAAAGCGCGGCCGGCTGGGCCGCTTGGCCGCGATGTCGTTCAAACGCAAGCTGGGGACAGGCCTGCTCGTGCTGTGGACCCTGCTGCGCTTCATTTAAGGGCAGCAGCCGGCGCCTTGCGGAACACCCGCTTGCCGCCGACCCAGGTCTCCAGCACGCCGATCCTGCCGATTTCTTCGGCCGGCACCTTGAACAGGTCGCGGTCGGTGATGATGAAGTCGGCCCACTTGCCCTTCTCCAGCGAACCGACCGCCTGCTCCTGGTGCGCCGCCCAGGCCGCATCCAGCGTGAAGCAGCGGAACGCTTCGGCCAGCGTCATGGCCTGTTCCTTGTGCCAGCCGCCGGTGGGCACGTCCTGCATGTCCTGGCGCGTCACGGCGGCGTGGATGCCCTGCAGCGGGTTGGGCGACTCGATCGGGAAGTCCGAGCCGCAGGCGATGCGGCTGCCCTGCTTCAGGAAAGTGCGCCAGGCGTAGGCGCCCTTGATGCGCTCGGGGCCGACGCGCTGCTCGGCCATGTTCTGGTCGGACGTGGCATGGGTCGGCTGCATCGACGGCACGATGGCAAGCTGCTTGAAGCGCGGGATATCGGCCAGCTGCACCACCTGCGCGTGCTCGATGCGGTGGCGTTTGGCCGCCAGCGGGTACTGCTTGCCCAGCTGCTCGAAGCTGTCGAGGATCTGCTTGTTGCCGGCATCGCCAATGGCGTGCACATTGACCTGGTAGCCGGCCTGCATGGCTTTTTCCATCTTGCTGCGGATGGCAGCGTCGCTGTTGAACAGCAGGCCGCGCGTGTGCGGCGCGTCGCTGTACGGATGGACCAGGGCTGCGCCACGGCTGCCAAGCGCGCCATCGGAGTACAGCTTGACGGCTGCCAGCGCGTAATGGCCGTCGGCATAGCCTGGCAGCGGGCCGTTCTTCGACAACTGTTCGAAATCGGCGCCGACGTCGCCGATCATGGCGTAGATGCGGGTCGACAGCTTGCCCTGGTCGGCGTATTCGCGGAACAGGCGGTCGGCCCCGACATCGATGCCGGCATCGTGCACGCTGGTCAGGCCGACACTGGACAGGATGCCCAGCGCGCCATCGAGCATGGCGCGCGCCTCGGCTTCGGTCGGTTTCGGCAGCACCTTGTAGACCAATTCCATCGCCGTGTCGACCAGGATGCCGGTGGCGTTGCCATTGGCGTCGCGCTCGATCTTGCCGCCTTCGGGGTCTTTTGTGTCCCGGGTGATGCCGGCCGCTTCCAGCGCCTTGCTGTTGACCCACATGGCGTGGCCGTCGATGCGCTCCATGGCGGCTGGGCGGTCGCTGACCACGGCATCGAGTTCGGCCACATTCGGGAAGCGGCCCAGCTTCCAGATTTCCTGGTTCCAGCCCTTGCCGATCACCCATTTGCGCTGCGGGTTGGCTTGCGCGAAGCTGGCGACCGAGGCTTGCGCCGCCTGCAGCGAGCCAGGGCTGTACAAATCGGCGCTGGTGGCCACTTCGCCGAGGCCGAACACATGGCCGTGGGCGTCAATCAGGCCTGGCAGCACGGTCTTGCCCTGCACGTCGATGCGCTTGAAACCCTTGGCCTTGGCCGCCACGTCGCGCGTGCTGCCGACGGCCACCAGCTTGCCGCTGTCGTCGAAAGCCAGCGCCTTGAACCGCAGCAGCTTGCCTTTGGCGTCCAGCGTGTAGCCGTTGGCGTTGTCGATCATGGTGCCGGCGTCGGCGGCGGTGGCGATCGCCAGCGCGGCGGCGGCCAGCAGGGTGCGGCGGAAGTGCATGGAGTGGTCCTTTCGAATTTGAAAGCAAGATCCAGAGTGTAGCGTGCTTCGGCGGGTGGTCCAATGACTGCTTTGCACATGGGAGCCCTGAAGATGCTGACACTTTTCGATTACCTGCCTTCGCAGAATGCCTACAAGGTCCGCCTGCTGCTGTCCCATCTTGGCGTGCCTTACCGCAGCGAGATGATCAGCATCTTTGAAGGGGCTGGACAGGAGCCCTCCTATCTTGCGGTCAATCCCACTGGTGCGGTACCGGCTTTGCGTCTCGATGATGGACGTGTCCTGGCGGAGTCGAATGCCATCCTGACCTACCTGGCTTCGGGGACGCCGTATTTGCCTTCCGATCCTTTTGCGGCGGCCAAGGTGCAGCAGTGGATGTCGTTTGAGCAGGACTATGTGCTGAACATCGCTTCACTGCGCCATTGGACGATGACGGGCAAACTGGCACGCCGGCCGGCGGCACTGGTGGCCATGCGGCGCGCGGGCGGCCTGCGCGCGCTGCAGATCCTGGAACGCGAGCTGGCAACGCGGCCTTTTATCGCTGGCGTTTCGTACACGATTGCGGATATTTCGCTGTTTGCATATACCCATCGCGCGGATGAGGCTGGCTTGCCGTTGCGTGAGTTTCCTCACGTCTGCGCGTGGATCGAGCGCGTGCAGGCCCAGCCGGGCTTCCTCGCTGAACATCACCCGTATTCCATCGATCCACATTCCTCCAGAGAACTGCCTTAACGAGCATTCGAAAACAGGTCGCGATTTGGGGGCCAAAATAAACTGTCTGAAAACGCTTCTGAAATTGTCTGAAACCGTTCTGAAATTGTCTGAAACGCCTATTCGTCGGGCAGTATGTCGGTGCGGCGTTCCAGCTTGCCCTGGCGGCGGCCGCCTGCCTTTTCTATCAATGCCAGCGCGTTGCGCAAGCTTTGCGCCATGATGGCTGGGGCGGCTACCGGGGCAAGCGGCTGGAATGTTGGGAAAGGCTCGGGGCGCGGTCCACGCAATTGTTCGTTACGGATGAAGCTTGCATTTTTCCAATAGCGTTGCCCCGGCAAGCGCAACCATAAGTCACGCCAGGCATTTCGCGCTGTGCCCGCCACTTCGCCAGCAAACTGGTTTGGCGACATCGGGCGACCGTCGTACAACACCGAATCTCCTACCACTTTCGCAAACGCATGGCGGCCACGGTAAAGCATTTTCAATTCGGTTCCCTCAAGGAGGAATAGCTGCTTCCACTGGAAGCCCGGAGCGTGGCCATTGCCAGAGTTCGTCTCGCCGCGAGCCGCAGCAAGCCACGCGGCCAGCAACCCGTCTACAACTTCAGCCGGATCACGTTCATCGCCAAACTCCTGCAGGTAGCTCGCCAGCTCGAGGAACAGTTCGCTCGATATTTGCACAGACACAAGTTTGCGGCCCATGATTTCCTCCCTCTTGTTCACATACGACTTTGACAAGCGAGCGAAATCCCAGTTCAGACAATTTCAGAAGGGTTTCAGACAATTTCAGAAGCGATTTCAGACAATTTGTTTCGGACCCCGAATCGAGGCCCGATTCCGAATGCTCTTAGTTCGCGTCGTGGAAAATGATGCCAAGCGTGTGCCGATGGCCGCTGCGCAAGCGGCTGACGCCATGGCGCATGTTGACGCGGTAGATGCCGCGCGTGCCAGCCACGGGGCGGTGGAAGACAGGAAAAATCACGCAATCCCCCTGCTGCAAGGGCACGACTTCCACGCGCGACTGCATGCGCGGCCGCTGTTCGGTGAGCACGAATTCACCGCCCTCGAAATCGCGCCCGGGCTGCGACAACAGGAAGGCTGCCTGCAAAGGAAACACATGCTCGCCATACAAATCCTGGTGCAGGCAGTTGTAATCGCCCACGCCGTACTGCAGCAGCAGCGGTGTGGGCCGCTCCTGTCCCGCCGCATGGCAGCGCGCGATAAAGTCCGCATGCCGCGCCGGAAAGCGCGGCTCCAGCCCCATGGCCGCATACCAGCGGTTAGCAATCACCGCCAGCGGCGGATACATCGACGCGCGCAATGCCGCGACCAGCTCCGGCAACGGGTAGCGAAAGTATTGATACTCGCCTTTGCCGAAGCCATGGCGCTGCATGAGCACCCGGCTGCGATAGAGGTCCGCCTGGCTGTACCCCGCCGCCAGCCCGGCGCACTCGGCCGGCGACAGGACGCCGCGCACCACTGCACAGCCAAACTCATCCAGGTCGGAAGCAATGCGCGGCCAGTCGAAGGCAGCCGGTGCGCCAGCCGCCGCCGGCGCAAACAGCTCGCCCATCATGCCGCCGCCTCGGTAGCCGCCTCCGCCTCCCGTTCCAGCAAGGCCGCCTTGCGCTCGACGCCCCAGCGATAGCCCGAAATCGAACCGTCGTTGCGCACCACCCGGTGGCAGGGAATCGCCACCGCAATTGCATTGGCCGCGCAGGCGCCGGCCACCGCCCGCGCCCCGTTCGGCGCGCCGACGCGCTGCGCCAGTTCCGCATAGCTGACCGTCTCGCCGGCCGGAATCTCGCGCAAGGCTTGCCACACGCGCTGCTGAAAGGCCGTGCCGCGCACATCGAGCGGCAGGTCGAGCCCGATCTGCGGCGCTTCGACGAAGGCAATCACGCGCGCCACCACCTGCTCGTAATCGGTCTCGGCCCCGCGCAACTCGGCCTGCGGGAAACGGTCCTGCAGGTCGTGCGCCAGCGCCTGCGGATCGTCGCCCAGCAGGATGCAGCAAATCCCGCGCCCGGTGCTGGCCACCAGGATCGCCCCCAGCGAGCACTGGGCAATGGCAAAGCGGATCACCGCCCCGCGCCCGCCCGCGCGCCAGGCCGACGGCGTCATGCCCAGCGCGCCCGGGGTGGCGGCGTAAAAGCGCCCGCTGGAATTGAAGCCGGCGGCGTAAATGGCGTCGGTCACGCTGGCCTCGACGGCCAGGCCCTGCTGCATGCGCCGCGCGCGCGCCGCCGCCGCGTAGGCTTTCGGCGTCAGCCCGGTCTGGGCCTTGAACACACGGTGGAAGTGGAAGCGGCTCATGCCGCCGGCGGCGGCCAGCGCGTCGAGGTCGGGCGCCACTTCCGAGGCATCGATCAGGCGGCATACCTCGGCCACCATGGCCGCGTGGCGCTCGGCCAGCGGCGGCTGGTCTGGCTTGCAGCGCTTGCAGGGACGAAAACCGGCCGCCTCGGCCGCCGCGATCGAGGCGTGGAAGGCCACGTTCTCGCGCCGGGCCGGCCGCGCGCCGCAGGAAGGGCGGCAGAACACGCCGGTGGTGCGCACGGAATAATAGAACTGGCCATCGGCCGCGCTGTCGCGCGCCTGCACGGCGGCCCAGCGCTCGTTGTCGGTCAGGAAACGGGAAATCGGCTTTATCGGGTTCATCGCAAGCTCCAGTCGGTAGTATGCCACCATGGTAGGCAGGGTGCCGGCCGGCGGCACTCCGCCGCTTGCTATTGAATTCCCGGATGCTACAATCGGCGCACTCATCCGGAGGACGGTTTGGAAGAACACCAACAACACGACACCCCCATCTTTCAACGCATCAAAGACTTCCTGCTGGCGCAAATTGCCGCCGGCGCCTGGAAGGAAGGCGATGTGATTCCCTCCGAGCAGGCGCTGGTCAAGCAGTTCAGCGTCTCGCGCATGACCGTCAACCGCGCCGTGCGCGAGCTGACCGCGGAAGGGGTGCTGACGCGGCGCCAGGGCGCCGGCACCTATGTCGCGCCGCAAAAAGTCCAGGCCACCCTGCTGGAAATCAAGAGCATTGCCGACGAAGTACGGGCCCGCGGCCACGCCCACCGCAGCGCCCTGCAGCTGCTCGAACGCGGCAAGGCCGGCGATCTGCTGGGCAAAGCGTTCGACTTGCCGCCCGGCCACGAGCTGTATCATTCTGTCATCGTGCACTTTGAAAACGGGGTGCCGATCCAGGTGGAAGACCGCTGGGTCAACCCGCTCTGCGCGCCGGACTACATGGCGCAGGACTTCACCCACAGCACGCCCAATGAATACCTGATGCGCGCGGCGCCGCTGCAGGCGGCCACTTACAGCATAGAAGCCCTGGTGCCACCGCGCGAGATAGCCGAGATGCTGGCGATGGACGCGCGCCAGCCCTGCCTGGTACTCAAGCGCCAGACCCAGTCGGCCGGCCGTGTGGCCTCGCTCGCCACCATGTGGCATCCGGGCCATCGCTACCAATTTGGCGGCAGCGTCCCCGCCTGAGCAATGCTATAGTTGTCCGCACGCCAGCGCCTCCGCGCTGGCCAGAAAGGGATGCCTTGTCGCCACTGAGCCAGAAAGCTGCCCCTGTCCGCGCGCCAGCCGGCGCGCCGCCCCGCGTGCGCCGCCACGCGCGGCGCTGGTGCGCGCTCGCGCTGGCCCTGCCGCTCTGCCTCACCCTGAGCCTGCCCCTGCTGCCCGGCGCCAGCGCTGCCGAAGCCGTTACCGTCCAGCTCAAATGGCGCCACCAGTTCGCCTTTGCCGGCTATTACGCGGCCCAGGCCAAGGGCTATTACCGCGATGCCGGCCTGGAAGTGACGCTGCGCGAAGCCCAGCCGGGGCAAGATGCGCTGCAAGCCGTGCTCGATGGCAGCGCCCAGTACGGCGTCGGCAATTCCACGCTGCTGCTGCGCCGCGCGGCCGGCGCCCCGGTGGTGCTGCTGGCGTCCGTGTTCCAGCATTCGCCGCTGGTGCTGGCGGTGCGCCTGGACGAGCAGGGCCGGCGCCGGCCCTGGGCCGGCGCGCGGGTCGCGCTCGGCCCCAACACCGAGGAACTGCGGGTCTACCTGCAGCATGAAAAAGTGCCGCTGGCGCAACTGAGCATCGTGCCCGGCAGCGGCAGCGCCGAAGAGCTGCAGTCCGGCCGCATCGACGCCATGTCCGGCTACCTGCACTCCACGCCGTACGCGCTGGAGCGGGCCGGCCTGCGCTACGAGCTCCTGCAGCCGCGCAGCGCCGGCATCGATTTCTACGGCGACAGCCTGTACACCACCGAGAGCGAATTGCGCGAGCACCCGGCGCGCGCGCGCGCCCTGCGCGACGCCACCTTGAAAGGCTGGCGCTACGCGCTGGAGCACCCCAACGAGATCGTCGACCTGATCCGCGCCCGCTACCCCGAGCGCAAGCCGCGCGAAGCGCTGCTGTGGGAAGCGGCCCAGGTGGCGCCGCTGCTGGAGCAGCACCTGATCGAACTGGGCTACAGCAACCCGCTGCGCTGGCAAGGCATTGCCGACAGCTATGCCGCCGCCGGCCTGCTGCCGGCCGACTTCAAGCTGGACGGCTTCCTGTACCACGACGCCCCCGCCACCCCGGCCTGGCACTATGCGCTGGGGGTGGCGCTGGCCCTGCTGGCCGGGGCCGCCCTGTGGCGCCTGCTGCGCGTGTCGCGCGCCCTGCGCGGCGCCGAAGTGCGGGTCGGCGACGCCGAGCGCATCGCCAGCTTCGCGCTGGAAGGCGCGGGCGAAGGCTCGTGGGACTGGCAGCCGCAGCGCCCGGCCCTGCACCTGTCGCCGCGCTATTGCGAAATCCTCGGCTACGCGCCGGGCGAGCTGCGCCCGGCCAATGTGGAACAGTGGCTGCAGCTGGTGCATCCCGACGACCGCGTCCGCGTCGCCGGCGAAGTGGCGGCGCTGGACAACCCGGACCTCGGGCGCACCCCGTTCACCATGGAATTCCGCATGGCCTGCCGCGACGGCAGCTGGACCTGGGTGCTGGCGCGCGGCATGGTGCTGGCGCGCGACGCCGCCGGCCGGCCGCTGCGCATGTCCGGCACCCTGGGCGATATTTCCGACCGCAGCGCGGCCGAACTGGCGCGCATGGCCGCCATGCTGGACGCCCTGCCCGGCGCGCTGCTGGTGGCCGACCGCGGCGGGCGCGTGCGCCAGGCCAACGAGGCGGCCGAGACGGTGTTTGCCGCGGAAGCGGGCAAGCTGGCCGGCGCCTCGATGGAACTGCTGATCCCGGACGTGATGCGCGACACCCCGGGCCGCCCGCGCGAACTGTTTGCCCGCCCGCGCATGCCGGGCCGGGTGCTGACCGCGCGCCGCCTGGACGGCAGCCACTTCCCGGCCATGGTGCACCTGGCGCCGATCCAGCTGGCCGGCCAGGGCCTGGTGGTGGTGTCGCTGCGCGACATGACCCAGCGCCAGCGGGCCGAGGAAGCGCTGCAGGCCTCGTCCGAGCGCTACCGCCTGATCGTGCAGACGGCGGCCGAAGGCATCTGGATGTGCGACGCCGCCGACCTGACCAGCTTCGTCAACCCGACCATGGCGCGCATGCTGGGCTACGAAGTCGAGCACATGCTGGGGCGCCCGATGGCCGACTTCATGGACCCCGACTGCCCGGCCCTGCTGGCGCAGCGCCAGCACGGCGGCGCGCCCGCCACCCCGCCCGAGCCGGCCGAAGGGCGCTTCTACCGCCAGGACGGTTCCTCGCTGTGGGCCCTGCTCTCGACCACCACCGTCAATGCCGACAATGGCAGCTATGCCGGCACCCTGACCATGGTCACCGACATCAGCGACCGCCGCCTGGCCGAACTGGCGCTGCGCCACTCCAACCAGCGCCTCGCTTCCGTCTTCAACGCCGTCACCAACGGCCTGCTGGTGTTCGACGCCGCCGGCAATATCGTCGAATGCAATGCCGCCGCCAGCCGCATGCTGGGCCGCGCCGCCGCGCGCGGCGCCGGCCAGTGGGATGGCGTGCACGAGGACGGGCGGCGCTTTTCCGCGCCCGAGCACCCGGTGGCGCAGGCCCTGGCCAGCGGCCAGCCGGTGCGCGACGTGGTGATGGGCGTTCCGGCCGGCGCCGGCGCCGACACCTGCTGGCTGTCGGTCAACGTCGAGCCGCTGCGCGACGAGCATGGCCCCGGCAGCATGCTGGTGGCCAGCCTGACCGACATCACCTACCGCAAGCGCAGCGAAGACGCGCTGCGCCAGGGCGAGCAGCGGCTGCAGGAGATCATCCAGATGATGCCGATCGGCCTGTTCATCAAGGACAAGGACAGCCGCATGCTGCTGATGAACCGCGCCTGCGAGCAGCAGTTCGGCTACACCTTCGACGAATTGAACAACGGCGACTACAGCGTGTTCCACGCGCCGGAAGAAGCGGCCGCCTTCCGCGCGCGCGACCTGGAAGCGTTTGCCGGGCGCACCCTGATCGACTTCGAGGAAACCATCTGGAACCCGGCGCTGGGCCAGTCGCGCCAGCTGCGCACCTTCAAGAAGCCGGTGTACGATGCCCACGGCGCGCCGGCCTACCTGATCGGCATGGCGATCGACATCTCGGACAGCAAGGCCAACGAACGCGCCCTGCGCGAACTCAATGAACACCTGGAAGAACGGGTGGCGCAGCGCACCGCGCAGCTGGAGGAAGCGCGCCAGCAAGCCGAGGAAGCATCCGCCGCCAAGGGCCAGTTCCTGGCCAAGATGAGCCACGAAATCCGCACCCCGATGAATGGCGTGATCGGCATGGCCTACCTGGCGCTGAAGACCGAGCTGGAACCGCGCCAGCGCGACTACCTGGAAAAGATCCGCTTCGCCGGCGAGCACCTGCTGCGCATCATCGACGACATCCTCGACATCTCGAAGATCGAAGCGGGCAAGCTGGAAATCGAAGACGTCGACTTCTCGCTCGACCACGTGATCCAGACCCTGACCACGGTGGTGGCGCCGAAAGCGGCCAGCCGCGGCTTGCGGTTGACGTTCGACATCGACCCGGCGCTGCCGCCGGTGCTGCGCGGCGACCCGCTGCGCCTGGGCCAGGTCTTGATCAACTACGTCAACAACGCGATCAAGTTTTCCGAGCAGGGCAGCATCGACGTCAGCGTCAGGCAGCTGCTGGCCGACGATATCGCCTGCCTGCTGCGCTTTGAAGTGCGCGACCACGGCATCGGCCTGTCCGAAGCCGAACAGGGCAAATTGTTCCAGGCCTTCCAGCAAGCCGACACCGCGATCACGCGCGAGTATGGCGGCACGGGCCTGGGCCTGGCCATCTGCAAACAGCTGGCGCAGCTGATGGGCGGCGAAGTGGGCGTGCAAAGCGCGCCCGGCGCCGGCAGCACCTTCTGGTTCACCGCCCGCCTCGGCGTCTCGCCGCGCGGCCTGCCGGACGTGATCAACGAAGTCAACGCCGCCGCCGCCGCCCTGCTCGACAGCGCCCGCAGCACGGCCGCCATGCAGGCGCTGAAGGACGCGCGCATCCTGCTGGTGGAAGACAACACCTTCAACCAGCAGATCGCGCTGGAAATGCTGGAAGAAGCCGGCTCCTCGGTGTGCCTGGCCAACAACGGCGCCGAAGCGCTCGACCTGCTGCACCAGGCCGCCTTCGACTGCGTGCTGATGGACGTGCAAATGCCGCTGATGGACGGGCTGGAAGCGACGCGCCGCATCCGCGCCGACCCGGCGCTGGCCGCCACCCGTGTGCTGGCCATGACCGCCACCGCCACCAAGGACGACCGCGAACGCTGCCTGCAGGCCGGCATGGACGACTTCATCGCCAAGCCGATCCAGCCGGCCCTGATGTACCAGAAGATCGCCAGCTGGCTGCCCGAACGCGACGCCCAGGCCGCCGCCGACAGCCCCGCCCTGCCGCGCCCGAGCGGGCGCGCCGCCTTCCGCCCCACGCTGGCCGGCGACCCGGCCATCATCGACCTGTCGGTGCTGGCCCAGCTGCTGGGCTACCACCCGCAGAAGATCCGCAAGTTCGCCTTCAAGTTCCTGCAGACCACCGAGGCCGGCTTCAGCGAAATGGAAACCGCGCTGGCCGCCGGCGAGCTGCAGAAAGTACGCGAGCTGGGCCACCGCATCAAGAGCAGCGCGCGCGCCGTGGGCGCGCTGGGCATGGCCGAACTGTGCCTGCAGCTGGAACAACTGGCGCCGGACGCCGATGCGGGCGCCGTGCGGGCCGTGCTGGACCGCCTGTGGCCCCTGCTGCACGCGGTGAGCGAACACATCATGACCAATACTACGTTTGCCGACGATGACTGACACCCCCACCACCCCGCTGCGCATCCTGCTGGTCGACGACGACCCCTTCATGCTCAGCATGCTGTCCGACATGCTGGAAGACCTTGGCCAGCTCAATGTGCGCAGCGAAAGCGACGCCCGCCAGGCGCTGCTGGTGCTGCCGCAATACCGCCCCGACCTGCTGGTGTGCGACCTGTCGATGCCCGAGATGGACGGCATCGAATTCCTGCGCAAGGCGGCCGACAGCCACTTCGGCGGCGCGGTCGCCCTGCTGTCGGGCATGGACGCCGGCATCCGCCAGGCCGCCGAAACGCTGGCCCGCGCCCACGGCCTGGCCCTGCTGGGCACCCTGGCCAAGCCCGCCACCCCGTCCGCCCTGGCCGAACTGCTGTCCCAGACCGCCGCCCGCCGTGCAGGATGAAAGTCGGGGTCAGCTCCGGCAATCGCCTTTCAAGCAGCGTACACAGGCTGGAAAAATCGGTTATTATTTGGGCCATTCCCGCCCTGATTCCCGCTTGACTTCCCAGTATTGAATTAGCGCAGTTCGTCGCCAGATGGGCGATAACGGCAAGGGATATTCCCGGGCGAACACTCAACTAAGGAAAAACATGAGCGACCTGATCAAACACATTACCGATGCATCCTTCGAAAGCGACGTGCTGAAGGCCGACCGCCCTGTGCTGGTGGACTTCTGGGCCGAGTGGTGCGGTCCTTGCAAGAGCATCGCCCCGATCCTGGAAGAAGTGGCCAAGGAATACGACGGCAAGCTGACCATCGCCAAGCTGGACGTGGACAGCAACCAGGCCGTGCCGGGCAAGTTCGGCATCCGCGGCATCCCGACCCTGATCCTGTTCAAAAATGGCGTGCCAGCCGCACAAAAAGTCGGCGCAATGGCAAAAGGTCAACTGACCTCTTTCATCGACAGCAATATTTGATGTAAGATAGGCGGTGCTGCGCCCGCAGCCCGCCTGAATGGCAGGGAAAGCGCCCAAAAACCTTTCCCTATAATTAATTAGAGTCCACGTAGTTCCCTCCCCTACCCTTACTTTCCCGTCACGGGACACTCAAACAGCTATGCACCTTTCTGAACTTAAGGCTATGCACGTTTCAGCTTTGCTGGAAATGGCCATCAGCCTCGATATCGACAATGCGGCCCGCCTGCGCAAGCAGGAACTGATGTTCGCGATCCTGAAAAAACGCGCCAAGGCCGGCGAACAGATTTTCGGCGACGGCGCCCTGGAAGTCCTGCCTGACGGCTTCGGCTTCCTGCGCTCGCCAGACGCCTCGTACATGGCGTCGACCGACGATATTTACATTTCCCCGTCCCAGATCCGCCGCTTCAACCTGCACACCGGCGATTCGATCGAGGGCGAGGTGCGTACCCCGAAGGATGGCGAGCGCTATTTC
>Ga0055543_1000789_pt1 | contig 15687 bp, 14 predicted proteins | sample AraplaCvi_mMF_r2_2_FD_61186 | JGI IMG/M metagenome (GOLD analysis project Ga0055543, IMG submission 61186) | Arabidopsis root microbial communities from North Carolina, USA - plate scrape MF_Cvi_mMF_r2 | ecosystem: Host-associated > Plants > Roots > Endosphere | place: USA: North Carolina | reverse complement strand
GGGTGTGACCGTGATTACCACGCGGCTCGCTGATGGCAGTTTCCGTGGCTTGACGGCCAGTTCCTTCAATTCCGTCTCGCTCGACCCGCCATTGGTGCTGTGGAGCCTGGGCACCGGCGCCAACAGCCTGCCCATTTTCAGCGGAAATTCGCACTATGTGATCAATGTGCTGAGCGCCGACCAGGCCCATTTGGCCAAGCTGTTTTCGACCCGCGCGGAAGACCCGTGGGGCAGTGCCGAATACGAGCTGTCGCGCACCGGCCAGCCGATCCTGAAGGGCTGCACGGCGTGGTTTGAATGCCACAACCGTAGCCGCTACCCGGAGGGCGACCACGTGATTTTCGTGGGCGAGGTTGAGCACTGCGAGTTTGCGGGGAACGCGCCGCTGGTTTTCCACGGCGGGAAGTTCCGGGACTTGTTGGAATGATTGATTTTTTTATAAACAAAGAGAGACAGGAAGCAACATGAGCAAAGCCGCATTCCACTGGGACGATCCCCTGCTGCTGAACGACCAGCTGACCGACGACGAGCGCATGGTGCGCGACGCCGCCGCGGCTTATTGCCAGGACAAGCTGCAACCGCGCATCCTGGAAGCCTTCCGCCACGAGCAGATGGACACCTCCATCTTCCGCGAAATGGGCGAACTGGGCCTGCTGGGCCCGACCATCCCTGAACAATATGGCGGCCCTGGCCTGAACTACGTGGCTTACGGCCTGATCGCACGCGAAGTGGAACGTGTCGATTCCGGCTACCGCTCGATGATGTCGGTACAATCTTCCCTGGTGATGGTGCCGATCTATGAATTCGGTACCGAAGCCCAGAAACAGAAGTACCTGCCTAAGCTGGCCACCGGCGAATGGATCGGCTGCTTCGGCCTGACCGAGCCTAACCACGGTTCCGACCCTGGCTCGATGATCACCCGCGCCAAGAAGGTGCCGGGCGGTTACTCGCTGACCGGTTCCAAGATGTGGATCACCAACTCGCCAGTGGCCGACGTGTTCGTCGTTTGGGCGAAGGACGATGAAGGCGCGATCCGCGGCTTCGTGCTGGAAAAAGGCATGAAAGGCCTGTCCGCTCCTGCCATCCATGGCAAGTTCGGCCTGCGCGCCTCGATCACCGGCGAAATCGTGATGGACGAAGTGTTCTGCCCAGAAGAAAACGCCTTCCCGGACGTGCGCGGCCTGAAAGGCCCGTTCACCTGCCTGAACTCGGCCCGCTACGGCATCGCCTGGGGCGCGCTGGGTGCGGCGGAAGCCTGCTGGCACACCGCCCGCCAGTACACCCTGGACCGCAAGCAGTTCGGCCGCCCACTGGCAGCGAACCAGCTGGTGCAGAAGAAGCTGGCCGACATGCAGACCGAAATCACCCTGGGCCTGCAAGGCTGCCTGCGCCTGGGCCGCATGAAGGACGAAGGCACTGCCGCCGTCGAGATCACCTCCATCATGAAGCGCAACTCCTGCGGCAAGTCGCTGGACATTGCCCGCGTGGCGCGCGACATGCTGGGCGGTAACGGCATCTCCGACGAATTCGGCATCATCCGCCACATGGTGAACCTGGAAGTGGTCAACACCTACGAAGGCACGCACGACATCCACGCCCTGATCCTGGGCCGTGCGATGACCGGCATCCAGGCCTTCCAATAAATGGGGACGTACCCCTTTTATTGAGCAAGCCCCGCCCGCGAGCGGGGCTTTTCATTTTGCGCTCACACTGGCTGGGTCAGGAAGTTGAGATTGGTGGCAGCCGTGGCTTTCGCTTTCGCGGCGCCCTTCTTGCCATCCGACGAAAGCTTCCGCCAGCGGTCCACGAAATCCGACAGCGCGTGAAGCAGCGCGACCTGTTCGTTCTCCTTGGCGATGATCTCGCCGAGCGCCTTATGCAGCCGGCTCGATTCATCCACGATCTTCTGCGTCGGCGATTCAGCCGATACCGGGCCGAAGCGGTGCATGAACGCCTCATGCGCATCGCGGAAGCGCGCAATCATATTCGCCATGTCGAGATAGGCCGCAGCGGCGGCAGCGCGCGCGCCATCCGTGCTGCCGGGGTCGGAGGCAGCATCTTCGAATTCATTCTGCTTCGCTTTCAGGCGCCGCAGGGAATCGAAGTAATCCAGCATGTATTGTTCGGTCAGTGACGCCATCTTCGCCTCCATCAGTCATTGGCTTTCTTTTCTGCTTCTTCAATTTTCTTCTTCCCCTCTTCAACGCTGTCCTTGACAGCCTTGATGAAGGCCTGCAGTTCGCTGCGCCGGATATCCCAGCCAAGTTCCTCGCCCATTTCCGCCAGCCTTGCCTGCGCGGCGGAAGTGCCGCTGCGGGTATCCGGGATCGGCGCCAACAGTGCCGCCACCGCCGCCTCGTTGCTGGCGTTGGTCTCGTTGTACTGGGCCTGGCTTAGCGCAAGTCCTTCCGTGTTGGCGACCAGGTTATCGATCAGCGTCGAAGACAATTTATCTCCCGCTGCAAGCCGTGCCTGCAAGTCACGCTGCTTCTCGCGATCGACGAAGACGATTGCCTTGCGCTGGGCAAGCAGAGAGTCAGCACGGGCCTGCATGGAATTGCGCTCCACGCGCCTGAATTCAGAAAGCGACGACTCCAGTTGCGCGATCAGGCCAACGCCGTGGTTTGCCTGCTCCATCGCGGGCTTGGGCGTGGAGCACCCGCACAGCACCAATGCGGCCGACATCAAGAGAATGCGCATTATTGAACTCCCTTCGCGATAAACAGCAGGGCAATCGAGTTCACCAGGCTGGTGATGTCTTCCTTGCGCACACCTGCATCGCCATATTCCGCGAGCTGGTTGATCGTCGACGAGATTAGCGCGTTCCACTGGGCGATATTGCCCTCTGCATAGGCAATGGCGCGCTCGTGGTCAAGCGCATTGCGCTGGATGTCGGTCTTGTTCACTTCCGCAGCCAGGCGCCCGTTCGCGTCGAGATAAGAGACTGCACTCTTCCAAACTTTGGTCTTGTCCTCAAAGGCCTTGCCGGAAGCCGCTTTGGCCGATTCGACCGGCGCCAGTGCCGCCCTCACCTGCATCGCCGCCGTTTCCGCGCTGACCGCCTGCAAGGCCTGGTGGCCATAGCTCAGGGAACGCAGCTGCTCGAGCTGCCAGTTCATTTTCGATTCGAGCAGTTGCAGTTCCATCGCCTGCAGTTGGGCGTCTTTGGCTGCTGCATCCGCTTTGGCCTGCTCCAGGTTGCGCAGCAAGAGGGCCGCAGCCAGGCGCGGTTTCTTCGCATCGGCAAGCGCCACGCGCGACTGGTCGAACCATTCGGCCAGGCTGGCCAAGGCGGCGCTGGTGGCGTTGCTCTCGCCCTTGCTGTCGACATTCCCTGCCAGCGAGGCCAGGGTCGCGTCTATCGCCTTCACCCGTTGTTCAGACACGAACTGGCGCGAAACCGGGTCAGGCAGCTTTTCGATTTTTGCCAGCGCATCGCCCAGCTCCTTGGCGATGGATTTCAGCTTGTCGTGCGCCCGCGCCGGGTCGTTGGAGAGTTTTTCCAGTTCGCCGCTGTACTCCTTCGACAGCTTCGCTACCTGGTTGCGCGCCGCAAGGCTGGCAGCCTTGGCGCCACCGATAGCGCCACGCGCATCGGACACCGCTTTCTGGGTAATCGCCAGCGCACCAGCCTTGAATTCGAAACTGGAGCCGGCAGTCAGGGCTGTGCCGGAACATTCGTCCACTGCACTCATCCAGGCTGCGCGCAGGTAGGCCGGAGCGCCGGCGTGGGCCTGCGCCCAATCGTCAAAAGACTGCTGCACCAAGCCGCTGCAGGCAGGCATGTCGACACCAGCACGCGTGAACTCGATCTCCGCATCGTGCAGGTTGCTCTTCGCCCTTTCCTCTTTCTTGAGGGCTGCGGCCCAGGCAAGGGCAACTTGCGGCGAGCCGGCCAGCGCCAGCAACTGCTTCGCGATCGGCTCTTTCAGTTGCGCCGTCACCGTGCCGTCAAAGACCATCGACCGGATCAGGGCATCGCGCTTGGCCTTCTGCAGCGCCTCTTCGGTCTTGAGCTGTTCGGCCAGCAGCGCCGCCTCACTCTTGCGCGCGGCGCTAAGCTGGCCGGGGATATCGACCGACTTCCAGGCTTCCTTGGCAGCCTCGCCCTGCTTGTGCCGCGATTCGCTATACACTGCACAACCGGTGACGCTGAAAAATGCCGGCAGCAAAGCGGCAAGATAGATCATTCGAAATTGCAAGCTATTCCTCCTTCAAAGGACTGACACCATGCCCCAGGATCAGGTTCCAACTTTGTACGAATGGGTTGGCGGTACCGATGCACTGAACCGCTTGACCACCCGTTTCTACCAGCACGTCAAGGCCGATGCACTGCTCGGCCCCGTGTTTGCCCACATGGGCGACCACCACCCCGCCCACGTTGCAGCCTTCCTCGGCGAAGTGCTGGGCGGGCCAAGCGCTTATTCCGAAGCGCACGGCGGCCACGCCCACATGATCCGCCAGCACCTGAACCGCCACCTGTCGCAGGAGCAGCGCCGCCGCTGGGTGGCCCTGCTGCTGGAGACCGCCGACGAGCTGGTGATGCCGGACGATCCCGAATTCCGTTCGGCCCTGGTGGGCTACCTGGAATGGGGCTCGCGGCTGGCCGTCATCAACTCCCAGCCCGGCGCGGTAGTCGATGCCGACCAGCCGATGCCGAAGTGGGGCTGGGGCGAGGTCAAGGGGCCGTATACCCCTTAGCCGTGCGCTTGCCGGGCTTCAGCGCCAGCGGGCGGACGTAGGCCAGCAAGCTGGTCAGCGTCTTGCCCGGTTCTTCCCACGGCATCATGTGGGCCGAGTGCTCGAACCATACACTTTGCTTGTATGGCGCCTTGAGCTGCGCCATCCACTTCACCACCGGCTCGGTGGGCGTGGTGTAGTCGTGGCGGCCGAGGAACATCACCACCGGAATCGGGAACTGCCTGATGGTGGAAAAGTCCACCTCGGTCCACTCTTTCAGCACAGTGCCCAGTGTCATCTGGCTGCCTTCGTCAATCGCCTCCCAGTCCGCCTGGTCGTATTCGGGCGACAGCATCGGCGCGCGGAAGTAGTACACCGAGTCGCTCTTGTAGGCGCTCAAGCCACCGTAATACTGCGGCCACTTGCGCGCGATGATGATGCGCTCACGCGTAATCGGCTCTTTGCCCGGATAAGGCGCGATGGTTTCCATCTCCTTCAGCGCTTCGGTGTTGTTGTGCTTTTTCGCCTGCTCGACGCCGAAGTCGTAGCTGATGCGTTCGTTCTCACGCATATTGGCGATCTGGCCGATGCCGACGTAGGCGTAGAACAGGTCCGGGCGTTTCAGCACGGCCCGTGTCGAAACGATGGTGCCCCAGCTGTGGCCGACGATGATCAGCTTGTCCTTCTTGTACTTGGCGCGCAGGTGCTCGGCCACCTCGATCGCATCGTCGACGAAGCGGTCGATGCGCAGCGTGCCGGCCACCGCCTCCTTGTCGTTCGCGCGCAAGGTCTTGCCGACCGCACGCTGGTCGTAATGCGCGACAGTGAAGTATTCCTCGATCGGGCGCTGCCACTGCCAGGTGGTCGGCATGGCCGGCGATGCCGGGCCGCCATGCACGAACAGGATCATCGGGTTCGACTTGTCCTGGCCGCGCACATTGATCCACTGCTCGATGCCGCCGATCCGGGCCTTGTAGGTTTCCTGCACGCCTTCGGGCGCAACGATGCGGGTCAGGTCTTCCACCGCAGCGCGGGCACGCATGCAGGGTGGGGATTCGGCGCAGGTTTGCGCCGCCACGGAGGCGCTGATACACAGGGCAGCGACGCCCAGCCAGGCAGATTTCATGCAGGGTCCTTTCGGCAGTGATGTGCGAAATGAGCAACGATAATAGTGCAAATTTTGCATCCCTGCGCATCGCGCCGGCGAAAAAAAAAGCCGCCTCGCGGCGGCTTTCCTGGCTTGTGCTTCGCTTAGAAGCGGTAGCCCACCGACAGGCTCACTGCCAGCGGGTCCAGCTTGATGTCCAGCGTCTGGCCGGTGGAGAAGTGGGCGGTGGTCTTGAGCTTGGTCTTGACCACGTTCAGGTCAGCGTAATAGCGCTCGCCCAGCTTGGCGGTGGCGCCGATCACCAGGCTGCCCGCATGCTTGGCATCCAGCGAGTAGGTTGCCGGCTGGCCGCCGGTGTTCAGCACGGCGGTCAGCTGGGCCGAACCGGTCTCCTTGCGGAAGTAAGCGTAGGTGTAGCCAACGCCCACGTATGGACGCACATTGGCAGTCGGCTCGAACATGCGGTACTGCAGGAAGACAGTCGGCGGCAGCGCTTCCGCGGTACCCAGCTTGCCGGTGCCTTCGATGGAGCCGGCGCCGTACAGGGTGTGCTTGTACGGCACGCCCAGCATCAGCTCAGTGCTCACGTTATCGGTGATCATGTAGCCGACGCTGAAAATCGGCTTGGTGTCGGAACCGACTTCGGCCTTGATGCCTGGCTTGGAAGGGGCGGTCACGTCGCCGGAAGTGACGTCAGGCGAAATGCGGTTGACGCCGATCTTGCCCAGCCATTCACCCTTGGATTGCGCCGATGCGCCCGATGCTGCGCCCAGTGCGGCCAGCACGGCCAGCAGCTTTACAGCGGTGTTGATGCGTTGTGTCATTGTGTCTCCAGTATCCTTTGATTACAGCCAGCCCTTGGCTACCATTTTTTCCGAAACATAGCGTGCCAGCAGCAGGTGCAGGAACGGGGTCGGGTGCACGGTGTCGGCGTAGGAGTAATGGCTCACATCGCCGGCCTTCAGGTTGGACGCGTTACAGGCCAGCGAGCTGCCCAGGATGTTCTTGGCAGGGGTCAGGTCGCAAGCGGTGTCGGTGACGTTGGTCAGGCCGTATGGCGCCGGATTGGTCGCCTGGTCATGGCTCACGCTGAACACGTCCACCAGTAGGATCTTGCCATCGCCCGACAGGCCGGCCGACAAGGTGTCGTTGAACGCTTTGACCATGCTGTCGATCAGGGCACGGGTGCTGGCCGATTGCGCCAGGCCGGACGGGGTGTTGGCGATGTCCGGCATATTGTTCACCACTACGAAGTTGGCGCCGTTGGCCACGATCTGGGTCTTGACCAGCGCTACCAGTTCGGAAGCGGCCTTGCCGATGTTCTGCACCAGGACCGGTGCCTGTGCGGCGGCATAGTCGGTACCGGCCTTGGTACCGGCGGCGGTGGCATCAGCCTGCGCCTTGGCGACCATCGGGCCGTACACGGCTGGCGACGCGGCGGCGGTATTGCCGGCCGTGACAGCAGCAGTCACGGCGGCCTGCACGATGCTGGCGCTGGTGCTGCCCGCACGTGCCGCTTCGGTAGCGATGGCCAGCGAGATCGATTGCACGGCCGTGGCCGGGGTGGTGGCGCCGGCCGCCAGCTGGGTCGCCAGGCTGGTTGCGAACGCGGTATTGCCAGCCGCGGAACCGGCAGCGGTGGCGCCGGACGACAGTTGTTCGAGGCTGATCAGCACGTCGTTGTTGCCGCCCATGACGTAGACGATTTCATCGCCTTTGAATTTGCCGCCCACGACTGCCAGGTGGTTCTTGACCTGGGTAACGAGCGGCACGGTCAGCGCGCCCAGCGCACTGCCGGTGGCTTTGTTGCCTGGGCCGACAGGGTTGGTCACGCGCGCGCCGCCCTGTGCATAGCTGTAGCAGCCAGCCTTGGCTTGCACCGGCACGCTGAATCCTTTGGAGGCATCGCCATCCAGGCCGGTCACCGCCGGGCATGGTGCTGGGAGGCCGGCTTGTGCAGCCATCAGTTCAGTCCAGTTTTTGCCGGTCAGGGCTGGATTGACGGTGGTGTTATTGCCGTTGATGGTGAAGGTACCGCCGCCGATCGCGGCTACGGTGCCGACCTTGTAAGTGCCGACGTCCGACAGGCTGTCGCCGAAGGAAACCTGGGAAGAATATTTGAGTTTCGGGGTTTGATCGCCCGGGCGAGGGTCGCTGCCGCCGCAACCGGCAATAACTGCCGCTGCCATGACCGTCATGGCAAGTTTGAAATGACGCATTGTGTCTCCAGAGGGATAGTTTTTTTGAGTGCTTAGCGAACGCGCGTGCTATTCGCTGCCGGACTAATATGCCAGCTCGAACTCGCTTGTTACAAGTAGAAATTTGTAAAAACAACAGCCTTGCACCAGCAAGGGGCGCGACTGTAGCAGCCGCGCATCAGCATTGCAAGTCAGTGTCGTTCCAGCCACGAAGGATGGGCAAATTCCTGCTTCAGGAAATCGACGAAACGCCGCGTGCGCTGCGGGCGCTGCTGGGCATTGGCCGGCAGCAGCGCAACGATATCGGCCTCCGGCAAAGCATGGTCCGGCAATACCTGGCACAGCGTACCGCTGCGCAGTTCGCCTGCCACATCCCACTCCGAGCGCAGCATGATGCCATGGCCTTCCATTGCCCATTGCTTGACGACGCGGCCATCGTTGCAAGCCAGCGCAGGCTCGATGCGCAAGGTGCGATACTGGCTGGCGCCAGGCGGCAGCAGCTTCCAGCGTGTTGCGTCCTCTTCATTCTCGCGCAGGGCCAGGCAGGCGTGGCCGGCCAGCTCGTCCAGGCTGTGCGGACTGCCATGCCGTGCCAGGTAGGCTGGCGCTGCGCACAGGAAGCGCCGGTTACGCGCCAACACCTGCTGGCGCAGGCTGGAGTCGCGCATCGCGCCGATATGGATCACCAGGTCCCAGCCCTCATGCAGGCGCAGGTTAGGCCGGTCTGACAGCTCCAGTTCGATCGCCAGCGCCGGATGCAGCGTCCGAAAGCGCGCTGCCAGCGGGGCGATGTGCGCGCTGCCGAAACCCATCGGCGCCAACACGCGCAAGCGCCCTGCCAATTCGTGGCGTTGCTCATGCAGCGCGTGTTGCAGGGCTTTCATGTCTGCCAGGATTGCTTGTGCGCGTTCCGCCAGCAGTTGCCCCTGTTCGGTCAGCACGATGCCTCGTCCCTGCCGGTCGGCCAGCTTGAGGCGCAGCTTTTCTTCGATCGCCTGCAGGCGCTGGGTAACGGAAGACGGTGTCACATCCAGCAGCCGCGCCGTGGCAGAGAGCGATGGCTGGCTGGCCAGGGCGCAGAAAAACCGCAGGTCATCACTAGAGAGCATTAAGTCCAGCCTTAATCAAGCAATCAAAGAATCTTAAGCACGGACTTTATTCCATTCGTTAGAATCCTGGCAATGAAAATTCCTGCCCTCCTCTTTGCCTTCGGCGCGCTGTGCTGCGCCACCTTGCACGCCAGTCCAGCGCCCTTCACGCCAGCACAGCTGCAGCAAGACCTGCAGTACGTGCGCGATGCCATCGACAGCACACACCCCGAACCGTCGCTGCGTTCGGGGCAGAAAGCCTACGACCAGGCATTCCTGACGGCGCGCAGCAAGCTGGACCATCCAATGTCGCGCGACGAGGCGTGGCGCGTGCTGGCCGCCATGAATCCCGTTTTCAACGATGCCCACCTTGGCGTCGTATTCCCCGACTGGCGCGAAGAAACGCGAGCGCACCTGCAAGCAGGCGGCGTGCTGTTCCCGTTCGAAGTGAGCATTGATGCCCAGGGGCGCTTGCGCGTCGTGCATGCGCTGGGAGGCGGCCCATCGGAACTGGCTGGCCGCGAGGTCGAAAGCATCAATGGCATGCCGGCCGCACGCGTCCTGCGGGAACTGGGGGCGCTGGTCCATGGCGATACCCCTGCCTTCCGCAACAAGCTGCTGGAGCGCCGCTTCTGGCTGTACTACTGGAAGAACTACGGCGCAACTGAGCGCTTCACGCTGCAGCTTGGCTCGGAGCTGGTGGAAATCCCTGCCGCATCGGCGCTGCCGGCGGCGGTGGCCATGGACAAGTCGTTCGATCAAAGCTTCCAGTTCCGCATGCTGCCAGGCGGCGTCGGCGTGTTGACCGTCAACCAGTTCGACTGGCCGGACAAACAGCGCTTCTACGATTTCACCGAGCGCGCCTTCACCACCTTGCGCAACGCCGGTGCGCGAACGCTGTTGATCGATGTGCGCGAAAACGGCGGCGGCGATGACGATATGTGGAAAACGGGCATCCTGCGCTATATCGCAGACAAGCCCTATCGCAACGGTTCCAGCTATGTGAAGAGAGTGCTGGAGGGCCGCGCCGGCCCCGGCGAAAAAGTTGGTGACGTCGTCACCGGCAACGTCGATAGCTGGGTGCAGCCGGAACTTGCGCATCCGCTGCATTTCAGCGGCAAAGTATTCGTACTGGTGGGCGACCTGACATATTCCTCCGCCATCCTGTTCAGCAATACGGTGCAGGACCACGGCTTCGCCAAGCTGGTTGGCGCGGGCGGCTATGCCTATGTGCGGCAAAGCGGCGGCACGCAGAAAAGGCACGTGCTGCCGAATACGGGACTGGAAGTGGTGGTGCCGCGCTTCGTGCTCGACCGCCCCTCAGGCAAGCGTGAACCAGCCCTGCTGCAGCCTGACATCGTGCTGGCCGACGACCCTTTCGATCGCGACGCGCTGGTCAGGGCGTTGCTGCAACATCCTGCCGCAGCAGCGAATTGAAGTAGCTGCGGGCGGCCAGCAAACAGGGTGCGCCGGCCAGGCGGGAGTGGTAGCTTTCCATCAGCAGCTCGCTGGCGCTGCGGCCGCTTTTCTCGGCCTCTTCCTCGGCCTTCTTCATGGCCTCTGCGCTGATCAGGGTGAAGCAGCGGCGGGCGCCGCTGAAATCGTCCTGGGCGCCCTGCTCTTCCAGGTCGACCACGGTGGGCGGCGCCCCGTGCTGGGCGAAGTAACTGGCTGCTGCCGTCGCATTGTAGAACGGCACCGAAGGATCCTTGCTGCCGCCGCAGAGCAACAGCGGGCTTTGCGGCGTGTAATTGCGCAAGTCGTTTTTCAGCATCCATTTGCGCAGGTTGTTGGCGGGCGTGCAGTCGCCATCGTCACAGGGATGCTGGGCCAGGTCTTGCAGGTAGGCGTCGCGGAAACTGCTGCGCACCAGGTGCGGATTGCTGAAGTAGGCCGAAGAGCCCCTGCCCTGCGGCTGCGAGTCGAGCGCGAAAATAGCGGACTTGGGCAGTTTGCCTTGCTTGACCAGGTCCTTGCGCGTCATCCGGGTCGGGAACAGGGTTTCGATGCCGCTCGCGTACTGCAGCTCGTACAGTTCTTCCGGCTTGCTGTAGATGGCGGCGCCGGCACGCTGGGCGGAAGTGGCAATCAGCGGCAGGTAGATGGTGATGCCGGCATTGGGCTGGCCGCTGAATACCGTGTCGGAGAAGCGCGCCATCGCATACGGGCCGGACAAGCCAGCGGCCGCCGTCACCTTGAATTCGCTGCCTTGCTGCATGGCCCGCTGCGTGGCCAGCGTGACGTGGCCGCCCTGCGAGTAGCCCGCCAGGAACAGCTGCGGCGCCACCTGGACTTTGAGCTGCGCCATCGCGATGCGGGCGGCGCGCATGGCGTCGATCATGTCGGCCGACTGCTGTTCGGCGTTCAGGTACGGGTGGTAAGGCAGCGAGGAACCGTCGTAGCCGGCGTAATTGGGTGCCACCACGATGTAGCCCTGCGCGGTGAACAAGGCAGCCACCAGCTTGGCCTCGCCACGCAGGCGCGCCATATTGTGGTCCTTGGCGGTCGAGGTGCCGTGGGCATACAGCAGTACCGGCCGCGGTCCCTGGCAGGCCGGGTCTTTACCGGAGGGCAGTATCAAAGCGGTGCTGGCATCGGTGGGCTCGCCGCTGCCGCCGATGGTGCTGTAACGCAAGCTGTACGTAGTGATGGTGCAGCGTGGCTTGCCGGCGACTTCCGCCAGCGCGCTGCCGGCTTTCTCCAGCACTTCGGCCAGCATCGACGGTTCGATGCGCTTGGAGGTGCTGAATACGCCGGTCTCAATGCGGGACAAAGTGGGGCCGGACAGCAGCGTGCCGCGTTCCGGGGCGGCCAGTGCCGTGCGCGCCACGGCGCCTGACTCGGCGCCGCCGGTTGCCGGCGCGGCAGGCGACAACAACGCCGCAGCCGCGGCGATGGATGCAAGGTTTTGCGCGATGTGTGCCGTGCTGCGGGACATGGCTGCCTCCTCGCTTGCGCAGGAGGCGGGCGGCCCCGCTGCGGTTACGACGTCAGGAAACGCTCAATAATGCCGCTCGAACCGAATGCGGCGCGGCGCAGGCGGTCGTTGACGCCCAGCCAGGCATCGTCGCTCGGCGGTGCTTCCACGAGGATCAGCTCCACCTGTTGCTGGTCCATCGCGCGCAACGCGGCATACACACCATAAGCATACCCCTTTGGCTCGGCCGGGAGCGTCACATTTGGTTGAGACAACACAAACGGCGTGTAGTGGATCAGCGCGGCACACCGCCCGCGCAGCTTGAGTTCCGCAAGGGTTTTTTCGATGTCGCCAGTCGGCAACAGTGCCACCGGGGCCTTCGGTGCGTAATGCGATTCCAGCGTGCCGGAAGCGCGCGGCGCGGCCTGGTCGGGCTGGCGCGGCATGACGCCGATCACATCGGCAATCTGCTGCGCAGTGATATGGCCGGGACGCAGCAGCACCGGGCCGTGGGTGGCCAGGCGCGACATGTCGAGGATGGTTGATTCAATGCCAACCTGGCTCGAGCCGCCATCGAGCACCGAATCGATCACGTTGCCGGCGCCGACTTCGTCATGGAACTCATCGCGCACATGCTGGGCAGTGGTCGGGCTGACGTTGCCGAACTTATTGGCCGAGGGCGCCGCCACGCCGCCCTTGCCGCCCTTGAAGGCTTGCAGCAACTGCATGGCCACAGGGTGCGACGGGCAGCGGATGCCGACCGTGTCCTGGCCGCCAGAAACGGCATCAGGAATATGGGCATTGCGCTTGAGGATCAGGGTGAGCGGGCCGGGCCAGAAGTGGCGCACCAGGACGCGCGCCTCTTCCGGCACGTCGGTGGTCCAGTAATCGAGATCGGCGCCGGGGGCGACATGCACGATCACCGGATGGTCCTGCGGCCGGCCCTTGGCAGCGTAGATTTTTGCCACGGCGGCCGGGTTTTCTGCGTCCGCACCGAGGCCGTACACGGTCTCGGTGGGGAATGCGACCAGCGCGCCCGCTTCCAGCGCCGCCGCTGCGGCGGCGATGTCGGCAGGTGCGGCCGCTGCGGCGGCCAAGTCGCGCGATGCTGCGTCGGTCATGCTTCGATCCCGAGGATGGCGCAGGCGGCATTGAGGTGCTGCTGCGCTTCAGCCAGCGTCGGTGCGACGAAGGTCAGGTGGCCCATCTTGCGGGCACGGCGCGGTTCTTCCTTGCCGTACAGGTGCAGGTTGGCGCCTGGCAGCGCCAGTACCTTGTCCCACGCCGGTTCGCGTACAGAGTCACCCTCGCCTTCATACCAGACATCGCCCAGGATGTTCAGCATCACGGCCGGCGAATGCTGGCGCACATCGCCCAGCGGCAGGCCGGCCATGGCGCGTACCTGCTGCGCAAACTGGCTGGTGACGCAGGCGTCGATGGTGTAGTGGCCGCTGTTGTGCGGACGCGGCGCCATCTCGTTGACCACCAGCGAACCGTCGGCCAGCACGAAGAACTCGATGCACAGCACGCCGACATAGCCCAGCGCCGCCACGATTGCCTGCGCGGCGCGCTGCGCCTTGGCTGCGCAGTCGGCGGTGATGTTCGGGCCCGGCACAGTGGTGGTGAACAGGATACCGTCGCGATGCACGTTTTCGGCGATCGGGTAGACGACCGACGCGCCGTCCGCGGCACGCGCAGTCAACACCGATACTTCATACGCCAGCGGCAGCATCTTCTCCAGCAGGCAGGTGACCTTGCCCATGGATTCATATGCTGCGCGCACGTCTTCGCGCGACTTCACGCGCACCTGGCCTTTGCCGTCGTAACCCATGCGCACCGTTTTCAGGATGCCCGGCAGCAGGTCATCGCTGATGGCATCAATGGCGGCGTCGCTGTCGATCACCTTGTGCGGCGCCGGCATCACGCCCGACTTGGCGGCGCTGGCGACGAAGAAGCTTTTCTCCGCGATACGGTCCTGCGCCACGGACACGCCGTGCGCATTGGGCGCCACGAAAACCGATTGCGCCAGGCGCGACAAGCTGTCGGCCGGCACGTTCTCGAACTCAGTGGTGACGGCCACGCATTGCGCAGCCAGTGCATCCAGGCCGGCAGGATCGCTGTAGCCGGCGTTGATCAGGCGATTTGCCGCCTGCCCCGCAGGGCAGTCGTCGGACGGCTCCAGCACGGCCACGCTGTAGCCCATGCTTTGCGCGGCGTGCGCGAACATGCGGCCAAGCTGGCCGCCGCCCATCACGCCCAGCCACGCCGGAGGATTTTTCACATCAGTACTCATACTCTTACAACGGCAAAGTCATGGCCTTGGCGGCCGCAGTTTGCGAAGCGCGGAACTCTTCCAGCTTGGCAGCCAGCGCATCGTCGGTGGTCGCGATGATCGCCACGGCGGTCAGGCCCGCATTGGCAGCACCCGCCTCGCCGATGGCGAAGGTCGATACCGGCACGCCTTTCGGCATCTGCACGATGGACAGCAGCGAGTCTTCGCCGCGCAGGTACTTGGACGGCACAGGCACGCCCAGCACCGGCACGATGGTCATGGCAGCGACCATGCCTGGCAGGTGGGCCGCGCCGCCGGCGCCGGCGATGATGGCACGCAAGCCGCGCTCGCGCGCGCTCTTGGCGTAGGCATACATCTCGTCCGGCATGCGGTGGGCGGAGATCACTTGCGCTTCATACGGCACGCCGAACTGCTTCAGCATGTCGACGGCGTTCTTCATCACGTCCCAGTCCGAGGACGAGCCCATGATGATGCCGACCAATGGCTTGTTTTGATCGGACATGGCTTATACCTTCAGCTTTTCGCCGGTCAGGCGTTCGATGGCTTCGAAGTACTTGGCCTGGGTCTTTTCGATCACTTCCGCTGGCAGGGCTGGCGCCGGCGGGGTCTTGTGCCAGTCCGTCAGGGTTTCCAGGTAGTCGCGCACGAACTGCTTGTCGTAGGACGGCGGCGAGATGCCTGGACGGTAGGAGTCGGCTGGCCAGAAACGCGAGGAATCGGCGGTCAGCACTTCGTCCATCAGGTGCAGGACGCCATGATCGTCCAGGCCGAATTCGAACTTGGTGTCGGCGATGATGATGCCCTTGGTTGCGGCGTAGTCGGCAGCGGTGGTGTACAGCTTGATCGCCACGTCGCGGATCTTGGCGGCCAGTTCGGCGCCGATTTTCTTTTCCATCTCTTCGAAGGAGATGTTTTCATCGTGTTCGCCCAGGTCGGCTTTCGCGGCTGGGGTGAAAATTGGCTGCGGCAGCTTGTCCGCTTGCTGCAGGCCTTCCGGCAGCTTGATGCCGCAAATGGAGCCGGTGGCCTGGTAGTCTTTCCAGCCGGAGCCGATGATGTAGCCGCGTACCACCGCTTCCACCAGGATCGGCTTCAGGCGCTTCGCAACGACTGCGCGGCCTTTCACCTGCTCCACTTCGTCTTGCGCGACCACGGACTCCGGCGTCACGCCGGTCAGGTGGTTAGGGACGATGTGGCCCAGTTTCTCGAACCAGAAATCGGACATCTGGTTCAGGACCATGCCTTTGCCGGGGATCGGTTCGTTCATCACGACGTCGAATGCAGACAGGCGGTCGGTGGTGACGATCAGGATCTTGTCGGTGCCGACGGCGTAGTTGTCGCGCACTTTACCGTGGCCCAGCAGGGGGAGGGATTTGATGGAGGATTTGTACAGGCTGTTCATG
>Ga0055543_1000721_pt1 | contig 16763 bp, 13 predicted proteins | sample AraplaCvi_mMF_r2_2_FD_61186 | JGI IMG/M metagenome (GOLD analysis project Ga0055543, IMG submission 61186) | Arabidopsis root microbial communities from North Carolina, USA - plate scrape MF_Cvi_mMF_r2 | ecosystem: Host-associated > Plants > Roots > Endosphere | place: USA: North Carolina | reverse complement strand
GGCGCATTGCAATTACTTCAAGCCGGCCATGTAGTCGGCAACCGCTTCGATTTCCTTGTCGGACATGCGGTAAGCGATGGTCTGCATTTCAGGGCTGGACTTGCGGGTGCCGGCCTTGAACGCTTTCAGCGTGGCTGCGGTGTAGTCCTGGTGCTGGCCGCCCACGCGTGGGTACATGGCTGGCATGCCGCCGCCGGCCGGGCCGTGGCAGGAAGCACAGGCCGGCACGCGGTTTTCAGCGATGCCGCCGCGGTAAATCTTCTTGCCCAGTTCGACGGTGTCCTTGTTCTTGGCGGCGCCGGCCTTGCTTGGCTCGGTGGCCAGGTAGGCTGCCACGTTTTTCTTCTCTTCGTCGGTCAGCGCCTTGGCAAATGCGGTCATCACGGTGCCTGGACGGGCATCGCCGCTGAAGGCCACCAGCTGTTTGTAAACATAGGCTTCGCCCTGGCCACCCAGTTTCGGGTTGACGGTGATGGTCGATGCCCCCTTGGCGCCATGGCAGGAGACGCAGGCTGGAATGCCGCGCGCGTTGTCACCTTCCGCGTACAGGGTAGCGCCTTTGGCCGGGTCCACTTTAACTGCCGGGGCATGTGCTTCGTTGGCCGAGGCCACACCGCTTACTGCCAACATCGCGACGAACAAGGATTTTACAAATGGCGAAAACGCACGATTCATTCAGACACCTTGGGACAGAAGTAAATAATGAGTAGTATAAGAATTGGGCAAATATAGCATGGCAACAATTCGTAACCCCTTATTGTACAATAGCTTTCCTGCATTTTTGCCCCCTTTTGTTGCTTTCCCCATGTCCAAACTCTGGCAAGCCCGTTTTTTCACTACCGTTAACCATCTGCGCGACCTGCCGCGCACGACGGTGCCAGAGATCGCCTTCGCGGGCCGTTCGAATGCTGGCAAATCGACCGCGATCAATATCCTGTGCAACCAGAAAGGGCTGGCTTTCGCCTCCAAGACCCCTGGCCGCACGCAGCACATCAATTTCTTCTCGGTCGGCGGCGCCCACGTCGCGATGCACCGTCACGACCCGGTCAAGATGGATGAAGTCCAATGCCTGATCGCCGACTTGCCGGGCTACGGCTATGCGGAAGTGTCGGGCGACGCCAAGAACCACTGGCAGCGCCTGCTGGGCGACTACGTGCAGCAGCGCGAGCAGCTGGCGGCCCTGGTACTGATGATGGACGCGCGCCGCCCGTTCACCGACCTGGACCAGCAAATGATCGAATGGTTTGCCCCGACCGGCAAGCCGATCCACTGCATCCTGACCAAGGCCGACAAGCTGAACCGCAACGAATCCATCAATGTGCTGCGCCAGGCGAAGGCCAAGCTCGACAGCTACGTCGATGAAGACGGCGAAGGTTTCCCCTTCACCGTGCAGCTGTTTTCCGCGCTGAAGCGCATCGGCATCGAGGAAGCGACGGCCAAGATCGAAGAGCTGGCCGGCCTCGCCGATGGCGGCGACGCGCCAACTCCTGATGAAAGCGAAGCATGATCACTCCTGATTTTCCAGCCATCCGCATGCGCCGCATGCGCCGCGATCCGTTTTCGCGCGCCCTGATGCGCGAGAACACCGTCACCGTGGACGACCTGATCTACCCGGTCTTCGTGGTGGAAGGCTCGAACCGCCGCGATCCGGTCACCACCATGCCAGGCGTGGACCGCATCTCGATCGACAACCTGCTGAAGGTGGCTGAGGAATGCGTGAAGCTGGGCATCCCGGTGCTGTCGCTGTTCCCGAACATCGACCCATCGCTGAAAACCAACGACGGCGTGGAAGCCACCAATCCGGAAGGCCTGATTCCGCGCGCGGTGCGCGAGCTGAAAAAGAATTTCCCTGAGCTGGGCATCATGACCGACGTGGCGCTGGATCCTTATACCAGCCACGGCCAGGACGGCACGGTCGATGAGAAAGGTTCGATCCTGAACGACGAGACGACCGAGATGCTGGTGCGCCAGGCGCTGTGCCAGGCCGAAGCGGGCGTCGACATCGTCGGCCCGTCCGACATGATGGATGGCCGCATCGGCGTGATGCGCAAGGCCTTTGAGGACAAGGGCCTGATCCACACCCGCATCATGGCTTACTCGGCGAAATATGCTTCCGCCTTCTACGGCCCGTTCCGCGATGCGGTCGGTTCGGCAGCAGCGCTGGGCAAGGCCGACAAGTTCACCTACCAGATGGATCCGGCCAACACCGACGAAGCCCTGCGCGAAGTGGCGCTGGACATTGCCGAAGGCGCCGACATGGTGATGGTCAAGCCAGGCATGCCTTACCTGGACATCGTGCGCCGCGTGAAGGATGAATTCAAGGTGCCGACCTACGCCTACCAGGTGTCGGGCGAATACGCCATGCTGAAGGCAGCAGCGCTGAACGGCTGGCTGGATCACGACAAGGTGATGATGGAATCGATGATGGCCTTCAAGCGCGCCGGTGCCGATGGCGTGCTCACCTACTTCGCCCTCGATATTGCCCGCAAGCTCAAGGGCTAAAAAATAAATGGGGACGTACCCCATTTATTTTTCAATGTTTCCAATTAAATGGGGTACGTCCCCATTTATTTTTCAGGCATTCATGCCCTTGACGTGGTGCGCGCCTTCCTGCCGGTTCTGCAGGAATTGCGGCATCAACGACCCGGCGATCATGCCAACGAAGGCCATCGCCAGGCCAGCCAGCTGGCCGGGGAACTTCGCTGCCAGCGCTTCGCCGCCGATCTGCGGGAAGAACACCAGCCAGGTCACAATACCAAGCGCCAGCGACAGGATCGCGCCTTGGGTGGTGGCGCGCTTCCAGTACAGGCCCATCACCAGCGGTACAAAGGCAGCCACCAGCGGTACCTGGTACGCCGAGGACACCAGCTCATAAATCGAGGTGCCGCGCATGGCAATCGCATACGCCAGCACCGACGCTGCGAAGGCCACGATCGTGGCGCGCATCGCAAACAGTTGCTGCTTGTCGCCCATGCCTGGACGCAGGTTCTTCAGGATATTCTCCACAAAGCTGGTGGACGGCGCCAGCAGCGTCGCCGAGGAGGTCGACTTGATTGCCGACAGCAGCGCGCCGAAGAACAGGATCTGCATCACCAGCGGCATCTTGGTCAGCACGAAGGTCGGCAGCAGGCGCTGGTAGTCGTTCTTGGCCATCTCCAGGCCGTGGTCGCCCAGCACGATGATGGCGCACGAAACGATGAACATTGGCACCGCGGCAAACAGGATGTAACTGGCGCCGCCGATAATGGCGCCGGTGCGCGCAGTCGGCGCATTCTTGGCCGACATCACGCGCTGGAACACGTCCTGCTGCGGGATCGAGCCCAGCATCATGGTCACGGCCGAGCCGACGAAGAAGGCGATATCGGTGAACTGCGCCGGCGGCAGGAAGTTGCCGAGGTCCTTGCTGGCCACCAGGTCGACCACCTTGCCGGCGCCGCCGGCCAGGTCGGCCGAGAAGAAGGCGATCACCGACAGGCCGACCACCAGCACGATCATCTGGATAAAGTCGGTCCATGCCACAGCGAGGAAGCCGCCGATCACCACATAGATCAGCACCGCCAGGGTGCCGACGATCATGCCCATGGTTTCCGACATGGCGCCATTGGTCAGCACCGAGAACACCAGGCCGAGCGCGGTGATCTGCGCCGCTACCCAGCCCAGGTAGGAAAGGATGATGGCGACCGAGCAGAATACCTCGATGCCCTTGCCGAAGCGCTGGCGGTAAAAGTCGCCGATGGTCAGCAGGTTGAGCTTGTACAGGCGGGCCGCGAAGAACATGCCGACCAGGATCAGGCAGGTGCCGGCGCCGAACGGGTCTTCCACGATGGCGTTCAGGCCGCCCTGCACGAACTTGGCCGGAATGCCCATCACGGTTTCCGCGCCAAACCAGGTCGCGAATGTTGTCGTAACCACCATGATCAGCGGCAGGCTGCGGCCGGCCACTGCGAAGTCGGTCGTATTCTTGATGCGGGTACCGGCCCACATGCCCAGGCCGAGAGTGCCCAGCAGGTACAGCACAACAAAGGAAATCAGGGTGATGTTCATCGCGGGGAAAACTCCGGCTCCAGTCGGCAAATTTCGCGATTATAGCTGCAAGAACTTCGGCTGAATCAAGAAATTGGCGCTTTTTACACATCACCCTGACAATCTACAACACCTCAGCGGCCAGCAGTCCTCCGCGCCCCGGCGGCACGCGCTTGCGCCAGTTCGCGCTCAAAAGCAACGGCACTGGGAGCGGCTGCCGGCTTGCCATCCAGGGCCAGCCGAAAGCCCTCGCCCAGGGCGCTGCGGTTGTCCGGGCCTGCATGGCTGCGCAGGGACAGTGACAGCTGCGGCAGGTTGGCGCCATACGAGCCGCCGCGGGTGATCTGCATGCGTTCCTCGCCCTCCTTGCAGTGGCTGGTCCAGGCCGAGCCGTCGACCGGCGCGCCCTGGTAATCATTGTGCTGGCAATCCTCTACATATTCGGCAACATTGCCCAACATATCAAACAGGCCGAAGGCATTGGGCGGGAAGGAGCCGACCACCGCCGTATAGGGCGCCTGGTCGTCGCAAGGCGGCACCTTGCGCTCCCAGCCGAGGTCACGGGCAAAGGCCACCTGGCCGCTGGCATCGAAGCCATTGCCGTAGCGGCACATGCGATCGGGATTGCCGTCGCCCGGATAATCGCCGGTAGTGCCGGCACGGGCGGCGTACTCCCACTCCGCTTCGCTCGGCAGGCGGTAACGCTTGCCGGTGGCCTTGGACAGCCATTTGGCGTAGGCCTGGGCATCCTGCCAGCTCACGCACATGACGGGGTGGTAATCCGACGGCGCGTATTGCGGGCTGTTCCAGAGCCCCGGCGCCGGGGTGAACGGCACGTCAGGGAAGGCGCCGGCGCCTGGCTTGACCCATTTCCAGCATTCGCCCGGTTCGGCGCCGGCCTGATAGCCGGTCGCTTCGACAAACTGGCGGAACTGCTTGACCGTCACCTCATATTTGGACAGCTGGAAGGATTTGATGCTGACCTGGTGTTGCGGGGCGGCGGAAATCATCTGGCCATCGGAAGCGGGCGACTGCGGGTCGCCCATCAGGAACTTGCCGGCCGGGATCGTCACCATCGGCGGCTCGATCGCCTTGGCTGCCATGGCGGGGTCGTGCGACAGCAAGGCCAGAACGGCCAGGCTGGTGCAGGTAAAGAGTCTCATGCATTCCTCGTCAATAGATGATCCAACTCTACGGTTGGAATGCAGGCACTATCGGCTCAGGCGGGCTGCTTGTCGTCCGGGCCGATCGGCCCGGACGTGCTGCCGGCTTGCTTGCGCCACTGGGAAGGCGTGACGCCCATCACTTTCTTGAAGGCGGCATTGAAGGTGGAGCGGCTGTTGAAGCCGGCTGCCAGCGAGAGGTCGAGCAGGGAGTCATTGCACCTTGCCGGGTCGGCCATCATGCGCTGCACGTCACCCACACGCAGGCCGTTGATGTAGTCGTAGAACGTGACCTCCTGCACTTCGTTCAGGTACTGCGACAGCAATTGCGGCGAGGTGCCGACGCGCTCGGCCAATTCGGCCAGCGTCAGGTCGGGCTCGCGAAAATCGTGCTGCTGCCTGGATCGGTTAAGCAGGCGCCGGCCAATTTCTTCGGCGGTGGCGGCGGTCATGCCGGAACGGGCGTACTTGGCGTCTGCCGCCGGCTCAGGCTGCGGCTCCGGCATCGGCTCAGGCTCCGCCTCGAGCACGACTGCTGCCGTCGGCGTCGATGCAGCCTGCGCTGGCAGCGCCGGAGTCGAAGGCAACGCTCCCTGCCAGTTCGGCACGAAAACGGGGACATGGCGCATGCCGAACCATCCGGCAAAACACAGTACAGCCAGCCGTCCCAGCAACAGAAGGATGCCCCAGGCGCCATCGAGCAGGGTCGCGGGGAACCAGAGGAGCAGCAACACCATCAGGGCGGCCGTCAGGCGGCTCAGCCAGTGCAGGTCGCGCCGGCGCATCGAGGAGAAGTTCTGGCGCACCGTATGGTGATACTGGCGCAGGCGCCACAGCACTGCCAGTCCATACACCAGCGTCAGCAATTGCAAGGCCAGCACCGCGCCAAGGAACAGCCAGTCCGGCGCGGCACGAACGCGCACCAGCAGGATCACGCCGAGCCACAGTGGCAGCGGCAGCAGGTGCCAGGCCTGGCGCCGGCCAACGCCGAGACCGGTCATCCGGCGCGTGTAGCAATAAAAGGAAGCGCCGAGGCAGGCCAGCGGCAGGTCAAACAGTCCCCAAATCGCTGGATATTGGCGGTAAATGCCCGCGCTATAACAGAAGTCCGCCAGCGCCAGCGAGGCGAAGCTGGCGACAAAGGCGGCCAGCCAGCCGTTGGCGGGACGCTGCCTTGCCATGGCCAGCAGCGGCGCCGCAAGGAACAGTCCAAGCCCGGCGGTACACAGCTCCAGGCTGGCCGCAATCGGCGACAGCGCCATTGCTCAGCGTATCTTCCCGTAATTCGGCCAGAACTCGAGCAGCAGGAACGCTTGCAACTCCTTCTCGTCTTCCTTGCGCGCGCTCATCGGCACGTTGCGGCCGAGCCGATGCGATTCCCAGATGAAGTCGCCCGGCTTTTCCTTGCGGATCATCTCGATCATCTTCTTGACGATGGCCGTTTCGATATCTTTTTCCGTGCCCTGGTCGACATGGACCTGCTGCTGCCACGTGCGCTTGAAGTTGGTGCTGAAGCCGCGGAACTTGATATCGGCGCCATTGAAGGTCTGGTTGACGATCTGGAACACGCCGCCGGTATCGTTGCGCTCGCCATTGGCGTTGCGCCCCTGGGCGCCCATGATGTTGGCCATGGCGCGTGCCTTGCCCGTGGCGCCGGCATCCTCTTCCTGCGCTGGCTGCTGCGCGTCCCCCTGACGCGCCCGGCGGCGCTGCTCGATCAGGGCGGCCATATCGGGCACCGTATCGGGCACCGGCGTCAGCTTGGCCTGCTCGGGCGGCACGATCTTTTCCTGCGGCTTGATCACTTCGGTGATCGCGTTCTTGTTCGGTGGCAGGTAGGCGCGCGACGAGCGCGGCGTTTCCTTGGACGGCTTGGCCTTCGGCTGCGACTTGGGCTTGGGCTGCGGCGCCGGCTTGCCCGGCGTGATATAGACCATTTCGCCGGCCTTGGAAGGCGGCGTCAGTTCAATCTTGTCCTTGGGTTTGATGAAGTAGATCAGCACCACCAGCAGGTGCAGGCCGATGGTGAAAGCGATACCCCAGCGGTTCGGCTTGCTCGCACCATATTCGGGCACCTTGTCTTGCGGCCACGGCTGGCCGCAGGTCGGGCAGGTATGCCCGTCGTGGGCCGCTAGTTCGGCGTGGGAATGGGTGTACTGGTGCAAGATAGTGGCTTTTACTGAAGGTGCAGGGTGGAAGCTTACCGACTTTCGCCCTTGACGAATGTTACAGGTTGTAAGCGCCGCCCCGCATATTATCAGTGTTTGGCCCCTTTGACGGCCCTGAGCTCGACCGGCTGCATGACTTCCGTTGCAGATCCGTCATCAATGTCCTCATCCTTCATCGGGCCGTTGCCAGAGTATTTATCCAGGAACAGGTAAATCACCGGCGTGATGTACAGGGTGATCACCTGCGAGAACAGCAGGCCGCCGATGACCGCCAGGCCCAGCGGCTGGCGCAGTTCGGCGCCGGCGCCCAGGCCCAGGGCGATCGGCAAAGCGCCCATCAGGGCTGCCAGCGTGGTCATCATGATCGGGCGGAAGCGCAGGATGCAGGCCTCCCGGATCGCATCCATCGGCGCCTTGCCCTCTTCCCGCTGCGCCACCAGGGCGAAGTCGATCATCATGATCGCGTTCTTCTTGACGATACCGATCAGCATCAGGATGCCGATGATGGCGATCATGGTCAGGTCCATCTTGAAGATCCACAGTGTCAGCAATGCGCCAACGGCAGCGGACGGCAGGCCGGCCAGGATGGTCAGCGGGTGGATATAGCTTTCGTACAGCACGCCCAGCAGCACGTAAATCACGCCCAGCGCCGCCACGATCAGGATCAGCTGGCTGCCCTGTGAATCCTTGAACACCGCGGCATCGCCGCCGTAGCTGGTGATGATCGAAGCCGGCAAGCCCATCTGCACGCCCATCTTTTCGATCTTGGCCGTGGCATTGCCGAGCGGGACCTCCGGCGCCAGGTTGAAGGAGATCGTGATCGCCTGCAGCTGGCCCTGGTGGTTGACCGAGGTCGGGCCCACGGTGCGCTCGACACTGGCAAAGCTCGACAGCTGCACCAGCTGGCCGCTGCTGTTACGCACCGACAGCTTGGTCAGCGAATCGTCGAACTGGCGGTCTTCGTTGGCCGCTTCCAGGATCACGAAATAGCTGGCGGCCGAGGAGTAGATGGTCGACACCTGGCGCTCGCCGAACGCCAGGTAGAGCGCGGTGCGCACATCGGCCAGCTTGACGCCCAGCATATTGGCCTTGTCGCGGTCGATCTTCAGTTGTGCCTGCAAGCCCTTGTTCTGCGAATCGCTGGTCACATCGCGGAAATCGGTATCGGCGCGCATCTGGTCGAGAAACTTGGCGGCCCAGTCATTCAAGGCATCCGGGCTGACCGACTGCAGCGTGTACTGGTAGCGGCTCTTCGACGGACGGCCGCCAAGCTGCAGGTTCTGCACCGGGCTCAGGTAGACCTGGATGCCGGCGATTTTTTTCGTGGCCTTGCGCAAGCTGTCCAGCACCTCCGGCATTTTCTTGCGCTCGGAGCGAGGCTTCAGCACCAGGAACATGCGGCCGGTATTGCCGCCGCCGGTGAACGAGGTCACGTCCTTGACGTTCGGGTCAGCCTGGATGGCGGCCGCCACCTTCTCCTGCAGTTCCAGCATGGCGGAGGTGGAGATGTCTTCCGACGCTTCGGTGTTGACGCGGATCTGGCCCAGGTCTTCCTCGGGGAAAAAGCCTTTCGGGATCGCGATGTACAGCCAGGCCGTCAGCGCGAAGGTGCCGAGCGCAATGCCGAGCACCACAAAGCGGTGATGCAAGGCCAGGTCCAGCGTGCGCGCATACGCGTCGCGCGTGGCGTGGAAGGCGCGCTCGAAATGGCGGCCGATGAAAGTATCGTCGCCCGAAGTCTCGTGTGAATCGGCCGGCATGAAGCGCGAGGCCAGCATCGGCACCAGGGTCAGCGACACGATCGCCGATACCAGCACGGACAGGCCGACCACCACCGCGAACTCGTGGAACATCAGGCCCATCACGCCCGGCATGAAGAAGATCGGGATGAACACGGCCACCAGCGAAATCGAAATCGACACAATGGTGAAGCCCATTTCCTTCGAACCGACCAGGGCTGCCTGCAAAGGCTTCTTGCCCAGCTCGATATGGCGCACGATGTTCTCCAGCACCACGATTGCATCGTCAACGACCAGGCCGACCGCCAGCGTGATGCCAAGCAGGGAGACGTTGTCCAGGCTGTAGCCCAGCGCATACAGCAGCGCCAGCGCGCCGAGCAGCGAGATCGGCATCGTGACCGCCGGGATGAAGGTGGCAGCAAGGCGGCGCAGGAACAGGAAGATCACCAGCACCACCAGCACCACGGTCAGCGCCAGCGTCAGGTTCACGTCGTGGATCGCTTCGCGGATCGAGACCGAGCGGTCATTGACCAGGTTGATCGAGACCGATTCCGGCAGCTGGGCGCGGAAGCGCGGCAGCAGCTTGCGCACCGCATCGACCACCTGCACCGTGTTGGCGTCGGGCTGGCGTTGCACCAGCAGCACGATGGCGCGCTCGCCGTTGTAGCTGCCGGCCGCCTTGATCGACTGGTAGCTGTCTTCCACCGTCGCCACTTCCTTCAGGCGCACCGGCTGGCCATTGCGGGTAGCGATGATCAGGTCGGCGAAATCGGCGGCACGCATCAGTTGCGCATTGCCCTGGATGGTCAGGGTCTGGCTCGGGCCGTCAATCGTGCCCAGCGGCGTGTTGGCATTGGCTGCCTTGATTGCAGCCTGCAGTTCGTCCAGTGTCAGGTTGCGCGAGTTCATCAGGTCCGGCTTGGCGCGCACGCGCACGGCGAAACGCTTCTGGCCGTTGACCGAGACCTGGGCCACGCCAGGCAGGGTGGACAGGTTGGGCGCCACCAGGTTTTCCGCGTAGTCGTTCAGCTCGGACAGGCTCAGAGACGGCGAGGTCATGGTAGCGAACAGCACCGGCGCATCGGCCGGATTGACCTTGCGGTAAGACGGCAAGTCCGTCATTTCCTGCGGCAGCGAACGCTGGGCGCGCAGCAGCGCCGCCTGCACGTCGACCGCGGCTTCGTTGACGTTGATCGCAGGATCGAATTCCAGCGTCAGCGAGGTATTGCCCAGCGTGCTGGTGGAGGTGATCATCGACAGGCCGCCGATGGTCGAGAACTGTTTTTCCAGCGGCAGCGCAACCGACGATGCCATGGTTTCCGGCGAGGCGCCCGGCAGGTCGGCGCTGACGTTGATGACCGGGGTGTTGTAGCTTGGCAGTGCAGCGACGGGAATGTGCGAATACGCCAGCACACCCGCCAGGATCAAGCTCAGCGAGAGCAGCACCACCATCACGGGGCGCCGGATACTCAGCTCGGAAAGGTTCATTCTGCTTTACCCTTCTTGTGGGCCTTGCCGTTCTCGGCGACTGCTGGCTCGGCGATGCGGACTTTGCCGCCCGGGCGCAGGTTCTGCTTGCCTTCCACGATGATCTGCTCATCGCCGTTCAGGCCGGTGACTGCGGCCAGTGCGCCGAAGCCGTGGATGCGTTGGACGTTGACGACCTTGGCCGTCTGGTCAGGTGCAACGGCATAGACGAATGTGCCTTTGGTGTTCGTAATAATAGCGTTCTGCGGGACAACCAGGGCGTCTTTCAGCGTGGCCACCGTCAGCCTGGTGTTGACGTACTGGCCCGGCCACAGGCGGGTATCGGCATTGTCGAACACGGCCTTGACGCGGATCACGCCGGCCACCGGGTCGACGGTATTGTCGACAAAGCTGAGCTGCCCCTTGATTGGCTTGTCCGAATTGTTCTGGAAGGCTTGCACCGCCACCTTGCCTGCGCGCTGCGCGTCGAGCAATGCCGCCAGGCTGGATTCAGGCACGGTGAAGGCGACGTTGATCGGGTTGAGCTGGGTCACCGTGGTCAGCGAAGTGCTGAGCTGCACCAGGCTGCCGGGATAGACGTTGATGGCGCCGACGCGGCCGTTCAGCGGCGAACGGATTTGCGTGAAGCTCTGGTCGACCTTGCTGGCGCGGGCCACGGCAATATCGGCTTCCAGCGCGGCGCGGCTCGATTCCACCTGGCTCTTCAGGGTGTCGACGGCGCTCTGCGCCAGGAAATTCTGGGCGCGCAATTCCTGCGCGCGCTTGTACTGGCGCTCCAGGTCGGCCAGGGTCGCGCGGTCTTTCGCCACCTGCGCATCGGCTTTCTCGACATTGGCGGCTTCGGTGCGGGCATCGAGCGAGAACATCAGCTCGCCCTGCTTCACGAACTGGCCTTCTTTCACATGCACCTTCACGATGGTGCTGGTGGTTTGCGGGTGCAGGTCGACCGTCGAGATCGGGCTCACGGTGCCGTTGGCCGACAGCGCAACCGGCACGTCCTGGCGCAGCGGCGCCACCACGTTGACGGTGGTCGGGCCCTGCTCGCCTTTGCCCTTGCCGCCTTGCGCTGGCGCAGCGCCCTGCTCTGCCGGGCCCTTGTTCGCCAACCAGGCGCCGCCGCCGATGGCCACGGCCAGGCCCACCACTACTGCCAATGTTTTCTTCTTCATGTGAGGTCTAACTACTTTCCTGCATAAAATTCCGGGAACACCAGGGTGGCTTCCAGGCCACCGCCCGGGTGGTTGGCCAGGCTCAGGCTGGCGCCATGCTGTTCAGCGATATTGCGCGCAATGGTCAGGCCGAGGCCGGTGCCGCCCGAAGAGCGGTTGCGCGAAGTTTCAAGACGGTAGAACGGTTCGAACACCTGCGCCAGCTGCCCGGCCGGGATGCCCGGTCCTTCGTCGCGGATGCGCACGCGCGAGGCACCGGCTTCGCGCTCGACCGTCACGTGGGCGCGCTGGCCATATTTGACGGCGTTGTCGATCAGGTTGACCAGGCAGCGGCGGATATCGAGCGGGCGCCCCATCAAGTCCATGCCGGCGCGGCCTTTCAGGTCGACCTCCTGGCCGGCATCGACCGCATCGGCGCACACGCTGTCGAGCAAGGCATCGAGGTCGACGCGCTGCATCGCTTCGGTGGCGTCCATGCTGCGCGCCAGGTCCAGGCCTTCCTTGACCATCTGCTGCATGGCCGACAGGTCTTCCAGCAGCTTGCCCTGCAATTCAGGATCCTGCACCTTTTCCAGGCGCAGGCGCATGCGGGTCAGCGGGGTCTGCAAATCGTGTGTGATGGCCGCCAGCATTTCGGTGCGCTGGGCGATGTGCTGGCGGATGCGCGCCTGCATGGCGTTGAAGGCCGCCGAGGCAGTGCGGATTTCGGTCGCGCCACCGAGCGTGATCGGCGCGTGGTTGATGTCGTGGCCCAGGTTCTTGGCGGCCACGGCCAGTTTCTTCAGCGGCCCCATCGTCATGCGGGCCACCAGGTAGGCCAGCACGGCAATGCTGAGCAGGAATGGAACAAAGGCGGCATATTCGTTTTTCCCTGTCGGCGCCGGCTGGCGCGGCGGCAGGATGGACAATTTCAGGTGCTGGCCGTCGGGCATGGTGACTGCCAGCGATTCGCAGGTGCCGCGCCAGGTGCCGGTGCCGGCGCCGAACACGGAGAAGGCGGTGTAGGCCGGCGTTGGGCGTTCGCAGGCATCCGGGCGTTCCAGCAGCGACTGCAGGGTGTATTCCTTGCCGAGGCGGTTGGCCAGGGTGGCGCCGAACTCGCTCAGCTCTGGATTGATGCCGGCCAGGACGCTCAGCACCTCGAGCTTGATGGCCCCCATGCTGGCCACGCGCAGGTATTGGTTGCGCGATTCCGGCAGCACCACCCCGGCGGTCGAAATGATCTGCTCGGCACGCTCGAGGGCGAAGAAATCGCGGTAACGCTGCAGCGTGCGCTGGCGTTCGTTGACGGCGAGGTATTGGGTCAGCGCGGCAGAGGCAAGGATGCCCAGCATCAGGACCAGGAAGACCCGGCCCGTCATGCCCCTGAAAAACGCTTTCATCAGTCAGGCTCCACGGCCACCGTACCGGCCAGGACGTAGCCGCCATTGCGCACCGTCTTGATGATTTGCGGCAGGCGGGCATCTTCGCCCAGCTTCTGGCGCAGCCGGCTGATCTGGATGTCGATCGAGCGGTCGAACGGATCGGCATCGCGGCCTTGGGTCAGGTTCAGCAACTGGTCGCGGTTCAGCACGCGGTTCGGGTGTTCGAGGAAAACCTTGAGCAGGCGGAATTCGGCGCCGGACAGCATGATGACCGTGCCCTGCGGGTTGACCAGGTGGCGCGCAGTCAGGTCCAGCACCCAGTTCGAGAAGCGGATGCGGCTGGCTTTTTCGACGCCGCTGGCGGCAGTGTTGGTGGTCCGGCGCAGCACGCTGCGGATGCGGGCCAGCAGTTCGCGCGGCTCGAATGGCTTGGGAAGGTAATCGTCGGCGCCCATTTCCAGGCCGAGGATGCGGTCCAGCGGCTCGCTGCGGGCGGTCAGCATGATGACCGGCAGGGTCGAGTGGGCGCGCAGCTTGCGGCACAGGGTCAGGCCGTCTTCGCCGGGCAGGTTCAGGTCCAGCACGATCAGGTCGGGCTTGATGTTATCGAGCAGCTTCCACATGGCCGCGCCGTCGCTGGCGCCATGGGTGCGGTAACCGTTGGTTTCCAGATAATCCTGCAACAGGGTGCGGATATCGCGGTCGTCGTCGACGATGAGGATAGTGGCGGCATTTTCCATGCCTACAATTATCCCTTGATACGACTGGGCAGGGGAACCAGTTTGTATCGGCAAGTGTATACCGCGCCGGAGTACACATTGCGTTACAAACTCGTTTTACCCGGCACTCAACTGGTGCGCAACATCTGGATACAAAGTGCTTGCTCCGCGACACTTGTTCGAAACAGGAAAACGGGAAGATGCTTCCATGTGCAGTGCGAGTGCACATTTTCATAAATTTATTTCTGAAGGGATTAATGATGAAAACCTTGCATAAAGCATTCGTCATCGGCGCAGCGGTGATTGGTTTTGGCGCGGCAGCCTTGCCGGCCATGGCAGAAGAAGCTCCGCAGCATCAATATGCTGCCACCAAATTCGATCCGGTCAAAATGCAGGAGCGCATGGACGCGCATGCCAAGCGCATGCACGATGCGCTGAAAATTACCCCGGCGCAGGAAGCCGCATGGCAGGCATACCTGTCAGCACTGAAATCGAATATGCCGCAACATGGCCAATTCGATCGCGCCTCGTTCAAGGACATGCCGGCACCAGAGCGCATGGAAAAGCGGATTGAAATGGCGAAAGCCCACCTGGCGCACATGGAAAGCAACCTGGCAGCGACCAAGACTTTCTACGCCACGCTGACGCCGGAACAGCAAAAAGTGTTTGACGAAAAAGCTGGCCATTTCGGCCACCGCCAGCATTCACGCATGATGCGCCAACACGGCTAATGAAAATGGGCGCTTGCAGGCGCCCATTTTTTTATGGATTCAGCTTTTGCAGGGATCGCAGGAATTTCCCGCTGTCCTGGAATCCGATAACGCGTGAATCCGGGATTTCCTGGCCGGCGGCGTTGAACATGATAATGCCGGGCGGGCCGAATAAGGTGAACCTTTGCAGCATGGCTTTATCGGCCTCGTTATTTTCGGTAACGTCGACCTGCAGCAAAATCGTATTGGCCAGTTTCTGCTGGACTGCCGGATCGATAAAGGTCAGTTTTTCCATTTCCTTGCACGACACGCACCAGTCGGCGTAGAAGTCCAGCAGCACAGTCTTGCCGCCGGTTTGCGCCAGCACCTGGTCCAGGTCTGCCACGGTCTTGATGCGGGTGAACTGCAGGTGGCGGTCGGCGCGGCCGGCCAGCCTTTCGATCGGGTGCAATGGGTCGGCGCTGCCGGTCGCGAGTCCCGCGATCTGAATCAGGCCGATGGCCGCGAAGAAGACGGCAATGACTTTCGGCAGCCACTTGCCGCGCTCATGGGTCAGCAGGAAGAACGCGTAGCCCACGCCCAGGATGGCCCAGCCAATCATTTGCACTTTGCCCGGCAATACGGGCGCGACCAGCCACAAAGCCATCGCCAGCATCAGCACGCCGAAGAAGCGCTTCACTGCCTGCATCCAGATACCGGCGCGCGGCAACAGGGCACCGGCTGAAATGCCGACCAGCAGCAGCGGAATGCTCATGCCCACCGCCATCGAGAACAGCGCGCTGCCGCCAACCACAACGTCGCGGGTCTGGCTGATGTACACCAGCGCACCCGCCAGCGGCGCGGCGACGCACGGTCCGACGATCAGCGCGGAAATGGCGCCCATGGCGAACACCCCAGCCAGCTTGCCGCCGGACTGGCGGTTCGATGCGCCGGCCAGCCGCGATTGCATCGACGCCGGCACTTGCAGGTCATACACGCCGAACATGGAAAGCGCCATGACAGCCATGCCCAGGCCGAAAAAGCCCAGCACCCATGGGTTTTGCAGCGCCGCCGACAGGCCCTGGCCAACCAGGCCGGCCGCGACGCCCAACGCGGTGTAGACAATCGCCATGCCAAGCGAGTAGCTGACCGACAGCACGAAGCCGCGCGAGCGATTGCCGGCCGAGCCGTCGCCCACAATGATCGAGGACAGGATCGGGACCATCGGCAGCACGCAGGGCGTGAAAGACAGGCCGAGGCCAAGCAGGATGAAGAGGGGCGCAATCACGAGCAGGCTGCCACCTTTCAGGGCCGATTCGATCTTGCCCATTTCGCTGTCGCCAGCCGTGGCCGCGGCCGGGGTCGGAACAGGCGCTGCAGGGCCTGCGGCGACGGCGGCCGCGGCCGGCGTATCGATGCCGGCCGGCGGGGTTGCGCCCGGCACGCTCTGCTGCGCGCTGGTCGCGGTGCCCTGCTTCGCCCCGATGCCGAACACGCTGCCGCCTGCCGGCGCACTGCCACCGCCCACCACCATCAGCCGCGCCGACGATTCCATCGGCGAATAGCACAAGCCTTTCTCGGAGCAGCCCTGGCTGGTGGCCTTCAGGGTGAACGGGCCCGGCGCCTGCACCGGGATCACGATCGTCACCTGGTGGCGATAGGTTTCCACATTCTTGGCAAACGTTTCATCGTATTTGACCTTGCCCGGCGGGATTTGCGGTTCACCCAGGGTTGCGCCATCGGCAACGAACTTGAAGCGCTCGCGGTACATGTAATAGCCGTCCGCGATCTCGTAGGTCACGGCGATGGCCTTGCCCTCCACCACCTTGGCGGAAAACTTGAAGGCAGCCTGGGGATCGAGGAATTCCTCATCGGCCCGCGCCGCGCCGGCAAACAGGAGAACAAAGAGCGAGAGCGCGGCGAACAGCCACGCCTGGAAGGAGAACGCTTGTCGGTGCATGGTCTTGGGCGGTGATTCGAATGGGCCCGCCCATGTTACACCGGGCGGCTTAACGCTGCTTTAAGCTACTAGCATTTGGAAATAAAAAAAGCCGGGCAATGCCCGGCTTTTCAATAAACCTGACTGAGATTACTCAGCGGTTGGTGCCTCGTCTGCGGAGGTGACTTCTGGACGGTCCACCAGCTCAACGAAAGCCATTGGAGCGTTGTCGCCATGACGGAAACCCATTTTCAGGATACGCAGGTAGCCGCCGTTGCGGTTGGCGTAGCGTGGGCCCAGTT
>Ga0055543_1000718_pt1 | contig 16796 bp, 13 predicted proteins | sample AraplaCvi_mMF_r2_2_FD_61186 | JGI IMG/M metagenome (GOLD analysis project Ga0055543, IMG submission 61186) | Arabidopsis root microbial communities from North Carolina, USA - plate scrape MF_Cvi_mMF_r2 | ecosystem: Host-associated > Plants > Roots > Endosphere | place: USA: North Carolina | reverse complement strand
CAGATATCCCCTTCGGCTATTTCGAAGTCTACTGGGCCAAGGAGAACCGGCTCGGTCCCTTTTACGATGCCGACGACTATGATCGCGGTTGGCATGTCGCGATCGGCGAGCCCGATTATCGCGGCAAGAAATGGATCAGCGCCTGGCTTCCCTCGCTGATGCATTTCATCTTCCTCGACGATCCGCGCACCAAGCGCATCGTCGGCGAGCCGCGCGCCAGTCACGAGCAGCAGATCCGCAACCTCGATCGCTCCGGTTTTGCCAAGGTCAAGCATTTCGATTTTCCGCACAAGCGGGCGCTGCTCGTAATGCTCGGCCGCGAGCGTTTCTTCGGTGACCGTCTCTGGGTGCCTGGATCATGAACGACATGAGCGACGCAAGCGGCAGCTTCCGGAGACGGCAACGGCTCGCACCGGAGGACCTTGCCAGTCCCCAGCTTTTCAGGCTGCTGCTTCGGCTCGGACTGCCGGCCATGTTCGGCCTGTCGATCAACGCCGCCCATCATACGATCAACATGGTCTTCGTCGGAATGATCGGGGAAGACCAGATCGCGGCGATCATGATCGTCCTGCCGATCGTCATGCTCATCGCCGCCTTCGGCGAAGGGATCGGCGTCGGTGTCGCAACGGAGGTCGGGCGGATGCTCGGCGCCGGCAACCGATCCCGGGCCGGCGCCATCGCCTCGATCAGCCTTGCGGCCGGTGTTGCCTTCGGCGCGGCCAGCGCTATCGCGATCGTCGCATTGCCGGATTTGCTGCTGGTCGGCGCCACGCCTGCCCTTCAGCCGCTCGCGCAGCATTATCTGATGATCATTGCGATTTCGGTGCCGCTGACGATGGCGCAGATCATTCTCGATTTCCTGGCGATCGCGGAAGGCAATGCCCGCTTCAGCATGTGGACGCTGGTCGCCTGCTTTGCGCTGAATATGATCCTCGACCCGATCATGATCTTCGGCTTCGGTCTCGGCCTGCAGGGCGTTGCAATCGCAACCATCCTGTCCCAGCTCGTCGCGCTTTGCATCTATGGCGCCTACCACGCCAGGCGGCTTGGGACGATCCGGCTGACATTTGGCTGGCGGTGGAGGGATATCGGCTCTCTCAGGCCTGTCCTTGCCGTGGGCGCGCCGACGACGCTGACCAGTCTCACAACCGCAGGCGCGATTGCGGCAATGGTGTCGCTTGCCGGCACCTATCACGGAGAAGCCGGCATCGCCGGCGTTGGCATTGCCTTGCGGCTGCTTGCTGTGGGAACGCTCCCCGTCATCGGCATTTCGCTCGGGGCCCAGTCGATCCTGAGCTTTGCCTGGGGTCGAGGCGATATGGCCCGGGTGCTGTTGGCAACCCGCATCCTGACAGTGGTCACCAGTGCAGTGAGTGGCGCCTATGGGCTCACCGCGCTCGCTTTCTCCGAACAGCTTGCCTCCTTCTTCACCGACGATCCGACGGTGATTGGTATTGCGGGGCAAGCGATCATCGCAACCCATCTCCCGCTTCTGCTGTTCGGCCTGCGGCAAACGGTACTGATCCTCTTCCAGGCTCAGGGCAGACCGAAAGCGGCGGTTGCGATTGGTCTGGCGCAGAATGGGTATCTGCTTTTTCCGCTGATGGCGCTCCTGCCGCCCTTCTTCGGCTTTTCGGGTTTGCTGGCAGCCATGTCCCTGGCCTCGGCCCTGACCGGCTTGCTGTCGGCCATCTGCCTGATGAGCGCACTTCGCGCGCTGCGGCAGCGCTCCACCGACCATCTGACCTCCATCCGTCCATATCCCAGCTTTTGTCCATGAGAGGATGACCATGAACCAGTCGATCAACCCGCACGACCTTGGCGCCCATGCGACCGCCGACGATCTCTTTACGCCTGTCGATCCGGCAGCATTCAACGCCGTGTCTCCGCCGATCTTCCAGACGTCCCTCTTCACCTACGACAGTTACGAGGCGATGGAGGATGTCTTCGCCGGTCGTACCCGCAACTATATCTATTCGCGCGGCGACAATCCGACGGTCCGCGAATTCGAACTCCTGGTCGCCCGCCTCGAGGGCGCAGAGGACGGACGTGCCTTCTCGAGCGGAACGGCCGCCATCACATCGACAATTCTGAGCCTCGTGCAGGCGGGCGACCGGGTCGTTGCGGTCCGTCACCTCTACAACGATGTTTACCGCCTTCTGGTGAAGCTGCTCGGCAGGCTCGGGGTCGCGGTGGACTTCGTGGATCCTGCCGACCACGACGAGGTCCGCAAGGCGCTGTCGGGCGCCAAGCTGCTCTACCTCGAAAACCCCACATCCTTCGTCTTCGAGCTTCAGGACATTGCGGCGCTGTCGGCCATGGCAAAGGAGGCCGGCGTTACCACCGTCATCGACAATTCCTGGGCGACGCCGCTCTTTCAGAAACCGATCCAGCACGGCGTCGACATCGTCATTCACGCCGCCTCGAAATATCTCGGCGGTCACAGCGATACGGTCGCCGGCGTCGTCGTCGGCTCGAAGGAGGCCATCGCCAGGATCAATGCCACGTCCTACCCCTATGTCGGCGCCAAGCTTTCACCGTTCGAGGCCTGGCTGCTGCTGCGCGGCATGCGCACGCTGCGCGTGCGTCTCAAAGAGCACGAGCGCAGCGGGCTTTTGCTGGCCGGGCGGCTGAAGGAGCATTCCGCGATCGCACGCGTTCGTCATCCGGTGTTCCAGGACCATCCCGGCCGGGCAACGCTCACGGGTTATGCGGGGTTGTTCGCCTTCGATCTCAATCCCGATATCGATGTTGCACGCTTCGTAAACAGCCTTCGCGACATCCGCCTCGGCGTCAGCTGGGGGGGACCGGAAACGCTGGTGGTCCCTGCCAAGGTCGCGCTGCAGATCCCCGACCGGATGACCTCTTTTATCCGGTTCGGCGTGAGCGAGCAGACGGTTCGTTTCGCCGTTGGCCTGGAAGAGCCGGAACTGCTGTGGAGCGATTTGCAGCAGGCGCTGCACGCAGCGAAACGGTAGGATCCTGTCGGCTCGCATGATCAGGGCGGGAGGCAGGTTCTATGATTGCCAGATGGCAATGTTCCTCCGCCGCCTTGATCATGAAGTTGACGAGGGTCCTTGAGACGCCGAGTTCGGCTGCGATGTCCTTCTGCGGCACGCCGTTGAGGCGATGACGAATGAAGGCGTCATTGGTTCGCTTCGGCAGCGCCTCGAGCGAGGCAAGCACATTGCGCAAGGTCTCGGCGGCGACCAGTTGGTCGAGCACAGTGGGGATGGGAGCCGTGATCTCCTGAACCTGGTCTATCGACCTATAGTTGTTCATCTGCTGGCGTCGGCGGCGGCTTTCGTCGAGTGCGAGATTATAGACCATCCGGAAGGCGTAACCGATCGGGCAGCGAATGCCGTCGGTCTTGACCCCATAGGCTTTAATGACTCCATCCTGAAAGATATCTTCCGAATATAACTTTGATTTGACAACGCTTTCAATCGTTCTAAGGAGCTTGTCCTTGTTTTCGATCATGGCGTTGACAACGGCATTTCCGTTCACATCACGATGCAATGCTTGCATTGTCCTGTACCCTTTTACAAATGGAAAATCAGGCTCTGTCGTTGCTGGTCGGGTGCGGTCTTGGCGGGCCTCTTCGAGAGAAACTACACGATTTGATTGCAGTGTCTATTTTAAGGTGATAACAAGAGTCAAGTTTAAATCGGCCTGATGAAAGCGAGAAAAAATGGGAAGGACAGTGGAGATCCTGACCGGCAAGGCGGAGCTCTGCCGATCGATCATGGAGGCTTTGCCCGACTGGTTTTCAGAACCTGAGGTTATCGAAGCGAGCGCGCGGGCGGTCGAAGACCTGCCGGTGTTCGGCTATATCGAAGGAGATGTCGTGACGGCGTTGATGGCGCTTAAGCCGCACCCGCCCGGCGCCGTCGAGATCGCGCTGATTGCGACACGACCCGAACACCACGGTCGCGGCGCCGGACGACATCTCATCGATGCGGCTGAACGCTTCGGCCATGAATCGGGCGCCCGGTTGCTGACAGTCAAGACGCTCGCCCCCCGCGGCTGCGACGAGCCGCAATTCGAGGCGACGCGGCGCTTCTATGACCGGAACGGCTTCGTGCGCGCGGAGGTCTTTGCAAAGCTCTGGCACGAGGACCATCCGTGCCTGTTCATGGTCAAGCCGCTCGCCGACGTCCCGGAAGGTGCGGCTATGCGTTGAGACGACGAGGGCGGCCGAAGGAGGCAAAGGCTTTTCTGCCTGCCCTGGTCGGAGCCCCGATGCGGCTGATCAAGCACAATAGGAGGATTGAAAGTGTTGGAGCGTCCTTTGTGCGCCCAAAAGTGCGCGCGGCGCTCTAATGGCGCCCGTCCGGCAGCGGGCAGGCTTCACCGCAGCCACCGACTCCCGGGAGGTTATAGCGCAGGCAGCAGACTTTCCGGCGGGCGAATTCGAGGCCGCATTGCTGTCGTGCGATGCGGATCATGCCGAACATCGGATTGCGCCCACCGCACGGCCATGTAGCCTCTTCCATCAGGGCCATCCCGCCTTCGACGAGGCCGGGCTCGTGGCGATGGGCGATCTCCTTGAGAATCCAGGAGAGATACGCCGCAACATTGTTCCAGAGAAGCTTCGGAGCGACGGCGGCATTGGCGGCGATCGCCGCGATTACCGGCTCGACATGGCCGCGCATCAGCCAGTGAAGCTCAGCGGCCGGATCGGTGGTCGCCTCAGGCCTTTCGGACATCACGAATGCCTCCGGCTCGCCCGTATGTTCGTTGCAGACGAGGGAAAGCCGATCGATCTCCAGCGGCAGCCCGATCCGATGCACGAACATGTGGACGCTGGGAGCGATCGTCAGCATGCTGAAATAGTAGAGCGTCCACATGGAGACGATCGCGCGGCGGTCGCTGCCTGGAAACTTTTGCGCATAACGGCCGATGATCTCGTCGAAGATCGCCCGGTCGCAAAGATCCCTGCAGGGAACGACGATGCCTGTCTGCGGTGGCGCGCCGAGCAGCTTGCCGCGGCAATAGGAGAACGGACTGTCGCCCACCAGGCCGTCGAGGTCGACGGCCTGGTGGGCGACAGAATGATCGGCGATCGAATTCCGGCGCCGAGATGCCCCGTTCGTCCCTGTCGCCACGCCTACCACCGATACTTCAAGGTGGCTGTCATGTTGCGGCCCTGGCCGAGATAGCAGAAGCCCTCGTTGCAGACCGTGTCGCGGTGGTCGGCAATGTTGCGGATATTGAAGGCAGCCGTCAGGCCCTCGTATTTCTTGTCGACCACCCCGAAATCATAGGCGGCGGATGCGTCGACATAGAAGCTCGACGGGTTCTTCGAGGTGTTGGCCGTGTCCGTCCAGTTGTTGCTGATGTAGCGGACGCCTGCGCCGAGCGAGAGGCCGTTGAAGGGATTGGTTTCCTGGAAAGTATAGTTGGCCCAGAGGCTTGCGACATGCGCGGGCGTGAAGGCCGGCGTGTTGCCCTCATTGTCGCCTCCGGTCACCTCGGAATGGTTGTAGGTGTAGGCCGCAATGATGTCGAGGCCGTCGGCAACTGCCGCACGCGCTTCAAGCTCGATGCCTTTTCCCGTCACTTCGCCGAGCGAATCATAGGCAAGGGTCAGCGGATTGACCAGCACAGGCTTGTTTTTTTCGACGATGTGATAGGCGACCGCCGACAGCAGGATGTCGGTGCCGGGCGGCTGGTACTTCACGCCGACCTCGTACTGTTCGCCCTCCGTCGGCTCCAGGATCTTGCCGGATGTCGACCGGTTGGTCACCGGATCGAACGAGGTCGCGTAGGAAACGAAGGGCGCAATGCCGTTGTCGAAGAGGTAAAGCGCACCGGCCTGCCAGGAGAAGGCATTCTTGTTGACGTCTTCCGAGTCGTTCAAGCCGAAAGAGGGGTAGGTCGTGTCGCGCGTCTGGTTCACCCAGGTCTGGCGGCCGCCGAGGTTGAAGCGCCAGTTTCCAGCCTCGATCTGGTCCAGGGCGTAAATGCCGACTTGGCGCATATCGGCATCGGCAACAATGAAGTTATAGTCCGGTGTAGCGCCCGAAACACCATAGGTCGGGTTGGCAATATCGAAATCGAATGCCGAGTTCACCGCCCCGATGCCGTAGCCCCAGTTCGACTGGAGATTGGTGTAGTCGAGCCCGAACAGCATCGTATGCGCAAGGGGACCCGTATCGAACTTTGCCTCGAGCTGGTTGTCGACCTGGAAGACGTTCATCTCGTCCCGGATCGAACTGGCGTTACGATGGGCGACAGTACCGGTCCAGCTGGAAACGCCGAGGTAACGAGCCCTGAGATCGAGATGCGAATAGCGCAGGTTCTGGCGGAACGTCAGGCCGTTGTCGAATTCGTGCTCGAACTGATAACCGACCTGCTGCTGCTTGACCTTCTGGTAGTCGTAATCGGGATCGCTCTGCCTTATGTCGAGAATCTTGCCGTCGACAGTCGTGATCGCGCCGACATTGGCATCGGTCTCGTCGGACTGCGCCAGGCCGTACAGCGTGAAGGACGTGCCTTCGTCGGGCTTCCAGGTGAAGGACGGCGCCAGGAAATAGCGGTCGTCGGCAATATCGAAATTGTTGTCGCCGTGGCGTGCAAGGCCGACGATGCGATAGAGAAAATCGTCGTTCCCTTCGCTGATCGGCCCACCGAAATCGAACATCGCCTGAGCCCGATCCTTGGTGCTGTAGGAGATACCGACTTCGTGGATCGGCTCTTCGGTTGGAAGCTTCGATATCTTGTTCACCAAACCACCCGGCGATCCCGATCCGTAGAGAACGGATACCGGCCCCTTGATCACCTCGACGCGCTGCAGTTGATATGGATCGGTGCGGAACATACCGTAATTGATATAAGGCTGGCGCAAGCTGTCGCGATAGTCACCGACCGTCGTGATGTTGAAGCCGCGAATGAAGATCTGATCGAAGCGCGGATCGAAGCCGTTCGGTCCGGTCGTCACGCCGGCCGAATAACGCACGGCCTCGATGATGCTCTGCGCGCCGCGCTGCTCGATTTCCTTCTCGGTGGTCACCGAGACCGAACGCGGCGTTTCGATGAGCGGCGTATTGATTTTGGTCGCAGCCGAGCTGTTCTTGGCGGCAACGGAGGTCCGGTCGGTCTTGCTATCAGAGGATGCGCCGCCTTCAATGACGATCGGATCCAGCGCTGTCGCATTGGCATCGGCAGAAGTGCTCTGGGCTGCGGCCGGCGATGCTGCAATGCCGATCAGGACGATCGCTGTCGTGACAAATAGGCAATCTCTATAAATTCTCGATACGTTATTAGAAACATTCAAAAAAACACGCGCCATTGCTTGGTCCCTACCTCTCGGATGCGGGCGGAAACTATGGAGCGAAAGAGACCTTGTCAACATAAGATGATTATTTTAGTCACCTTTTAGTCGATAAAATCTACGCCTTCGACACTCCCGAAGAGGTTGCACGCAGATATCGGGCCAGCACGCTCTGCGCAGAGGTGAATTGCCATCGGAATCGGTTCTGTTGTGCGGGGCGCCTGGAGTGGGGGGCCTGGGCGACTGTCAACTGTCTGTCCGTTTGAGGGATCCGTATGTTTGTCTGGCGTACGATCGTCCGGGGTAACGACCATAGCAATACAGACCCATGAAACCGGAAAGGCGATCTCGGTCTTTATGGAAGAGAAGAATTTTCTGTTGTCGCAAATGAAAAATCTGATTTACTAATATTCCGCTGCTGGCTTTAAGGGGGATATTGCCGATGGTGGGGACCCGCAGGGATATTTTGCTTGGTGGTTTGGCGTTACTTGGCGTGGGTGCGATCCAGAAACCCGCCTTTGCCGTCGCGTCTTCCAATTTTGCCGGCACCGCCGTCGACAATGGCGTGACCTTCCAAAAGACCAACTTCGCCAAGATCGACAGGAAGTGGCACCGCCAAGTCGTCAAATATTTCAGCAGCGAGCCGATCGGCACCGTCGTCGTCGATACACGGCACCATTTTCTCTACGTCATCATGGAGAACAAGACCGCCATTCGCTACGGCGTCGGCGTCGGCCGCGAGGGCTTCAAATGGTTTGGCCGGGCCACGATCGATGCTAAATCGCTTTGGCCGCGCTGGACGCCGCCGCCGGAGATGCGCAAGCGCCATCCCGAACTGCCGGAATTCGTGGCCGGAGGCTCGCCAAAGAACCCACTCGGGCCCCGCGCCATGTACCTGCATCGCGACGGCGTTGACACCGGCTATCGCTTCCATGGCACATTGGAGCCGTGGAGCATCGGCAAGGATGCCTCCAGCGGATGTATCCGCATGTTCAACGAAGACGCCATCGATCTTTACCAGCGTTGCCCCATCGGCACCGCTGTACAGGTTCTGCCGCATATTGCCGATCAGGCTGAAAGTGCAGCTCAGGTCAGTCAAGCAACTCCGGTCCAATAAGGAATATCCCCTGATGTCTGCGATGACCGGATATACGAGGCGCCTTCTCGCCGCGGCCATGCTCCTGGCGCTTGCCGCCTGCTCCACCACCAAGATCGCCTCCCTGGAAGAACCAACGGCTGCGCCGATGACCGGCCAGACCAACGATCCCGCGCCCGGTTTCGAAAATGTCGCGGCTGGCAGCGAGGAGGATTTCATCCTCAATGTCGGCCGACGGATCTACTTCACGCAAGATTCCGCCACGCTCGATTCCGTCGCCATGGCAACGTTGGATAACCAGGCCATCTGGCTCAACAAGAACCCGACCTGGCTGCTCAAGCTGCAGGGATTTGCCGACGATTCCGGCTCCGCATCGAAAATGCAGACGCTGTCGCAGAAGCGCGCCGATGCGGCGATGGCCTATCTCGTCTCGAAGGGCGTGGACGCCAGGCGCATGTGGGCCAAGGGCTACGGCAACGACCGCGAAGTCCGCGACTGCACGGAGCGCTCCTGCAGGGTGCAGAACCGGCGCGTCGTCACCAATCTGCGCGCTCAGCCCGACGCGGCCTGATCCAGCTCCAGCCACTCAACGCCTGGCGCGGAGGCGTCAACCGCTATCGACCGTATCGGCTAGGCCCAGCTCAAATACGACATGGGCCGCCAGCCTGCCGTTAATACGAAGCCGGCAGCCGATACTCGAGTGGTGACGGCAGGTCGATGACGAACCTGATATCCGCGGCATTCGCCGCCACGACCAGTTGGTAGCCGCCCGCTTCGGCGCGGAAGACGCCGGCCTCGACGTCGAAATAGGCGAGGTCGCGCGGCAGGATCTTCAGGTCGGCCGTGCCAGTCTCACCAGGGAGCAACGAAAGCTTTGCGAAAGCGCGCAGCTCTTTGTCCGGCCGCTCTACCTTGGACTTTGGCGAGCGCACATAGAGTTGGATCAGTTCCGATCCGGCGCGGTCGCCGACATTGGTCACATCGATGCTGACAGTCAGGCCTTCGGGACCCATTTCGTTGGCCGAGAGCCGCGGCTCGCCCCAGTTGAAGCGGGTATAGCCAAGGCCGAAACCGAAGGGGAAGAGCGGTTCGACAGCGCGTGTATCGTGATGACGATAACCGACGAAGACGCCTTCGGCGTAGCGCACGTGGCCATCCTTACCCGGATAGACGGCTGGATCGCCTGTGATTGCGGAATTGTCGGCAAGCGCCTTGGGGAATGTCTGCGGCAGGCGTCCGCCGGGCTCGGCATCGCCGAACAGGACATCGGCGACGGCGTTGCCCAGCTCCTGACCGGGATACCAGATCTGCAGCACGGCGCGGACCTTGCCGAGCCAGGGCACTTCCACCGGACCGCCCGTCTGCAGCACGACGACGGTGTTGGCATTGGCAGCCGCAACCCGCGCGATCAGTTCCTCCTGCCGACCCGGAAGCCGCATGTCGGGCAGGTCCAAACCTTCGGTATCCCATTCGCCGTCGCGGCCGACGAAGAGGAGCGCGACATCGGCGTTCAGCGCCATCTCGACAGCTTCCTGGATATCGGCCTCACCCAAGGGCTTTTCGACGCCGAACCGAATGGCCGTGAGATTGATCCCCTGCCCGTTCGCCAGCGGCGGGTCATACTCGACGGTGACGGCATGGGCTCGGCCCGCATCGAGCGTAACCATGCTGCGCTGTTCGTCATTGGCCGTGCCGAAATAATTCTCCCCGCGGGTCCAGCCGTCATGGCCGTCAACCGTCAGCCTGCCATCGACGAAGAGCCGCGCCAGTCCGGCATTGGTCATGCCGAAGACATGATCGCCGCTCTCCTCCGGCACGAATTGCATCGTCATCCGGGCCGAGAAATCGGTGGGGTCGAGTTCGCCCGAAGGCAGCTCGAACCAGAAGAACTCGCCCTTGTCGACGGTCTCGACGTGAATGGGCGTGCCCTGGCAGCCGCGCCCCTTGAAATATTCGACGGTGATCTTTCCCTTGAACACTTCGACCAGACGGTTATGGCGGCAACCGACGGCGTGGCTGACGCTATTGGCGTTGGCAAGGGCCGCGCGGATTCCTTCGAGCGGACTGATCGTATAATGCGCCGCGATCTGCGCGCTGCCGCCGCCCATGACGCGCGCGCTCGCAGCGTTGGGTCCGATGACGGCAAGCCGGTCGAGCGAAGTCTTGGCAAGTGGCAGGATGCCGTCGTTCTTCAGAAGGACTGCGCCTTCTGCGCCGATGCGCCGGATCAGCGCCCGGTCCTCCGGCAGGTCGACCGCCTGCTCCGTGAGATCGGGCGTCGCCTCGAAGGCGCCCACCCGCTCGAGCAGACGCAGGATACGCCGCGCCGCCGCCCGCACGGTGGCGGCTTCGACCTTCCCCTCGCGGACGGCCGCAACCAGTTTCTCGCCGCGATCACGCGCCGGACCCGGCATTTCGAGATCAAGACCGGCATTGATCGTCTCGGCCGTCGAATGCGAACCGAACCAGTCGGACATGACGATACCGTCGAAGCCCCATTCCTGGCGCAGCACCTTGGTCAACAGCCACTCGTGCTCACTCGTATAGGTGCCGTTGAGGCGGTTATAGGAGGACATGACGGCCATCACGCCGGCGCGCCTGACAGCCTGTTCGAAGGGCGGAAAGTAGATTTCGCGCAGCGCCCGCTCGTCGATATCGGAAGACATGGTCTGCCGCTCGATCTCGGATTCGTTGCCGGCGAAGTGCTTGATCGTCGCCGCGATCCCCTGGCTCTGCACGCCCTTGATGTAGGCAACGGCGAGTTCCGCGGTCAGCATCGGATCCTCGGAATAACATTCGAAATTCCGCCCGTTGAGACCGGAACGATGGATATTCACCGTGGGCGCTAGCAGCACCGCGGCCCCCTTGCTCTTTGCCTGATGGGCAAGCGCCACGCCCATGCGCCCGACGAGATCGGGATTCCAGGTGGCGCCGAGCGCGATGGCAGTGGGAAAGCAGGTCGCCTTGACGCCGCCGACCAGCGAACCCGCGCCGCGCGCGCCATTCGGTCCGTCCGTCACCTTGATTTTCGGCACACCAAGACGCTCGACGGGAACCGTCGTCCAGAAATCGGCGCCTGATAACAGCGAGACTTGCTCTTCGAGCGTCATCTTGTCGAGAATGGAATCGATCATGCAAACCTCCCCTTGAACTGGAATTCGGGCGCTGTGCGGCGGCGCCAGGCGTGCGCGACTGCTCCGCGCCATGCAATTCTTAAACTTACCGATTACTCGGTATTTTTAAGATGTCAACCGCCTAAGCCTGATGTATGGATTGAGAGTGCCGAAGAGGAGAGACGATGGCAGAGTTTGCCGAATTGAAGTCTGGACAGGAGGAAAAGCGACGACGCAGATCCCGCAAGGGCGAGGCGCGCCGCGCGGAGATCCTGACGGCCGCGATGCGGCGCTTCGCCGAAGACGGCTACCAGAATGCCGCCATCGGCGATGTGGCCCGCGACGTCGGCCTGTCGCTGCCCGGCCTGCTGCACCACTTCCCGACCAAAGTCGATCTGCTGCTCGCCATTCTGGACAAGCGCGATCTCGAAAGCGAAAGCTTCATCGGCATCCATCGTGCCGACCTGCGTGGCCTTCTCAAAGGTATGGTCGAGGTCTTCCGCCGTAATGCCGAAATGGTCGAGGTCATCAGGGCCTTCGCTATCCTGAATGCCGAGAGCCTGATGAAGGACCACCCGGCCAAGGCATGGTTTCTCAATCGCGCCACCCAGTTGCAGAACGATATCGCCGCGACCGTCGACCGGGCTGTTGCCGATGGCTCGATAGACGGCAGGATCGATGGCAAGGCGATGGCGGCCGAGCTGATTGCGGTGATGGATGGCCTGCAAATGCTCTGGCTGCGCGATCCCGCGCGTTTCGATATGGTCGGCGGGTTGGAAGCCTATGTCAGCCGCCTGCTGGCGAGCCTTGGTCTGGAGGATTGAGCTTTGGCTTGCGGCTCTGTGCTCGGGAGCCGGTCGAGGATGACGCCCGATCGGCAGATCTATCATCCATCAAAGCGCGCCAACCAGTCGATAATTCGGCTTACCGCTTCGGAATACCTCTGTCCGACAAGCAGACCCGTATGTGTCGTGCCCCGGAGCCCCAGGTACTCGCCGCCGATGTGGCGAGCCGTCGCCCTGCCTCGATGATCATCGGATTCATCGTTGACGGCGCAAATGACGAGGCTGGGACAGGTGATCCTCTCGCCTTCGACGGAAATCCCCTCCGCCCCGAAATGAAAGGAAAATGCGCAGAATGCCTTTGCAGATTCCATGGACAGGTACTTCCGCTGGAATGCGATATCCTCGAATGTTTCATCGATACTCATTTGCTCGTCGCGTGCGGGCGCGGGGACCACGAGGCCGGGCATTCTTAACGCGAGATCGCGATAGGGCACTTCGGCATGCACTTCCCTGCAAATGCTGGAATCGATCAGCACCAGTCCGGCAATCCCCACGCTTTCCGCCAGCTTTTGGCTCAGGATTCCTCCCATGCTGAATCCGATCACGATGGGAGGAGTTCCACATTCTTCGACGATTTCGGAGATCACCAGCCGGATGTCTTCCAGGTAATCTTCAAACAGGATTTTTGTGAAATCCGCCGACCTGCTTTTGTAGTGGCCTCGCAGGTTGATGCAATAAGAGTTCCATCCCGCCGATATGAAATGCGGAATGTACTTGCTCCACATCCAGCTCCCGGTAAAGGCGCCGTGGACGAAGAGCAAAGGCGGCCGAACGGACTGCCTTGAATCACCGCGCCCATGAAATATTTCCAGAAATAAGTCATTTTCTCCGATGTATTTTTCCGTGTGCTCGGGTCGTTCTTTTGCATAGTCCCGCATATCGCTCACTCCTTTGATATTGGCTGGCCGCGCATTCAGACAGAGGATATTTCCTATGCAATATTGATCAATTACCGCTCCTGGACTTACATAAAGGACAAAATGCCTTCAATTGGGTGTTGATGTGGAGAGTCTCGCAGGCGTTGTCGCCTTCGTTTACGCCGCCGAACAACAGAGCTATGTCGCAGCCGCCAGGGTTGCCGGAGTTTCGCCGTCGGCGATCGGAAAAGCCGTGGCGCGCCTCGAAAGCCGGCTGGGCGTGCGGCTCTTCAACCGGACGACGCGCAGTATCAGCCTGACCGGGAAGGAGCCGTTCTCTACGAGCGCTACAAACGCATCCTCGACGACATGGATGACGCAGAGGCTACAGTCTCACGAAGCCGGGAACGCCCAAGGGGACGCCTGCGTGTCAGCGTGCCGCATATCGTCGGACATCACCTTCTTATGCCGATCCTGCCGATCTTTGCCGAGCGATTTCCGGAGATCGAGCTGGACATCGATTTCGAAGACAGGGTCATAGACCTGGTCGCAGAGGGCCTGGATGTCGTCGTGCGCAGCGGTGAGCTTGCCGATGCACGATTGATTGCCCGCCATCTCGGCGATCAACATTTCGTCGTTTGCGGAAGTCCCGATTATCTCAAGCGCCATGGGCGACCGGAGACCCCGGATGATCTCTCCCGACATGCCTGCATTCACTTCAAATACCCGTCCAGCGGTCGTGTCGCGCCGTGGGCATTCCGCCCGCCATGCGAGCGGCTGCTTTTGCCGAGAAGCCTGACATTCAACAACACGGATGCAGGTCTGCGAGCAGCACGGGACGGTTTGGGCCTTGCGCATCTGCCCGTCTACGTCGCAGAGCCCGATATGCGAACCGGAAATTTGGTCCCCGTCCTCACCTCCTTCATGGTGCCGTACGGTTCGCTCTCGCTCGTCTGGCCATCCAATCGTCAGCTTTCACCAAAAGTCCGCGCATTCGTGGATTTTGTGGTTGCGAACTTTGCCACCCGCCCTGACGCTTTTCGACCGGCGGCAATCACGGCAGCCGCCACGGCAACTTATCTGCCAAATGCGCCTGCCAGCCTCTGACCGAGCGCGCGCGCAGGAGAGATCGCCGGTCTGCTTTCCGACGTGACGGCGCGTGGGGCTACTTGAGCGGCATCCAGTTTGAAGCGGGCGATCAATCGGGCGAGATTCGCCGCCTCGTCCGCCAGTCGGTTCGTGGCTGCGGTCGATTCCTCCACCATCGCCGCATTCTGTTGCGTCACCTGATCCATCTGATTGACGGCAGTACTGACCTCGGAGAGGCCGGTCGACTGCTCCCTTGCCGCCGTGGCGATCGAGCGCACATGCTCGTCGATCTTGACCACCTGGCCCTGGATATCGCCAAGCGCCTCACCCGTCGCCGTCACCAGCTTCACCCCGGAATGGACTTCGCTGCTGGAGCGGTTGATCAGCACCTTGATGTCCTTGGCCGCATTGGCCGAGCGTTGCGCCAATTCGCGCACCTCTTGTGCGACGACGGCAAAGCCCTTGCCGGCCTCACCGGCGCGTGCCGCCTCGACCCCCGCATTGAGCGCCAGAAGATTGGTCTGGAAGGCGATCTCGTCGATAACGTTGATAATCTGGACGATTTCGCCGGAGGCCTGCTCGATCCGCCCCATGGCCGAAACGGCCTGGCTCACGACGGCGCTCGACTGCCCGGCGTTTTTCTTCGCCTCATCCACCATGTGGCTGGCTTCCAGTGCCCGCTCGGTCGAGTTCTTCACTGCGACGGTGATCTCCTCCAGGGCAGAGGAGGTTTCCTCCAGCGACGCCGCCTGCTGCTCGGTGCGTTTCGACAGATCTCCAGAGGCAATCCGCATTTCGCCGGCGCCGCCGTTGATGATGTCGACAGCGGCGCGCACCTCGCCGAGAACGGAGCGCAGGCTGACCATCGTCGCGTTGACGTTTTCCTTGAGCTCGCCAAAGGCGCCCTGGAATTCGCCCCTCATGTTCTCGGTCAGGTCGCCGTCGGCGAGCGCAGCAACCACGCGACAGGTCTCGGCGATTCCGCGGTTGACTGCCGCAACGAGGTCATTCACGCCCGATGCGAATTGGTTCAGGTCCTGATAGCCATATTCCACGACGGCGCGACGCGTGAAGTCTCCGGCAACCGCTGCGGTGATGACCGCGTCGATGTTCATCTGCATTTCAATGACCTTCGCCCGCTTATCCGCACCGGCAGCGTCCAACTCACGCACCTTGATGCCGTTTTGCTTGAAGATCTCGACGGCGCGGGCCATCTGGCCGATTTCGTCGCGCCGATTGGCGAAGGGGATTTCGGCAGCGAGATTGCCCTCTGCAAGCTTGCTCATGCTTGCGGTAATCCGGCCGATCGGCTTTGCAATCACGCGAGCGCCAAAGACCGCAGCGCCGATCAGCGTGGCGATGGTCAGCAGGCCGATGCCAAGATTGAGGCTTAGAACGAGAAGAGCGCCGGCATCCGCCTCTTCCTCAGCCTTTGTCGCCATCGCCTTTGCGGCGTCCACCCCTTCATCGATCAGCTTGGCTGTCTCGTCTGAAATTGCCAACAATTTTACCTGAACGTCCTTCTCCTTTGCGTTAAGCGAAGGATCGCCGGCCTTGAGGGCAAGCTTTGCCTTGACGATTTCGGCCATGTCGTCGGTGGCGGCATAAAGCCTGTCGCCCAACGCCTTGAGCTTCACGATCCGGTCCCTGTTGACCTGCAATCGCAACCCCTCCATGGCATCGTCCAGATATTTTATAACCGAGTGATGGCGTGCGGCGATGTAGTCGGCTGCCTTGGCAATCTCATCCGTGGAAGTGGCGAGACGCAGATCACGCACGCCGACCTGCAGGCCGCGCAACGACGCCTTGGCATCGACCAGATCGCGCGAGACGATCAACTGCTCGTCCCGGTATTTCGCGCGCTGAGCGACATGCTGGCCTCCCTGCCAGACGGTAAGGAGCATAACCGCAACCAGCAAAATGCCGATGGCGGAAAGCATGGCCAGTTTGGTGCTGATGCGCGAAAAAATACTTGCGGGCATGTGTCAGTTCCTGCTTAGCGCAAACAGGAGTCCTCATATCCCCTGCCGGCTACGGAATGGGTGATCGACTTCATTCGATCGCCACCTATGCGACCGACGTTCCGAGATCACCTTCGCTTCCGAGGGGAGTCTTTTTGTCGTGGCCACAGCCGACTAACAGCCGATAAGAAACTAATAAAAAGTTCCATTTTCGCCGCGCTTGGGACTTGTCTGCGCGATCGGGATAATGAATGCCGAAAGCGGACATCGCTGGCGACCAGCCCGGTTGCACGGGCTGCGCCCGGTAACTGCTCCGCCGCAAACGAAGCGGCGGAGCGTGATCTCCCAGGCAAGCGGCGTCAGGCTTTTTGCAGCCTCCAGGTCCTGACTTCGAACGGCATGATGTCGGCAGGTCCAATCCGCTCCATCGGCTCTTCGAGAATGTTCAGCGGCTGCGATGCCGCCCATCCGGAAGGCAGGCCGAGGGAGAGCCGGCCGCGCCGGCCGGCCGGTTCATAGAGGCGCAGGATGAGGCCATCGCCTTCTTCCGCCGGCTTCA
>Ga0055543_1000710_pt1 | contig 16887 bp, 19 predicted proteins | sample AraplaCvi_mMF_r2_2_FD_61186 | JGI IMG/M metagenome (GOLD analysis project Ga0055543, IMG submission 61186) | Arabidopsis root microbial communities from North Carolina, USA - plate scrape MF_Cvi_mMF_r2 | ecosystem: Host-associated > Plants > Roots > Endosphere | place: USA: North Carolina | reverse complement strand
CGTCGATGAGCGATGATCCGCAAATCAGCCTGCCTGCAGTCGCACGCTGATATCCCCTCCGGCCCTTGCCGGAAAGCACGGCCATCAGGCGCGAGCTACACCACCCATCGGGACACCATCCAGGGGCAGGGCATCGAGGTCACTCGCCCAAGGTTTTGAAACTCTGTGAGCATGGGATGCGAGGGTAAAGATGAGGCCGATCGATATCATTTCGACGGCCTCCAAAATTCGGATTAGTTTAGCGCATCGCGATTGCCAGAATAAGAAGAGCCGGTTCAAGTTGAACGTGGCCGACCGAGGAGGGCCCAAGCTCGACGTAACTTCTGAAGCCGGGAGGAAATCCGCTGTGGAGGAGGGGCCGATATTCCATTGCGAAAATCAGCTAAGGCTTGAGCCTCCAGCCTCGTTCTCTCGCTTGACCATTGCTGGTCAACTATTGGCTTGCCGGTCTGGTGGTCTATTACCGACCACCTGCCGTTCTCGAGTGCTTGTATCTGGTAGCGCTGCATTCTCAAGCCATAGATTTGGATATGCCTACATCAGCCTGAAATCTCTTTGAAATCAACTGGAACGGAACGCTGCTTTACACATACTTCGGTTAGATGGTGAACCTCCGGTTACCCGAGGGCAAGCGGCAACTTCCATATGGCGTCGAACTATCGACCTGACTACATTGTAGCGGCAAGGTTTCCATCGGATGTATCGCTTGTTATACGGTGATCAGGTACTTCTGAAGCCCTCAGGGATATCGCGTCTGTCCGGAAGCTACCTGGGAGCAAATCGGACTCTTTGATCCAGCCAACCTAGCACCTGCGCTCAGTGGCCATCCGCAATATGTAAAGCCGTCGGCGGGCCCTCGACTATGGGTATCGGACGAACGTACATCATTTGTTTCTTCGCACCTGCGGTAATTGTCATACGATTCAAAACGCTAAAAAATAACAAAAATCAGTTGCTTACTCGAAGTTTCTCGACTACGTTTTTGCAGAAGAATTCCGAATAACCGGCCTCGCCGGCGATACTCAGCGGTCGGTTGACCTCGCTTGAGGAGGATCATGACGTTGTTTGTCCGAATTCGTTTCTTCGCAATGATGCAGCGAGCGCGTGATCTCGTCTCGATCCGATACGGACCTACGACGGCAATCTGACGCGTCGGAAACCCTTTGTCCCACTTTTGTAAGATGGTGCTCCGGTGTGGTGCGCCCGAGGTTTGTTATGCAAAAGCAAGCTGTCGTATTCAACGGTCAGGAAGTCGGGATCGCGGTCCCTGTCGAAAACCGCCTCAAATTCATCGCTGTCCGCTTCAATGTCATCGACCTGGACAACAGGCTCTTCGACACGGTTACCGAAATCCGGCGCGCCATTACAGAGCATCTCGCGTCCAGCGGTCGTGCGATAACCTCGTACTGAATGGCAGGAGATATTCTTCTACGTCATGCGGCGTCCGTCATCGTGAATGGTCCCAGCAAGCTGATCCACCAGTGCTTGGGGCTCTTGTTTCCTACTCACGAACTTCAAGCTTGTCGCCATATTTCAGGGCGAGCCGACGGCATTCCTCGCAATTCAACGTAATGCCCTCCGCAACGACACTCGCTGCGGCGGTCGTGCAAACCGAAACGTCCAGTCTCGCGACATGCAGAATTGCATTACCCAATAGCATATCGCAGGGGGCAGTCTCGACTTCGGCCCCGCCCACGCTATGCGCGACGACGCCACGAACGGTCGCCAGCATTCCACGCTTTCTTAATATGGTTATGTCGGCATCCCTTGCCATGACGATCTCTTCTGCCGCCCGAGGCGCGGATGTCCGCCCGATACGCCCCATCTGCAACTAAACGGCCGCGAGACACCTAAGCTCCCATCGCCTATTCAGTGGACATTCCAGGAAGAAGCGACGCGACATCCTTGTTCCACGCATTAGCGGACGAAATCTCCGGGGCTGCGTGGCGGCTCTTGTCGATTGGACCGCCGAGATTTGAACCGCAACCTGCCGTGGCTGGCGCTTCCCAAAGAGCAGTTCCCAGGGGCGACGTATCTTCTCGAGCCAGGGCTTGAGCCTCCAACCTGATCCTTTCGCTTGCCGCAAAGGCAGCCACGGGGAAGTGACCTTTTTCATCGAAGGCGGAAGTGATCATCAGGGCGATCAGGTCCCGGTTCCGCGACCAAATTCTGTTGAGCAAATGGCGGTGTATTCTCGAAACAGAACAAGTTATAATTGCAGTAGTAAGCTATCCACTAAAATACGCAGGTAAGCCGGTCGCTGGCAAAAATGATTCTGGGCAAACCGCCGGTCACACTTCAGCTCGCACTGGTCAGTCTGATATAATAGCCGTCGGGATCGTCAAGGCGGAAGTCGCGCAGCGCCCAAGGCTGCAGGGCAATATCGGACGCCGGCCAGCCGCTGTCTTTCGCCATGCGATAGGCACTTTCGACGGCGGCCACCTCAACACGATTTCGACGCCAAGGCCGGGTCGTTCGCCTATCGACCCGCAATGGATGATCGTTACAGCACGGATCGCGAGTTGATCGCGAGCACGGCGTCACCGTTTTTCAGCATCGTGTATTCCGCGCTCGCCGAACTCGCAAGGCACTGTAGCGATTTCGCGCGTCGCTGATCCCACGTTCAATTCGATTGGCGATCACTGCCTTGGGTACCCGCCTTGAACGCATCGACCTCAGTGGCGACTCGCTCCTTAACGGCGTCGTGAGCATCTGACGCCACCGAAGCGACCTTTTCGTAGACCTCCGTCGCCACTTCTTTGCCTTGGTCGACTACGTCCAGTGCTCGAGCGCTAAGCGTATCTGTGGTGGAATCGGAGGCCTCACCGAGCCACTCGTCTTCAGTGTCTGTGTGCGGCAAAGCGGCGCCTATAGCGGCTCCGACGGCGAAAGCCAGAGCGCCCCCAACCAGCGGCTGATCGCGGAACTGCTTGAGGATCATTTCGTTGAGCTTGCTGGTTTGCTCTTGGAGACTTGTCGCCGCTGAAGACGATTGAGCAGACAGCGAGCTTGCGGCCGCGGACGCACGCGCGCTCATCCCGCTTGCGGCGCTTTTTGCCTGCTCCCATTTCTCCGCTGCCCAGCCAGTTGCCGCATCGAATATCGCGCCCGTCTCGTCGGTGATCTGATCGACGTGTCTGCCAGTGGCATCGGCAAACCCGCGATAAGTCTTACCTGCTTCGTCGACGAAGTGACCCGCACGGTGTCCCGTTTCATCGGTCAACGCCTTCAGCCTCTTGCCAGAGCTGTCTGCGAAATGACTGTAGCGGGAGCCGTTTTCGGTCTCGGGTGGGCCAAGACGGCGGACCGGGCCGTTTGCCGGATATAAGGGATACTCAGGTTCGGGCTGGTGGCTGGCAGGCGGGCTTGCGGGGGTCCCCTTCGCCATGAGCCAGGCAAGGCTCACGCCCATCAACGCGACGGGCAGTGGATTTGCCTTCAGCGCTTGGCCGAGGTTGCTGACATACTCTCCGCCGCCGGTGCCCTTTGCATAGGCAAGGACCTCATCGACCAACTGGCCTGGCGACATCCGTTCCTGAATAGCGTCGATGCGGTCGCCAATACGCTGGCGATCCTGATCGATCTCTCGCTGAAGGTCGGCGGAGGTTTTTTCGGTGGAAGTTTCCATCAGATTTTTTCCTTCACAACGTCGACGTCGCGGCGAAGCGAGGTCGTGGTTCGATCGAGTTTCATGTTGCTTCTACGAAGCGCAGTGAGGCCGCGAGAGACCATCGCGCATGCGATGAGAGCGATGACCACCCCGACGATAAGCGAGGCGAGCGCACTGGCGCTTGTTTCGGTGAAACCTTGGGTGACCAGGAAGGCCGCAAGCCCGGCAACCAGGGCGCTCAACAGAACGCCCACAGCGCCTATCGCAAGGACAAGCCCGAAAATAACCACTTCCACGCCATTGAGCGCTTGCGAGAACTTTTCGGACACCTCCGTCTTCGCGAGATCGATTTCCTTGCGCAACAGGCCCGCAATATCGGCAACGAGGCCGCCGATCAGCTCTGAGAGGGGAACATTGTCGGGAGATTTAGCCATTGGCGTAGCCTCCAGATGACCCCGTGGGCGTAGCCGGCAGCGTCCGCCTTGTTGCCGGCGCCGGCGACCGCTTGGCGGAAGCAGTCAGAAATCTACTTGCGCTCAGTCCCGCAAGCGCTGCAATTCCCAGAAACGCTAGCGGCTGCTTGCGACCGAATTCCTCAGCCAGCGCCGCGATTTCGCCGATGTCTTTGTCTTTCATCTGCCTCGCGACGCTTTGGACGCTTCGTCCGATCTGCTTGGCATAGCGTCCGACCTCCGGTTGGCCGGATGCTTCCAGTTCTGCCCCAACTTTCTCAAGCGCCGTTGCGACGCCGCCAACTTGGCGGGCCGCGAAGGTCGTTTGTTCGGAAACCACCTCTTTGACTTTTTCGACCGCGGTATCGGCGCCTTCTTTAATGGTGTCCTTGGCGGCGATCACGTCATCAGCCAACTTCTCCTTCAATCCCGCGAGTGACGCGGGAGATTGCGGTGACGACAGCGCGTCTCCAGATTGCAATGACGTCTCGGATGACGGCCTTGGCCTGCCATCCATTTCCGTGAATTCGTTTGACACTGAAGCCTCCCATGACTGTACGAGCGGCGGTTGCCGCACCCACGAACCTCGGTTGGGCGGCTTTGTTCCCAACTCCCCAGCCTGTTGTTCTCTTCGATGAAATTTGCGCGGCTTGGACAGTGTGATCGAAGTGGTTTTTTCAAATCGCCAGCCGCAGCCACGGTTGCGTTTCAGATCTCTGCCAACGCAGCGACAGCTAAAAGCTATACGGGTGTAAGCCATTGCATGATGGGAAAGATCGAACCGTTTGCGACGTATGATTTGACTGAAGTCGCATACGCAAGCGTGTCGTGGCGCGGTTCATTACTGTGGCGGGCGGCCCTTTTGCCGTTCTGATTAGTGCACCAAACCAACCACTTCCGCAGGGCCAGTAAACCCGTCAAGAGATTGCCGGCCTCATGGGTCAGACGGTCTGCCAAGGGTTGCCTGAAGGGCGGATTGCCCGAGGCGGCACATCCCGTACCTTCGCTTGGAAGCCTACGAATTCAGGGCTCGGATTGCGTCTTCGGAAGAGCGTGGGCGCGACTGGAAGAATCGGTGATCCGAGTGGAACGGAACAGGTGAGGCGAAGTTCACTCATCAGAGGAGAACCCCAATGCCCACTCATGATCGTCCAAGTTTTACCGAAGCAGAACTGCTTGAAAATATGCCGGCTCTTAGATCTTTCGCCAAACGCTTCAATAGTTCGACGAGCGATATCGATGATCTTGTTCAGGAAACGCTTGCAAAAGCCATCGCACATTCCGGGAATTATCAGCGCGGCACTCAGCTGCGCTCCTGGCTGTTTACCATCATGCGCAACACCTTCTGCAGCAAATTCAAAATTTCCAAACGAGAGCAGGTCGGTGGGATCGACGATTTCGCCGCTTGGGCGTCATCGCAGCCATCGCAGATCTGGGAGCTGCGCGGCCGCGAGCTCGAGGTCGCGATTTCTGCTTTGCCCACGAATTATCGAACCGCCATTGTGCTGGTATTTGTTCAGGGTGTCAGCTACGAGACCGCTGCAGACAGGTGCGGCGTCCCGATTGGGACAATCAAGAGCCGGATCAACCGGGCTCGCTATCATTTGACCAAAACCCTCGACGGCGAATAATTTAGTGGTATTCGCCGGTCCTCTGGCCGAACAACGCTTCCGCAATTTTTCCCAATTCGGTCGGCTTCTCGCAAAGCGCGAAGCCTGTGAACCTCCCGGGGATTACCGACGGGTCGAAGGCTGTGGCGAAGACAAACGGGATATCGCGGCGCTCAAGCTCGTCCGCGACCGGAAATACCAAATCGCCCTCAAGATGAACATCGAGGATTGCTGCGTCGATCTCCTCATTCTCGACGAGATCCAGAGCGGCGGCCACTCCAGCGACGGGACCGACAACTGTTGCGCCGGCCTTCTCAAGCTTCCGCCGGGTCTCATCCGCCAGAAAATACTCATCTTCCACGATCAGTACGCGCTTTCCTGCAAAGAGCTCGATGGCTAAATTTTCCAAATCCTCGCTCCTCTGCCCTAATTGTGACGGGCCGGTATAGATGATTTGTCCGCAGACAAGCGAGTGTGGTAGCAGGCATGGCGGGGTTATGAAACTAAACGCAATCATTGGGCTGGCTTGATTAAACCGGATCCGCCCAGATCCATGCGATCTGTCGCCATCCCTAGCGTGTTACCTTGCCTTGAACATGACAGTGCTCGCCTGCTTGCGTTAGCTGAGGCCATAAACTGTCCGCCTGCGATTCCGCTTCGGGTTCCTGCCGGTTCTGCATACGCCATCCATTGGGCATCCCCTCACTCTGCCATTCGGCGTCAGCGAGCTGCCCGACTGCTTCTTTCCGATTGTTCGCCACTATACGTCTCCTTGATTCCGTTCGAACCAACCAACATGCCGCAGCGGCGAATGTTCCCGGCCTTTCCAAACGGCAGGAACATTGGAAGAGCGTTGAGGTTCGATCGTTGAAACCAGGAGAGTGACGATGGATGGAACAGAGTGGGCGATGCTTTTCGGAACGCTGACGCTCATGTGCTGGATGGGAGCGGGTCTTGTTGCGGTGGTGCTGGGCACAAGTTACGCAGTCCGGAACAAAGAAATGGGACGGGGCTCCGAGGTCGTCACGCTCGGTCTGACTGTGGCCGGACTGGTTTCAGCCTTGGCAATGGTCGCGGCAATCGCGTTGTTATGACAATAGCAGACAGGGTGAAAACCGGCTGCCAGATCACTCCTACCGTCATTTCGAAGTCAGGCCGCGGATTCGCGTCAGATGCATCCGAAGGTCCGGTAGTATTTTTGCAGCCGTCCGCTTGAGTTGCCCATCCGGCCCCTGCTTTGAATAGCTTTCGAAGAGGTTGACGGCCTGTTCGTGGGCGGCCACCTGAGTGGAAAGATAGGCCTGATCAAGATTGGCGGCGTCGCTTTGCCGAAGAGCGGCCAGCTTCGAAGTAAACTCTGCGTCGAGAGCTGCGGGCAGTTCGATGCCGTCTTTTTGTGCCGCATCGCTGAGAGCAGACCCCGCCTTGCCGTGATCCCTAATCATGTCATGCGCGAACTGTTTGGCGTCATCAGCCTTTCCGCTCGCGACCTCGATGTTCGCGGCCTCGATCTCGAACATATTGGACATGGCGGCCTTCGCCGCGAAGTCGGTGGCGTGCTGCTTAGCGGCGTTGTCTGCTGCGGTGGCCGAAAATGCAGCCAAGCAGGCTAGAAGAGAGGCGAGAACGATTTTCATGGAAGTCTCCATCAGAGGAACGGGCGTCCAACCTCGGCGCGTGGCAAATGTTCCGCGATTTTTTTTGGACCCATTTGAGTGTGCTTCTGAAAGGCTGGGAACTTCCGGAGCCGCCCGCGGTTGGTGCGGTTCACTATTAGGGAGTTTTTTACGATGACGAATCCGGACCACCAGTCGCAGCGGCCGCCCGAGCGAGTGACCGAAAATGCGACAGACGCCAGACAGGGGCGATACGGCAAACCTGTCCTAGCGGTCCTCATCAGTGCTCTCGTGCTCACGATGATTGCCTGGGGCGCGGCCGAAATCTGGGGAGAAAGCATCGACACCGATCCTAAACCCACGGCATCGACGGTTCCTGATCCAATCAATGCCAAACCTCATGGCGCCGGAACGTTCGACGACGACCCGGCGGGCGGCGGCAGCCGACCGCCCGAAGCTACCGATCGTGATCCTACGCCTCAAGGCAGTGGCGGCGGTCCGACCATGGTCACGACACCCAGCGGCACCGAGAAGATCCGCTGATGCAAAGGCACCAAGTCGACGCATCGCCGGCCGACTCAAGGATATGCTCCCGTGACCCCGACACGACCAGGGAGAGGAATGCGACGGCGCGAATGACGAGCCGTAGGCGCACGACCGGGCGCCGGTTCATGGCCACATCCCCGTCTGGTGCAAGTGCAGATGTGCGGCCGGATTTCACGCCGCTCGGATGGGGACCGGCGCGGCGGCTGAAGGCGCCCCGATGATATCGGCGCAAGCGCGAATCGGGCGGCGGGAACCAATGTCGACATGAGGAATGGAATGGACAAGGTGATCGAAGTTGATTTCAGGTTGAAATGGCAGGCGCCGGTCTTTGTGAGGATCGGCAACGGCTTCCGGGAACGGGTGGATGGGCCGGATGCCGCGCTCGAGGCGCTTGGTCATAGATGGCCCGAATGCCGAAGCGAGGTCTATTGCGAAGCCAAGCGTCGCTGTCTTGAGGCGCTCGTTCAGCATGGAAGTGCAGAGACTGCACGAAGCCGCTTTATCGACGCCGCCATTGCAGCAGGCGTCCTTGCGTAAGCAACGCCAGATGGGCGGTGCCACCACGTTCAAATGCAACGCTGCCAATTCGGTTCGATGAAAGCGGTTAGGTCTGAAACGCCTTCAGCGCGTCGACAAGCCGTTTCAGGTCCGTCGGCTTTCCAATATTGGCGACATCCGCAAGCGCCGAGTGGACTGCAAGCTCAGTGGGATGGACCGCGCTGGCGAGCACGAACGGAACCCCCAACGCCTTCAATTGAAGAGCCACGGGCGTGACTTTCTCGCCAACGAGATTGAAATCCAGGACCGCAGCGTGGGGACGCTCCTTGCTGACCAGATCAAGAGCGTGATCGACCGATGCTGCGGGCCCCAACACCCGGAACCCACCAGCGGTCAAAGCTGCCGTGAGTTCCATTGCAATCAGCAATTCGTCTTCTACCACGAGGACGCATCTTCTGCCTTCAACATCGACTTCCGCAGGATCGTCCATCTATCTCACACCGGGATTTTGATCGTAGCTGTCAAACCGCCCGGATCGTACTTAAGTTCCACCTTTCCGCCGATGTGAGCGGAAGTGCCCTCGATCAGCTCGGTGCCATAACCGCGGCGCTGAGGCCGGGTCACAGGTAACCCGGTCTTTTCCTGCCATTCGCAAATAAGATATGTCCGGCTTCTCGGACCGGGCTCGAGCGCCCACGTGACGTGGATCTGCCCACCGGGAACGGACAAGGCGCCATGCTTCATCGCGTTGGTACCGAGCTCGTGGAATATCATGCTGACCGCGAGAACCTTAGAACTGGCAAGTGTCACCGCGGGACCATCGCAATGAAAACGCTCAACGCCGAGTTCGCCGACCGATCGCCGCAGCAGAGATTCAAAATCGGTAGTCTCGCCAGTCGATGCGATTTCCTGCGCGCGAAGCGTAACCTCGAGCCGCCCGAGGAAGATGTCGCGATATTCGGTGGCGGTACGATCCTCGGTTTTCGTCTGCATGGCGATTGCGCGTATCACCGCAAACAGGTTCCTCAGGCGGTGCCGTGCCTCCGCAACAATAAAGTCTTTCTCGGCGTCATGGCGCCGTCGCTCCGTGACATCATCGAAGAGGATGAGGATGTTCGTGCTGTTGTTGTCGGGATGAACGAGGCGACGCGCATCGACAAGAAACGTCCGCTGCCCGATCGCGGGGAAGTCATGTGTTACTTCAAAGCCGACAACGGCGGCGGCTTTTGGGATAACCGACGCGATCAGGTGTCGGAGGTCGGCTATTTCCCATTGACCGTTGCCGAGACGAAAGAAGCTTTCCCCTAGGATGTCGTCCCGCTCGACCGCGAAGGTTCTTACGAAAGCGTTATTGGCGTTCGTCACGCAGAGATTATGGTCCAGGACCACAATCGGCTGGGTCATCGTGTCGACGACGCCTTGTGCCTGCACGTGCCCACTTCTGAGCAATCGGTAAAGGTCTTCCAGAATCATCCCTGCGCTGTTCCTTCGGGAGAAAACATGCATGTCAATATGCTAATTTAGCGTGTTCGAAATTGGCACTTAGGGTGATGGACCTGTTGTGCAAGGGGTTTTGGTCACTCTCGTGGGTGCCATGTGTGCCTGCGATCACCTATCGATGGCACTAGCCGAGGTAGTGAGACGGCATTCCGTGACAAGAGGAACTCTTCAAGTATGGGATGCTGATCTCATCACAGTGACCTGGCCGCGATCGATGCGCTGCCTGAGTGGCCGGGCCGCCGCACTGAGCAGGCATAAGAGCACGAAGATCCGTCACTTCACCTGGACTAGATCGGGAGGCGGCGTCGCCGGTCAATCTGCAGAGCGTCTGGAACATCGCCGGCCGTGCGAAGTTAGAGCCGGTCAACGAGGAGATTTTCGATGTCTGAGAATGAAACCCGCGAAATTTTTATCACCGGCCTTAAGAATGCCCACGCCATGGAAAACCAGGCGCTTTCGATCATGAAGCCCCAGCTCTCGCGTATCGAGAACTACCCGGAGATCGCGGCGAAGCTCGACCAACATATCCGAGAAACGGAGGGTCAGATCGTCCGCATCGAAGAAGTGCTCGACAGTTTGAACGAAGACCACTCGTCGCTTAAGGACATGGCACTCTCCCTGACGGGGTCGATGGCCGCGATGGGCCATACCATGGCCGGCGATGAAATTCTGAAGAACTCGTTTGCGAACTTCGCCTTCGAGAATTTCGAAATGGCGGCTTACAAGTCGCTGTTGACTGTCGCCGAAGCCGGCGGCTACGGCGCAGCCACCGGTCCCCTACAGGCAAACCTGACTGAAGAGAGGGCAATGGCACAGTGGCTGGACGAAAATATCGTCTCTGTGACGACCAGGTTTTTGTCTCTTCGCGAAGCTGGTGAGAAAGCCAAGGTCTAAGCAACAACGATGGCCCTCGTGCCTACCGCTGGATAGGCCCGAGGCCCTCTGTATCGCTGAACGGCCGATTTTCGGACGGGAACAATCAAAACGACGCGGCATTACCCCGCAAGCCCATGCCACAGGAGGATTAACTATGGCGACCACCACAACCAAGACGCTTGATGACCTTTTCCTTGATACGCTCAAGGATATCTACTTTGCAGAAAAGCAAATCCTGAAGGCGCTGCCGAAAATGGCTCGCGCCGCCAAATCCGAGGAAGGCAAGGCAGGTTTCCTGCTGCACCGCGACGAAACTCAGGGTCAGATCGGACGCCTGGAGCAGGTATTCGAGCTTCTCGGCAAGCCGGCACGCGGCAAGACCTGTGAAGCAATCCAGGGCATCATCGCCGAGGGTGAAGAGATCATGGAAGAGTTCAAGGGCTCGCCGGCACTCGATGCCGGCTTGATCTCCTCGGCTCAGGCCGTCGAACACTACGAAATTGCCCGTTACGGCACCCTCATCGCTTGGGCAAACCAGCTCGGCCTCACGGACGCCATTCCGCTGCTTCAGGCAAACCTTGCCGAAGAAATAGCGACCGACAAGAAGTTGACCCAGCTCGCGCAGGCGTCTGCAAACGCTAAGGGCAAGAGGGCGGCTTGAGGCTGGACGATCAGGAAAGGCCGTCATTGTCGACGGCCTTTTTTATGGTCTGCCGCTGAGATCAGATCATGATTTCCCCGCCGGTCACCGGGACGATCGCTCCGGTCATGTAGCTGCCGAGATCCGAGGCGAGAAGCACATAGGCACCGGCAAGCTCCGCCGGCTGTCCAGCCCGCCCGATGAGTGTATTAGCGCCAAACTTCGCAGCTTTTTCGGCCGGCATCGTCGAGGGGATGAGCGGCGTCCAGATCGGGCCGGGTGCGACCGCGTTCACACGAATGCCTCGCTCACCGAGCATCTCCGCAAGTCCCGCGGTAAAGTTGGAAATAGCTCCCTTCGTCGAGGCATAAGCGAGCAGCTGGGGTGACGGCTGGCGCGACTGGATGGACGTGGTGTTGATGATCGAGCTGCCGCGCGCCATGTGTGGGATTGCCGCCTTCGCGAGGAAAAACGGTGCATAGATGTTTGTGCGAAACGTTTCGTCCCACTCTTCGGCATCGATGTCGGCAATGTCATCATAAGTGCGCTGGAAGGCGGCATTGTTTACCAAAATGTCGATACCGCCCAACTCATCGACAGTCCGCTGCACGAGCGCCTTGCAGTGATCCTCCGACTTGACGTCGCCAGGGATGACGACAGCTTTGCGACCTGCGTGTCTTACCCAATTTGCGGTGTCGTTAGCGTCCTCGTCCTCGCTTAAATAGGAGATGACCACATCCGCGCCCTCTCGAGCAAAGGCAATCGCCACAGCTTTGCCAATGCCCGAATCCGCACCCGTAATGAGAGCAGCTTTGCCTTCGAGCTTTCCACTACCCCTGTAGGATTTTTCACCATGGTCGGGGACAGGCTGCATGGCCGATGTTTGGCCAGGCGGCTCTTGCTGCTGCGCGGGGTAGGGGGGTGTCGGGCGGCGCGTGTCGTCGGTCATCGTCATGATCTCCTTGAAAGTTGTGAAAGGCAAACCTTCGGAAGCAGTAACGGTTCCCGGACGCAATCTTTCTTTCAGCTGCATCCGAGCAGTGCTGTGTCCCAAAATGATGGCTGCATGGTGCGATTTCGATCTGAATGCCGGCTGCTCGACGCGTTCAGGTCTCGCTAACCTCGGCGCCGCCGATATGAAGCGGTGCAAAGGTTGCAAACTCATTTGCTCGTTCGCATATCGCAGCACCCAGGGGAGCAAATGGCGCCCGTCCTTCTGAAGTGACATCGGCGGAGAGGAGGCCGTTTGCGCAAGGCCGACCATCATCCCAACCAGGGTGATTGACGATCGGATATAAGCACAAGCCTTCCAAGGGCACTCCCGACCTCATCGAATCCAGAGCCTGGTCCGCAACATAGTCAAACCAGGATGCGCGCCGATCATCCTCGACGCCGGTCTCGGCAATAAGGATCGGCCTGCCGTAGCGCGCGAACGTCTCGACCAGAATTCGGCTGAGAGGCTTATATAGCGGATGACCAATGTCGATCGGCCGGCCACCGTGAATCCACTGGTTATTGGAATAATAATTCACACCGAGAATATCGAGATAGCGTTCGCCGCCTCCGATCTGCGGCCACATCCTTCCGCCGATCAAGTCCCAGGCCTGGAATTGCGATTGGCGATGTCCTTCGGCAATTCGCGCGTCGTGGGGACGCGACGGATCCGCCACGACGTTAATGACCGGCTCGCAGTGAACGAAGCGGGCCCGGGCATCCACCGAGATAATGGCGTCGATCGCTGCGATGGCAGCGCGTGCCATCTGCACCTTGAGTTCGAATCCCCGTCCATTGGCAAACGGGTTCAAATAGCCGACGTCCCCACCGCCCCATGAGAAAAACGAGATCTCGTTGACAGGGCAATAAAACGGAATGCCGTCGCTCTCCTCGCGGACCAACTCGGCGCATGCACCTGCGAACCGCGCGAAGCGATCGATGAAGCGAGGCGACCAGATGTCGAGATCATCGGGCCAGCCATAATGCAGGAGATCCCAGACAACCTGGGTCTTTGTTGCCTTGGCCGCCTGGAGCATCGGACGAATGCTCGACCAGTCGTATCGACTGGATTTGTCAATCAGGTGCCATCGGAAACCATCGCGCACGGTGGACATCCCAAAGCCTTGAAGTTGACGATAGTCCGTCTCGGCATGGTGATCGTGACCCGTGGCGGCAATCAAATCGAGTCGATGGCCCTGCGTTTCATCGTTTTTTGGCCGGAGCCGATGGGTCGAACATTCGAAACCGCCTTGCAGAAATGATTGAAACAGACCCGAAGGGCGAGCTGCCTTTCGTTCTCGGTGGACCTCTGCCAGAAGCCACTCCCACTGCGGCAGCACTGCCTCGACGGAGTAGTCTATCTCGACCTTCCGCCGCAGGGCTGTGCCGAGTGCGTGACGGCGCGCGGGGGACTCGATAAGCGCGATGATGTTTTTCGCAACGACGCCTGGACTGCGATAGGGGACGAAGACTCCCGACAGCCCGTCGTCGATCTGCTGCATAACACCGTTATCAGGCGTCGCAATCACCGGTAGGGAGGCGGCCCCCGCCTCTGCGATAACGTGCGGCATGCCTTCGCCGGATGAGAGCCAGACGAATATATCGAATGCGGCGAGTAGGGACGGGATATCGTCCCGGTCGCCAAGAAATTGAAGCATACCGCCGAGCCCGTGCCGGGTAGCCAGGTCTTTGAGCCGTACGGCATATTCCGGCAGGAAGGCGTCGGGTCCGCCCACAATGACGAACCGTGCACTTTTCGTCGTGGCATGAACCAGTGCGGCTGCCTCAATAAAGTCCTCGACGTTCTTTTTGGGATCGAGCCTGCCGACCCAACCGATGAGAACCTCATTTGCCGCGATCCCGAGGTTCGCTCGCGCCCGCTCGCGATGTGCCGGGTCGAAGGCCGAAAGATCGATCATCGAGGGGATTTCGAGGGCATGATGGTCGCGCCCGGGCATCCGCGATGCCGCTGCCTCACGGATCGAGCGACACACGCCCACATAACGCGACGTCAGATGTTTGGGGCCAGCCAAAGCCTCTGAGACCAGCCCGCCATGTTCAATGAGGGGCGGGCGAAGATGCAGTCGCTCCAATGCGGGATAGATGTCCGCCACGTTCTGGCAGGAAACAACAATGTCGTAACCTGGGATTTTCCCGGCAAGATATTTTACCGTATCGTTGAAGGACAATTCATAGGGCGTCGTATCGACATCGATCCCCAGCCCCTGAAGCTGCCGGTGCGTTTGCTCCGGCATGCCAGGTTTACGAAAGCAGGCTACGACGTCGATGCGATAGCGACGCCGGTCCAGATTCTTGGCAAGCAGACGGACTTCCGTCTCCTCGCCGCCGACGACCAGCCAGGCGAAGACGAAGAGGATCCGCAGAGGCGCTGGTTCAACCGTCATTCGCCGACCTTGAATATAACCTGGAGGAATTCCGGCCGGTTCTCGATCAGATCGACCAGGAAAGCAGGCGCGTCGTCCATCGGCACGATGTGAGTGATCATGTGCTCGCGGATCGCCGCGCCCTCCGTTTTCAAAAGGTCGAGCGTCACGCGTGCCAGCCTTTGACGGTCCCACCGTGGTGCAAGCCCGCGGGGAACGCGGTTGATTTGCGCGCAGCGGATGTTCAGACCGTTGTGATGGAATTCTTCTCCCAGCCGCAAAGCGCTGGCGCCATCCTGGTAAAAGGCAAGATCGATCACAGTGCCCTGGGGGCGCAAGGCTTTCAGCGCCGTGTGCAGGCTTCCTGCATGAGCTCGCGTCTGGAACGCGACATCCGCGCCGCGTCCCATGGCACCCTCATGCCAGCGCTCTTTGGCATGCTGCCAGGCTTGATCCTCTGTCATCGCCGTCAATCCCATCGCATCCGCCTTGCTGCGGCGAAATTCCGAGGGGTCTGTGATCACAATGTCTGATGCGCCGAGCGAACGGGCAAAGAGCGCCGTCATCAAGCCCACGGTACCTGCGCCGAGGACGATTACCGTTCGGCCGCAAACACCCGCACCGAGAGCAGGGACAGTCGCTCCAAATGCTTCCGCGTCGGCATGGAGGATGCCGTTGGCAGCGATCGGTCCCATCTGCGCGACAAAGACGCCGAGCAGCGGATCGAGTTCCGGCGGCATGCTGACAAGAAGATCATGAGAGGGGTCGGCAGTATGCCCACTTTTGTGCGCGTAGCTCGCCGCGAGCAACTCGCCATCGGCAAAGCCGCGCGCCCGGGATTGCGAAATGCGTGCGACCTCCATGTAACCGAGGAACGGCACTGGATAGTGCAGCTCCGGCTCGTTTTCGATGAAGACCCCGCGTCCGCCATCGAAGCGCGCGCGGAAATAGGGGTTGGTATTCTTTAAGAACGTCAGCTCGGTCCCGGCGGAAAGACCGGTATAGAGCGTGTTGAGCCGCACATGCCCATCGGCAGGCGGGCCTTCCTCATACTCGAAGAAGTAGGCTCGGCCCGGCGCCTCGATGCCGAGAGAGCGGATTTTGCGGTGACCAGGCCGCAATTCCGGAGACATCTGGGCACGCGGTTGTGCCAGCAAGGGCTTTAGTTCGCCCCGTTTGAGAGCCGGGATGTCGAGGTGTATCGGCTTTCCGCTGCGTGCGGACGATACCACGGCCAGGGCAAGCCGATGGGTGGCTAAGGCATCACCATACGGGCAGCGGATGCGGTTTTCACCACCGCGGACGGCGTCGATGAAATCGCGGTCTTCGCGCCATACCGGATCGCCATCGGCACCACGCACTGGCCGTCCTCTTCCAACATCCACCATGATATCGCGGTCGGTCAATTCGATCGCCAATCGGTCGGCGAAAATATGCAGGCCGACGCGGTGGCTCCAGCCGAGAAGGCAGCTCGCGGCGATATTAGCGACTACGCCTGTTTCGAAGGTCAGGTTAGCGGTGGTCACCGTCGGCACATCGAGGCCGGGAAACTCCGCCCTCTCCGTATGTCCTGCCCGGCCGTAGACGTCGGTGACTTCGCCTACGAGGAAGCGCGCGAGATCGAGAAGATGCGTCGCCTGCTCAACCATCTGGCCGCCGGATTGATCCTCCTTCCACCACCACTGCGGGGGAGGAGTAGAGTCAAGCCAGTACCCCGACAGGAGTTGTGCTGGGTTGTCCGCCAACAGGTTTCGGGCCTCATCGACGATATCGAGATAGCGCCAGTGATAGCCAACGCCAGTGATGAGGTCCGCCTTCGAGACGCCTGCTGCGATCTCCTCCGCCAGCGCCAGATCGAGCGTGACCGGTTTTTCGACAAAGAATGGAATGTTGCGGTCAATGAGGTCCCGCTCCGGCTCGCCATGGGCAAAAGGCGGAATGCAGATGTAGACCGCGTCGAGTTGTTGCGTGTCGAGCATTTCGCGATGATGGCCGTACGAGCGGGCGCCAAAGCGCATTGCCGCCGCGTCCGCGCGGGGAAGGTCCGGGTCGGCGAAGGCGACAAGTTCGACGTCGTCGAAGCCGGTCAGGATATCTAGGTGCCGATGGGCAATACCGCCCACGCCGATGAAGCCCAGCCGCGTTTTTCGCATCTCGCTATC